>Ga0118677_10013694_pt1 | contig 11603 bp, 9 predicted proteins | sample AliMusrvi5mmetaG_FD_86154 | JGI IMG/M metagenome (GOLD analysis project Ga0118677, IMG submission 86154) | reverse complement strand
TTTAAGATCTAATGAATGTCACGGGTATAAACCCCAGGGCAAGCCCTGGACCCTTTTTCCACCCCAAGGGGCGGGGTATTATACCCTCCGCTTATTGCGGGATTGTTCCCAATAGTTTGTTAACTATTGGATAGTTCGTCCAACAAATGTCAGTGCGCTGCGCTTCTGAAATTTGGGACTTACTACGACTTGCAAATTTCAATACACCTATAGTGACCTTCAGGTTATTCGTTTTTGAAATTTGAGTCTCACAATAAAACATTTCTAAACAATCTCCCGTCCGATGATCATGTTTTGCACTTCCCGGACACCTTCGTAAATATCGATAATATGGGCGTCACGCGCAAGTTTGGAAATTTCATACTCGTTTGTAAAACCATAACCACCGTGAAGATGCAGGCCCTCTGTCGAGCAAAAGATTGCGGCTTCGGCGGCGGTGTTTTTAGCCAGAGACGCGTAAATTCCGGCATCATCTGCTTTTTCCTGAATTTTGAAAATTGCCTTGAAAAGAGCCATCTCGGCCAGTTCAACTTTTTTCCACATGGTTGTCAGCATCTCTCTGGCCACGGGAAGATCGCAAATTCTACTACCGAACTGCTTGCGCTCCCTTGTATATTCCAGTGTAACTGTAAACGCCCGTTTAGCCAAACCCAGACCGATTGCGGCCACCATTGGACGGGCGTAATCCAAAACGTCAACGACATACCTAAAACCGAGCCGCCTGTTCCCGATAATCTGATTCGGAAGAATTACAACATCTTCAAAAGTAACGCTGGCGGTGTTGGAAAGTCTTTGTCCCAGTTTATCCTCCGGCTTGCCGATTATTATCTTCCCGCCCGCGGGAACATTTATTTCTCTGGTGGAATTCCCGATGTTGGGAATCTCAGCGGAAGTGACAGGTTCCACAGGAACAATGACACAAGCCATGAAATTGCTGTTCGGTGTTCCTGTCTTGCAAAGAACCGTGAATTGAGAAGCATAGGAAGCATTGGTAATAAAACATTTGGAGCCGTTTAAAATGTAATTGTTGTCATCTTTCTTGCTGATAAAGCTGGTCATCATTGAATTATCCGAACCGGCATTTGGTTCCGTTAAACAAAACGAAGCCAAAACAGGCTTCTCAACAAAAGGTTTAAGAAATAATTCTTTTTGCTCATCCGTGCCGTGCAGGCCGATAACAACATTAGCCAAATCATTGCACATGGCTGAAGTGGAAATACCCGTGTCGCCATAGGAAAGCTCTTCAATAATCATGGCGGAAGTAAAGAGATCAATTTCATAACCTTTGACAGATTCAGGTATGCTCAAATTTATCAGTCCTGTCTTCCAGGCCTTGTTAATAATGTCCCACGGAAAAACATGACCTTTTTCCAATTCTAAAATATGCGGCGTTATTTCATTTTTTACAAATTTGCGCACGGTATCCAGATAAGATAACTGATTTTCATTAAGACTGAAATCCATAGATAAGACCTCTCGTTTTTCTTGTATTGAGCATAAATTTATAAAGCAATTCCCTTTATTGAATCTCTTGTCAAAAAAGGAGGCTTCTTTAACATTGCTTCTTTACGCGGCATCTTCTTTTTTAGGAATATTTTGTGCTCCCGCGCCTGCCGGCGAATCGATTCCATATTTCGTTTTTAAAAATTTTTCCATAGTAGCGGGATATAAGATATATGCCAGCACGTCTTCGTCGTTGCGGGCAAGATTGCCAATAATTTTTTTTGCCGCTTCGATTTCCGGCTCCAGATAATCAGCCGGCCTTCCGGATACGGGCACCTGTCCACGCTTGTAATTCTTCAGTATCTTCCTGGTCAATTCCGGATCAATAGGCATTGGAGTTTTGCCATACAATCCCAAAACCAAATCTTTAAGCTGGTTAGATACTCTTACATAACGGCCGAAAAGCACATTTAAAACAGCTTGCGCTCCGATGATTTGTGATACAGGCGTAACAAGGGGCGGACTGCCCATATCTTTTCGTGTTTGAACCACTTCTATGTAGATTTCTCCTAACCGATCCAGTGCGTTCATTTCTTTGAGTTGTCCTGTCAAATTGGAAATCATACCTCCGGGAATTTGATGGGCAAGAACTCCGTTATCAATTATTGATAATTTATTGGTGGCCAGGTGGTTGCTATATTTCGGAGCAATACTCTCCAGATGTTCACCCAGCACCAGCAATTTGTTTAAATCTATTGCGCTTGCACGTTCGGTTCCCCGAAGCGCTGCAACCAGCGGCTCAATGGCGGGCATGGAAGTTCTCAGCGCAAAAGGCGCCAGACATGTATCCACAACATCAACTCCGGCTTCTATTGCTTTTAAATATGTCATTGAAGCCATACCGCTGGTGTAATGGGAATGTAAGTGCAAAGGCAATTTAATTTCTTTTTTTATGGCAGAAACTAAATCATACGCGTCATAAGGAGAAAGGATACCGCCCATGTCTTTAATGCAAATCGCATCCGCGCCCATTTGTTCCAGTTCTTTGGCTTTGGCCACAAAATATTCAAGGTTATAAACCTCTCCTCCCATACGGACATCAGTCAATGAATAACAAACAGCTCCCTGAAACTGCTTTCCGTTGGCTTTGATTCTTTCCACGCATGTTTCCATATTGCGGAAATCGTTTAAAGCGTCAAAACAACGGAAAATATCGATACCGATTTCGCAAGCCTTATCCACAAAAGCGCGCACCACATCATCAGCATAATGACGGTAGCCAACCAGATTTTGTCCGCGGATAAGCATGGCAAAGGGGGTTTTGGTGATATACTTTTTCAATATCTTCGGACGCATCCAGGGATCTTCACCCAAAAATCTGTGCATAGTGTCGAAAGTCGCGCCGCCCCAGACTTCCATCGCGTGAAAACCGCAATTGTCCATTTCTTCGGCAATAGGAAGCATATCTTCCGTTTTCATCCTTGTGGCATAAATTGACTGATGCCCATCACGGAAAGTATTATCCTGAATCTTTATGGGATTAGTTGGAATTTTCTCTGAATTATTCAAAAACAAGCCTCCTGATGTTGGGTATTATTTTGCGTCTTGCCATAAAAAGCAAGTCTTTTTATATAAGCTTAATTTGAGCCACTGAAACTTTTTTCGGCGGCGGCAAGTCCGGTAATTGATTGGCAGGTTACGCCTATAGATTTAAAAAAATCGCGCAGGGGACGCCCCGGCCCTATTTCATAGATTTCCTCTGCCTTTACCGCCAGACTCTGCATATTTTTCCGCCACTGCACGGTATTGCTGATTTGATTTACCAGTTTTTCTCTTATTCCTAAAGTATCATCCGAGTGGAAACCACCGGTAAAATTTGAGGTTACTTTATGTGCATTTTGCGGCTCCAAATTCTTACCGAATTTTTCCAAAGTATCGGCAAAACGATTTTCTATTGATTTCATTAAACGGCTGTGAAAGGGAGCGCTTACATTCAGGCGAATAAATCGGAACGGTTTTTCAGCCCCGATAGTCTGCGCCAGCCTTTTTTCTATTTCGGGAAGCGCGGATAACTCGCCGCTTATAACTACTTGATTAGCAGAATTAATATTGGCCACATCAGCCGGTAAATCTTCCATTAATTTCTTTAGTACATCAATGTCAATATTTTCGGAAATAATCGCCGCCATACCGCCAACGCCAACCGGCACAGCTTCCTGCATCAATTTCCCTCTTGTTTGAACTATTTTTAAAGTTTCAGCTAAAGGCATTACCCCGGCTGCGACAAGCGCCGTAAACTCACCCAATGAATGACCGCCGAAATACTCAGACGCAAAACCATAACGTTTGGATAAACCTCTAAGCATGGCTATCTCTGTTGTTACAATACAAGGCTGCGTATATTCGGTAAGATTCAGCCTTTCGTCTTCTCCAAAACACATGTTGGATACATCCCACCCCAAAGCATCGGCAGCTTCTTCGTATGTTTCGCGGGATACTGGAATTTGTTCATAAAAGTCTTTACCCATGCCTGGTCTTTGCGAACCTTGTCCGGGAAAAACAACCGCTATGCTTTTAGTATCTTTCATTTGGCAAAAACTTCCTTTTTATTTTTGGTGAATGTATCTCAAAATACAACTAAAAACAATGACAAAAGTCTCTTACGGCCAGCATAATCTATGCCATAGACCAAGAAAACATTACAAGATTAAAGAAATTGGAATTTCAACAATAAAATATCAATCCTTTTTCACTTGACGGTTAAGTATTCTATTTCCTATACTCCGCAAATCAGAAAAAGAATTGCTGCCTGCCAAAGGGCATTCTTATCAAATCAAATTATAAGAAGGGGTCTCACGATGAAATTTGAAGATGTGAAAAAAATTGCGGTAATCGGTTCAGGAGCCATGGGAAACGGCATCGCCCAGGTATGTGCGATGGCTGGCCTGAAGGCTGTCATGGTGGACATCAAGCAGGAGTTTATTGACAAAGGCATGGCCACCGTCACCAAGAGCCTGGATTTTCTGGTCAGCAAGGGCAAGCTCACCGCCGAGGGAAAGGCCAATGCGATGGGCAACTTGTCCACATCTTTGAGCAACGACGAGGCGGTCAAGGACGCCCAGGTTATTATCGAGGCAGTTCCGGAAATCATGGATCTGAAGAAACAGGTCTGTGCCGAGATATCGGCCGCGGCTCCGTCTGACGCGGTGATAGCTTCCAACACCTCCACCATGAGCATTTCCGAAATCGCCACGGCCGGGAAGAACCCGGAGCGGATTCTCGGTATGCATTTCTTCAATCCCGCGCCGGTCATGAAAGGGGTGGAAGTGATTTACGCCAAGAAAACCACCGACGCCAACGTGGACCTGCTCTGTGAACTGACCAGGAAGATCAATAAAGTTCCCATCAAAGTGCTCAAGGATTCCCCGGGCTTTATCGTAAACCGCATCGGCGCGCCCAACCAGGCCTTGATCAGCGCCATTTTGGATGAAGGCAAGATCAAGACGGACAGCGTCGACACTATCATGAAGGCTCTCGCCGGTATGCCCATGGGACCCTTTGAAATCTCGGATTACGTCGGCATTGACGTTTTCTATCATACCCTCAAGTATTATTCCGAGACACTTTCTCCGGAATTCAAGCCCGGCAAAACACTTCAGAATCTGTTGGACAGCAAAAAACTGGGCATGAAGAGCGGCCAGGGAATTTACACCTGGGAAGGCGGCAAGGCCAAGATCGACACTTCCGAGCAGTCTAAGGAGATCGGCCCTATGGAATTTCTGTCCATTCAGATCAATGAAGCCGTGCGGGTTTATAAAGAGAAGATCGCAGCTTCCGCGGCAGATATCGACCTGGGCTTAGTTCACTGCATGAGGGCATTTGCCGGGCCGTTCGCCCTTGGTGCGGGCATGGATCCCCAGCAGATGGCAGATACGCTGGAGAAGTTGTACCAACGTTACGGGCTTAAGATTTTTAAACCTGAGCCCGAAATCGTGGACGGATCCTTTAAAACGATGAAATAGTTTTTCTTGTTTTTCACAGTTTGATAACACATTAAATTTATTTAATTAACTAAGCAGGGCGCTGAGCATAAAATGGGGTTAATTTCCATGATGTTATCTTTCCTTTGACAAAATCAATTTTAATCTGGTATGCCCATATAAAATAAAAAATCAAAGAGGAATGACTATGGCCGATCAATTAAAATTTAAAGAAGTTTATTCTCAATCCATCAATCAGCCGGATATTTTTTGGGGAAAAGCGGCAGAGGCAATCCAATGGAACAAGAAATGGGATAAGGTTCTCGACGACAGCAAAAAACCTTTTTACAGCTGGTTTGCCGGCGGGGAATTAAATACCTGTTTCAACGCTCTGGACTACCAGGTTGAATCGGGACGCGGAGAACAGGCGGCAATTATTTATGACAGCCCGGTAACGAATACTGTTCAAAAAATTTCGTACAAGGAATTGCTCGACAAGGTATCAAAATTCGCCGGCGCTCTCAGTTCGCTGGGCGTCAAAAAAGGCGATACCATTATTATCTATATGCCCATGATACCGGAAGCCGTGGTCGCCATGCTTTCCTGCGCCCGCATCGGCGCGGTTCATTCCGTTGTCTTCGGAGGTTTTGCTCCCAATGAGTTGGCTATCCGCATTGACGACGCCAAACCGAAGATCATGATTTCAGCATCCTGCGGCATCGAAGGAAAAAAGACTATTCCCTACAAGCCGCTTCTCGATGAAGCTATAAAATTAGCCTCTCACAAACCGGAGAAATGCGTCATTTATCAGCGTCCGCAAGTGCAGGCTGAATTGATAGAATCGCGCGATCTGGATTGGAACGCTCTGATGAAAGACGCAAAGGCTGTACCCTGTGTATTCGTCGCCGCGACTGACCCTCTTTATATTCTCTACACTTCGGGAACAACGGGCAAACCCAAAGGCGTCATGCGGGATAACGGCGGCCATGCCGTGGCCCTGAAATGGTCGATGAAGTACATTTATGATATCAAGCCGGGTGAAGTTTTCTGGGCCGCGTCCGATGTCGGCTGGGTTGTCGGCCACTCCTATATTATCTATGCTCCCCTGCTTTACGGCTGCACCACTATTCTCTATGAAGGAAAACCGGTCGGAACGCCGGACCCGGGCGCTTTCTGGCGCGTCATTTCCCAACATGGCGTCTCCGTTTTATTCACGGCGCCCACGGCTTTCCGTGCCATCAAGAAGGAAGACCCCAACGGCGATTATCTGAAAAAATATGATATCGGTTGCCTCAGATACCTTTTCCTGGCAGGCGAACGACTTGATCCCGATACCTATCACTGGGCAAGCGACATGTTGAAGATTCCCGTGATTGATCACTGGTGGCAGACTGAAACCGGCTGGCCCATCGCCGCCAACTGCATGGGCATCGAACCTTTCCCCATCAAGGCGGGTTCACCGACGAAGCCGGTCCCCGGCTATAATGTGCAGATTCTCGATTCCGACGGTAATCAGCTTCCCGACGGCGAGGAAGGAGCAGTGGTAATCAAGCTTCCCCTTCCCCCCGGATGCCTGCCCACGTTATGGCAGGATGACAAACGTTATCTGGAATATGTCACTGAGAGGCCGGGCTATTATGTGACCGGTGACGGCGGGCGTTTTGATCAGGATGGCTATATCTTCATCATGGGACGCATTGACGACGTCATCAACGTCGCGGGACATCGGTTGTCCACCGGCGCGATGGAAGAAATCGTTTCCAAGCATAAGGACGTGGCGGAATGCGCTGTTTTCGGTGCTGAGGATCAGCTCAAAGGTCAAGTTCCCGTGGGATTCGTCGTGCTGAAGGCGGGCGTGGATCGCGATCCGAAAGATATTATCAAGGAACTCGTCCAGATGGTTCGATCCGATCTCGGAGCGCTGGCCTGCTTCAAAGAGGCCGCTGTGGTAAAGGCATTGCCGAAAACGCGGTCAGGAAAAACTCTGCGTGCCACTATGCGCAAAATAGTTGACGGCAAGGATTATGTCGTACCATCTACCATTGACGATCCTTCCGTACTGGATGCTATCGCTGAATCGGCCAAAACCATCGGCTACGGAAAGAAATAATTTGATCTTCGTCATTCCGTGCAAGCTTAGCGCGACACGGAATCCAGTTCCGATTTATCATGGAGGATTGCCGCGTCACACGCGGCAATTCTTCTATTTCTTTTGCCATTGCGAAGGCGGGCGAATTGCTCCCATGGTGACCTTTAGGTTATTTAGGGTAAATCCAGTTTTATTTTTTCCTGGATGCCGTTCTACAACGGCATGACAGAGGCAGTAGTCACTATTTTTCTAAAATCGTTATCTGGGCTTCAGGATTAAAGGGGTTTGTCCGCACAGCCAATGAAAACAGGTAGGGGTAATCTTTTTTGAGGTGCTTCATATAGGCTGCCCATTCAGATATGATAAGGGTATATGCCCTGACCATATCGCCTCTTAGATGATCAATATCTGTCTTGGGAAGGTTGTTAAAATCCTGACGATGACTCAACTCATCAGAGACATGAAATACCGCCCAGAGAAGATTCGTAAAGTTGTCATGCTCCAGCAGATTGGGATTTGCCAGCATGCTGAGCAAACCATCTTTCTTTTTTTCCAGAAAATCTTTCAGGACAATGAGATTTTGGCTGTTGAGTACAAGCTGTTCATTCTTGATTGTAAAATTTTTGATGATCTTATTAAAATCATCGTCTTTCCATTTAGTAGATATCTGAAGACCGTTATTTACCTCGCCGATATTGGGGATGAAGTTTCCTAATATTCTGATCAAATCAGATCCCATGTCATTAAAAAATACCCCTATCACCATATTCATCTTATTCAAAAGAGACTGCTTCTCGCGTTTTTTAAGCAGCCTGTCCAGGATCAATGTAACCAGCAGAACATTAATAGGCACGAAGGCCAGATCCTGCAGCATGTAAAAAAAGGTATCCTGCTCATGATGAAATATAAATATCTGCGCCGTATAAAAGATTACAGAAATAGTAATCAAGACAATTGCAATCTTCAGATACCAGGAGTTTTCTTTCACTTTATGACCTTTCTTTATAGAATTATTTATGTAGGGTGGAACAAACATAGCGGTTCCACCAGATAATTGGTGAATGCCCGGGCATTCACCGGGGTTCCCTGCTTACGCTTCATCCACCCTACATCTGGATGCCGTTCTTCAACGGCATGACGGCTGAAGAAAGCGACTGGGTATCAATCCATCTTCTGCAAATATTCAATCCGTTCTATCAGCGGCGGATGGGAATAATAAAACCAAACATACAAAGGATGGGGATGCAGATTGGTCAGGTTGTCTTTGGCTAAACGTTTGAGGGCATTAATCATGGGCTCGGAAGTTCCAACCAGATCACGGGCCATTTGATCGGCCTCACGTTCGTATCGGCGCGTGATCGCCGCGCCAATGGGACTAAAGAAAAATCCGCTGCAACTCAAATAAAGCGATACTAATAACAAACCGGCATAAACAGGCGTTTGCTTTAATCCGAACGTACTGTACAGCGGCGGCCAATTCACGATCAGATAAGTAAAATAGAGAACAGCAAGAGAAGCAGCAATCATAAAAATTAATTGCTTCAAAATATGCTTCTTTTTCCAGTGGCCGATTTCATGCGCGAGCACCGCCAGTATTTCTTCCGGCGAATGGGAAGCCAGCAGTGTGTCAAACAAAACGATGCGTTTGGTTTTGCCGATACCCGTAAAATAGGCGTTGGTGTGTTTGGAGCGTTTGCCCTCATCTACCTGGTAAATCCCCTTGGCCTTTAATCCCACTTGCGCCATCAATGCTGTAATCTTTTCTTTAAGCAGCTCATCCTTGATTGGTTCAAATTTATTAAAGAGCGGCGCGATGACCACCGGATAAAGCCACATCAGTAAAATCTCGAACATGGTGAAAAATATCCACGCCCAGAACCACCAGCTTTGCGGCAGATAACTAATAAAAGCCATAAACGCAGCAAGCATTAATCCCATTAAAACGGTTGAAAGAATCACGGACTTTATCAGATCGGTAAGCCAGAGACGCCAGGTGATTGTGGAAAAGCCATATTTCTTTTCCAGAACAAAAGTATGGTAAATATCAAAGGGAATTCCGGCAACGCCGCCAATTGCCGCCAGTACGCCGAAAAAAATCATCGCCTGCCAGATTATGTGCAAATGTAATCCTGCAAGTTTGCCGACAAGCACCGGCAGTAAAAGAAACAATATGGCGAGTTCCAGAATATCCTCGGCTAAATTTTCCTTAGTCTCCAGACGCGAGTTGTCATAAGTATAATCCACCATTTTAGCCAAAGTTGCTTCATCAATGACGCCCTGAAAAACAGGCGGAATCTCTTTGCCGTGATTGCGCAAATGCCTGATGTTGAGTTGCTGTAAAACATAACGCCATAGTATCCGGCCAAGAAACAAGAATAAAAATAAAAAAAGCAAAAGCGTTTTTTCCATAGGCTATCGATCTTTATGAAGCTCCTCTATTCGCCACGTTCGGTCGAGTCTTTTGGACTCGACAGTTTATCAGACAAGCACTCTTATATCATCGTCAGTCTCGCTGCTACATCGGGATCAAAAAGAATTAGCTGACCTGGATGATACTTACTCTGTCCCTAATTATTCCTTATTGTAGCGGAGTGAAAAGCAAGGCAAGTAACCCTCACCAGCCGCACACATCGCTTCTTGGATAGTGCGAGGCCACACATGACATGTCAACGGCTTGTGACCGGAAATATGCAATCTGCAGCCGCGTCCATCCATTAGAAAAACGCAACCGCGCGGCCCTATCTGTGTTCGATACATGGTTGTTCCGTCTTCATCGGTATCTGGCCCCGAGAAATCAGACTCCTTGGCTGTACCGGCAGAGATCAAGAGATCCCTCTCGTGCACGAACACATCCACACCATATTGACAACAAGAGTCTCCACAGGGAAATGAAACACAGTCCCATTGAGTCGATTCCTTTTCTTCTTCGTTCTTCATCTTTTCCTGTCTAATTAATATCTGAACTTCGTTTTTTTTAATAAATTAAGTTATAGCACAATTTATTGTGAGACTCAAATTTAATGAGGCTCCAATATGACAAGAATAACGCAGTCATATTGGCAAGCCGTAGTGAGTCTCAAATTTTAGAAGCGTAGCGCACTGAAATTTGTTATACGAACTATCCAATAGTTGAAAAACTATTGGGAATTATCCCGCAAAGCGGAGGGTAATGAGACTCAAACTTCATAAGCATAGCGAATAGAAGTTTGTTGAGTCGAATTATACCGCATAAGCAGGTATTTAATACCCGTAATTTTTGATAATTATTGTTGCTATCTTTCGCTTGACGTTTAACGCGACACGTTATATAATTATCACATGATTAAATCTTTTAACAGTGCAAACCCGAACAAAAAGATGAAGATCCAGACTTTAAGATGAATATCACGACATTAAGTTAAAGTTCCCGGCTTTTGGCTAAAGATCCCGACTTTAAGTTAAAGTTACCATCTTTAAGTTAAAGTTCCGATCCTGGGCTATATCTTCCGATCCTGTGCTACATCTTCCGATTCTGTAGCTCATCTTCCGATTCTATAGCTCATCTTCCGATCCGAAGGCGGACCTCCTAAAACCACAAAATCATCTTTGAATGAAATCCAATCATTTAAACTCAAAATATCTATTACAGGCTAGCCATAAAAAATCAGTATCTTTGCACATTAATTAAGCTGATGCCTGATAAAAACATCTACGTAACCCAACCTGTAATGCCTCCTTTTGAGGAGTTTATTGAATATCTAAAAGAAATATGGGATAGCCGACAACTTACCAATATGGGCAGGTTTCATCAGGAGTTTGAGCAGGCTTTGTGCGAATATCTGGGTGTGAAATACATTTCGCTGTTCAACAATGGCACAATGGCGCTCATCACGGCTTTGCAGGCTTTGCATATTACGGGTGAAGTTATTACCACGCCATTTAGTTTTGTTGCCACAACCCATTCCCTTTGGTGGAACAATATTAAACCTGTGTTTGTTGATATTGAACCCGAAACATTTACATTGAATCCTAAAAAGATTGCCTCCGCGATAACACCCAGAACCACCGCCATTCTTCCCGTTCATGTGTATGGAAATCCATGCGATGTGGAA
>Ga0118677_10013693_pt1 | contig 11605 bp, 11 predicted proteins | sample AliMusrvi5mmetaG_FD_86154 | JGI IMG/M metagenome (GOLD analysis project Ga0118677, IMG submission 86154) | reverse complement strand
GGCCTGGTCTCCAGCCTGCGCCCTCCCTCAATAACGCAAACCCCTACCCCAGCATCCCTTCCGCATCCTGCTGGCTGCCCTGCTGCTTGTTCTGAGAGTGTCTTTTCCGCCCCTTCTGCATTCAGCATTCATCCTTCTGCATTCGCTCCCAGGTGGCTTTGAGGTGGCTTTGAGGTGGCCTTAGGGTGGCTTGAGGGTCGCATTGAGGTGGCTTTGGGGTCGCAATCCCCTGGCTATCAGTTGGCTTTGTGGTGGCCTTAAGGTGGCTTCGGGTGGCTTTGCCGGCCCCACCCCCAATGTGCAGAGAGAGTACGCCCGAGCGCCAAAACGGGGCAACAGGTATCGCCACCGGCGTGGGCAACGTCGTGGCGGCAGTCCAGTACGTAACACCGGCGGCATCAGCACAGGCGCTGCGCCCAAATATGGAGGACGATGTCTTCCTAGCCCTTGCGTTCGGCGAAAAGGCCGTCTTGGGCGATTTCGGGGCCAGGCCGGTAGCCGTAACCGTTCCTGGAACCACTCCACTACCGCTTCTTCGGCGGTGGCCTCGTTGAACTTCGCTATTCGATAGCCAGCCATGTTTTGAAGGCGGCGAGGAACTTCTCGCCCATCTCCCTGACCCATTGATGCTGACGCGGCCAGTCCGCCTCGTTGGCGATGTCCGCCGATACGGAAACCCAGAAATAGGGATCTTCCCAGTGCAGCTTTTCGCCAATGTGGTTTTCCAGTTCCGGGATGTGGCACTCCACGAGTTCCTTGTACAGGCGTCGCTGGTTGCGCGCGGCGGAACCCCAGACGGCGAAATAGAGGCAAAGCTGGGAAATGGCGGGATAATACTGCACTCCGAAAGATGCACCGTCATCGGGCGGTTGGAACCGGCAGAGCGCGCGGCCGGCGTCAGGAGCATTCTCCCGGAACGAAAGGTGGGAACCTGCCAGAACCGCCGAACAAGCACGCCAATATCTGACGAGCAGGCCGCGTTGTTCATAAGCCTGGCGAAGTTCGGGGACGTTGAGGGCCTCGTTTTCAAGCTGATTGACGCGCGGCTGGAGGACGCGTTGGAAGTCCTCTAAGCGGTCGCCGAACCAATCGTGCTGAATCTGCCAGTCGTTTTCATCCCGAATTTGAATACCGGCGTCGGAGATGGAGATCTCGCCACCCCTGTTCCGGACATCCCATTCGAGCGAGTAGCCCAGTTCCCTTTCTATGTCAGCTTTCGCTTCGGGGAGGTGGCTGGCGATGTAGGTGCCGATCTCGTCGGAGAGGTTCAGGGAGAGGAATATGCGGCCGCGCTGTTGGTTGAATCCGAATTCGAACTCGGCGGCGCCGGAGTTGCCTATCTGGACCATGATGGAAGAGTCAGGGGTGGCGACGATGAGGTCGCGGGGAACACCTCGGTCTTCCAAGCGGACGTCCATTTGGCGCCAATATTCGAGGCGTTGCTTGGCGGCGTTCGTCAACCCTTCGGGCTCGGGCATGGCCTCGGCAGAAGCAGCGTAAGCAACATCGGTTGCCGGGCGCGGCCAGAGAGTAACCAAGCGTTCCGCCAAAAGCACTGAACGCGTCCGGATGGCTTCAGCATCCCATTTCTGGCGGGCAGGAAAGTGGGTATTGAGATCCAGGTGGCTTTTGCCGAGCTCAATCCGCTTGATCTCGAAGGCGGAGTTGCTCAGCTCGGTGTTGTAGCCTGTAAGCGTGAGGTTGCCCAGAGTGTGGAGCAACGTGTCCTGTATTTTTTCCCACTGTTCACCCAGCATCTCCTTCCATGCCTTACCTTGCTTGTTGTTGGAAATGGTCTGGGGCATGACATGCTCGATGGTGAGCGTGGACAGGTCCACACGTTCTCGGTGGCCCAAGCTTTCCTCCAGTGCCTCCAGGATCACGCGGGTCTTAGTGCTCTCGCGGCGATACAGTTCAAAGGCCGGCAAGCGATCGCGGACGGCAGTATCGTCAGGCCAGCGGCGGCTCAACCAATAGTTTTGGAGGTCGGCGCGTGGGTTTCCGCGAATCGTGGTGATGGCTTCGACGAACCACTTGCCGTATGCGCGGGTGGTCTCGCCACAGATGGAGCGGCGAAGGACGAAGCTGACGAGATCATTGAGGCAGCCGCACAAATCCTCCTTGGTGAGTTGGCCCCGGTCGAACCGGTCGAGGAGATTAAGAATCAGCGGGAAGGCAGTGGTAACTTCCATACCTTCGACCTGGCGCAAGAGGCGGCGCAGGTTGTCGTCCCTCAAGGAGCGAGGGCGGCGCAACATGATGTCGAGCCGGGCGTAACGCTTGAGTTCAACAATCAAGGCCTCCGGCTGCTGGATCGCGTCTTCATGGGAGGTTTTGAAATCCACGAACGTCGCGTCTTCCTTAGAATACCGGCCGTTACGCATGAGGTAGTCGCGGTAAAATGGGGTCATCTCGATGGCCTGTTCCGTCTCCGTGGGGTCGAACATCTCTTCGAATGCTTTCCAGTGCTGCTCATTGAAAGCCTGCTGTTCGGCCGGCGGTATTGCCATGAACACGAAGTTGCGGATGAGGTCAGACTCCTTAAGTGGCAGGCCGGTGGAATTAAGGCTCTCAAAGATTTCGTAAGGATTCTCGGCGTCAATCAGGATGGCCACCAAATTCAGACGGGTGGTGATCACGTCCAGCAGTTTTGCGAGCTGTTTTTGCGTGTCCTTTCGGGACAGGTGCTGGACGTGACGGTGAAAGTATTTCCAGGCTTCGAAGACACGACTTTCCGAAAAGGCCGAAATGTCGTACCCCTCAATCATCGCCGTGAGCACTTCGCGGTCTCCGAGGCGTGGAAGAACCTTGTATCGATCGCTACCTTGCTTGCGCTTGAACATGAGATAATCCTCGGTTACTTCCTCGGCAAAGTCGTTGAGATTGCGGGACCGCGCGACGTCGCGGATAGCAGCTAGGAGAATGGTGAGTGTGGTGACGCGCTGCTGGCCGTCGATCAACTGGAAGGCGGAACAGTTGCCAGGCAAGCGCGGAGGAAGGGTGCAAACTAGCGGGCCAAGGAAGTGAATCGGTTTCGCGCCATTCTCCATGAGCGCCCAGATGTCCATGCGGAGGCGTTCCCAATGGGACTTTTCCCACGAATAGTATCGTTGGAAAAGTGGGATGATGTATTGGTCCCCGGTGTGTAAGATGTCACGGATGGTTTTTGGCTGGGCTTGCATATATCTGTCATCCAATTCATGAACTGCGTCAGTCGCATGATGGCTGGAGTCCTGGTCGCAGCACTGGGTTTATCGGTGGCCGCCACTGTGATATCGATGGTGCGTTTGCCATAGTCCCACAAGCGTCCATGGGTGTGTCTCGCCGGAGACACTGGCTGGCCTACCGATAACTGTGAATTCGTGCCGCCCATGACGAAAAGTCGTCTAATGATGCGCCGGAACGGGAAGAGTGGAAAGGGGAAAGTGCGGGGGAAACAAGGGGACGACAAGACCACAGACTACCGAAATGAGCCTGCAGGCGCGGTCATGTTCCCGGAATTCCACATGGTCGTATCGCCCGGATCGCTAATCGAGTTGTGAAAGCCGCTCACCCACACCCAGTGGATCGAATCATTCACGTTGATCGTTACTGCGGCTGGGTTGAAATCGAAGTTCTCCACGTTCACTGTGGTGGTTGCCGCCTGGCCTGACTGCGGAACGGCCAACGTCCAGCCAGCCAACCCACAGGGACCATGCCAGCCATAGTTCGTCAGAAATTGCATCAGTTTAATAACATGGTCATTGGATCTCAAACGATCGCTCTCGTGCGGATAAATGCCCCACTCTCGTAAGATGCACGAGCCTCTCTTTTGTTCCCCGCGAGTCGCCCGGCCGTCAGCAATGCCTTGACCGCTGGCAACCCGCACCATCAGGACTATTTCCGAGGATAGTCGGCTTTCACGCAATTGCCTCGGTCCGGCTTATGGCATGGCAGCCTGGGCCGTGGTGGGAGCACCGGCGTTGATCCACCACTCGATCAGCGTGATTTCCGCGGCATTCGGTTGCGGGCGATCTTCGGGAGGCATGTGGCCATCGGCGTTTCTGGGCAGCAACATGCGCTGAATCAGTGGACTGGTTTTCGCCTGGCCGGGTTTTATTACCTCTCCGTCCTGTCCGCCTCGTAACCAGCTTTCGAGGCTGTCCCTCTGCAGTTGTGCGTTGTGCTGCTCGGCTCCGTGACAGGCGGAGCAGTGCCGTTCCAGAATGGGAGCGATAACGGCCTCGAACACCGGGCCTTGCATGGGAGGGCAGGCCGTCACCGGCTGGGGGCTCCGGTCGGCCAAGCCCAACAGCACGCGCACAGAAGGCGGAGCGTAGCGCGTGAGGAAGTCTCGTCCGTGGGTGATGGAACCTCCCAGGTGACTGACGACTGCAAGTAGTACGAGGTTTGCAGCCAGCGAAGCCCGATAGCCCCAGAGCGGTCCTCGTTGGCTTAGCAGGAAGGTAAGCAGGCATGCCGCAGCCAAGGCAAAGCCCAGCACACGATGCCAATTAATGAGTTGCGTGTCGTAGCCGCCGTGCTGTGCCAGCATCCAGCCAGCGACAGCGGACGCCACTACCGCTGCGGAAACAAAGCCTAGGATCTTCCGACCGGCCTGCGCCGCCTCGTTCCGGTGGGTCAGAGCAGACACTAGTTCCAGGAATGCTAACAACACCAACCCGCCGATGGGTAGATGCACCAACAACGGATGAAAGCGGCCGAAGAATAACAGGAGATCGTTTTTCATAATCATTTACATGCAAGGCTCGGTGTTAGCAGCGGCGATGCCACGGCACGGATCTCCTGATTCTCTAAGAAACACGCGGGCAGATGGTGCAATGCGGTCCGTTCCCGGACCAGGCAACGAACGGCCGTCCGGTGGCGGACCGATTGCCGGACCTCTCGTGTAGGGACATCAGTTCTCCAGGCCGAAGAAACTCCTATCCTCATTCGGCAATGCGCCATACAGCACCCGCGCCGCAATCTTGGCAGAAAGGGGCTGGACAACGGTGGCGAAGCTTTTATACCTCAGCATCAATTGAAATCGCGGGAACAGAGTCAACCTTTGCCGGGCGTCGTCTGGAAGGAGACGCGACGGCAGTAAGACTCTTAACCCCTACGGGCTGGCGTATGCGCCCACGAATGCATGATTACCTTAAACGTCTGCCGCTTCCTCTTATCCTCATGGGCTGCGCTATTGGGGTAGCTCAGGGCTCAGCGGGTCTCGAGGAGTACTTGTACGCCAAAGATGACCTGGGAGCCGTTTACAGCCCTCAGGCCACCACCATCAAATTGTGGGCGCCAACCGCGAAGGCTGTGAATATCGCCTTGTTCGCTGACGCGACGAACACCGCTTTCTCCCTGGTTCCTATGTCATGCGATAACGGGGGTATCTGGTCTGCCACGCTCGAAGGGGACCAGGACGGAAAATACTATCTGTACGAGATCACGCGTCAGGAACCGGGGGCCGATAAACCAACAACATGCCGCGTCAATGATCCCTATGCCCGCGGTTGTTCCGCCAACACGGGCAGGACCTTGATTTACGACCCCCGAAAGACCGATCCGGAGGGCTGGGCAGCCGATCGTTTTCCAACGCTGAGGCAAAATGTGGACGCTGTCCTTTATGAGGTCCATATCCGCGACTTCTCGATAAGCAGGAATTCCGGCGTTTCTGACGACCGGCGCGGCAAATACCTAGGCCTGATCCAGGAGGGATCTCGCACGCCCGCCGGCGAGACGAGCGGCCTCGACCACCTGAAAGAATTGGGTATCACCCATGTTCATGTCCTGCCGTCCTTCGATTATGCCCAGGGTGACGAGACGCAGGCGGTGGACCAATATACTTGGTACAATTGGGGATACGACCCGGTCCTCTACAACACTCCGGAAGGCTCATACGCCACGCGTCCGGATGGGACTGCTCGGCAGAGAGAATTCAAGCAAATGGTCCAGGCACTCCATAGAAACAACATCGGAGTCATTTTCGACGCCGTTTACAACCACACGGCCGCCAGCGGAGCCAGCCCGATGTCCATCTTCGACGAGATCGTGCCGCGCTACTATTACCGCATTGACCGGGAGGGCCGGTATGCCAACGGGACGTTCTGTGGAAACGAGTTCGCCTCTGAGAAGCCGATGGCGAGAAAGTTCATCGTCGATTCGATCAAGTATTGGATGAGGGAATACCATATTGACGGTTTTCGGTTCGACCTGATGGGAATCGAGGACCGCGATACGATGCTGGAAGTCCTTGGCGAGGCCCGGAAGATCAATCCCAACGCTGTTATCTACGGCGAAGGCTGGAAAATGGAACAACTGCTGCCACCTGAGAGGATGATGACGCAGGCGAATGTGAAGGGGACGGGAATCGCCGCCTTTAACGACGGCATCAGGGATAACATCAAAGGGTCCGTGTGGCACGATGAGGCGCAGGGATTTGTGCAAGGAGCCGTCCCCCAATCCAGCCTGGAGCAGTTCCTGCGGAACATCAAGGGGCAGAGCACCGGCGGCGGCATCGAGGTGATTACTCCCAACGAAACGATCAATTACGCCTCGGCACATGACGACCACTGCCTGTGGGACAAGCTGTTGCTGTCCACCCAGGATGTTCCGGAATCGTTACGCATCAACATGGACAAACTGGCCGCGGGTATTGTGCTCACAGCCCAGGGCGTTCCTTTTCTTCATGCCGGGGATGAGTTCCTCCGCTCGAAGAACCGCATAAAGAACAGCTTCAACTCCAACGACCCTCGGGTGAACCCGATCGATTGGAGCCTGAAATCGAGGCACAAGGACGTATTCGACTTCTACCGCGGGATGATTTCGCTGAGAAAAGCCCACCCGGCCTTTCGGATGTCGGACAAGTCAGCCGTGGACCGCTCCCTGGATTTCCTACACGGCATGCGGGATAAAGTTGTCGCGTATGTCCTTCGGGACAACGCCAATGGAGACTCTTGGAAGAACATCCTCGTGGTCTATAATGGGAACCGGCAGGCTCAGGAGTTAATCATCCCCGGCAAATGGATTATCGTGGCCAACGATAAGCGGGCAGGAACAAAAGCGCTGGAATCGACCCGCAACAGAATACCTGTGGAAGCCTGTTCGCTGGTAGTTGCACATATGGAGGATCAGGTTGGAACGGAAGAGGGAAGCGGACCGGATCGTTAACCTGAACCCTGACTACCCCGGGTTGACAGGTCGTTCAACTCGCGGATATTGCACGCGCCCTAACATCAATTATGACTGAGCGTGACGACCATAATCATCATCCTTGTGAATCACCGGGTTTGCGGCCCTGGTTAGCCATTCTCGTGGCTCTTCTCCTTGCCGCCAGCCAAGGCGTCTCGGCAAAAGACATCGCAGCATTTTATGCCGAGGTCTGCGCGAACTGCCATGGCAAGAATATGGAAGGCGCGCAAGCGCCAGGTTTCTTGAAACCGGAACTGTTCAAGCACGCAGCGGATGATACCGGCATCGCCCTCAGTATTCGTGAAGGGTACCCCACCAACAACATGATCGCCTGGAAGATGGTTTTGTCTGAGGCGGAGATCCGGGCCATGGTGGTCTTTATTCGCGAGAAACAGGAGCAGTTTCGCAAAGGCCAGATCTCATTTCCCAAGCCGGTCGATGGCCAGATCGTCGAGAGCAAGCTCCAGAAGTTCCGTATCAAGAATGTGGTCGAGGGACTTAAAACGCCGTGGTCCATTGCCTTTCTGCCGGAAGGGAAAATGCTCGTAACGGAGCTGCCCGGGAGTCTGCGGATAGTTGAAGAGGGCCAGGCCCTGAGCGCTCCGGTTGAGGGCACGCCGCCTGTCTTGGCGCGCGGTCAGGGTGGGCTGATGGAAGTGGCGCTGCATCCCGGCTACAAGACCAACGGCTGGGTTTATCTCACCCTGAGCGATCCCTATACCGATGAGCACGGCACTTCGCTGGGATTAACGGCAGTTGCCCGTGGCCGTATCAAAGAGAATCGTTGGACGGATGGCGAGTTCGTCTTCCGGGCCCCTTACAGCTTTTACAAACCCAGCGACATCCACTTCGGCTCACGCATCGTCTTCGATGGGGAGGGGCACCTCTTCTTTTCCATGGGCGAGCGCGGGGTGAAGGAAAATGCGCAGGATATCACCCGGCCTAACGGCAAGATTCACCGTGTTTTCGACGACGGGCGAATCCCGCCGGATAATCCCTTTGTCGGCATTTCCAATGCCTTTCCGAGCATCTGGTGCTATGGCAACCGGAATCCCCAGGGCTTGGCGCGCCATCCGCTCACAGGCGACCTTTGGGAGGCCGAGCATGGACCGCGCGGCGGGGATGAGATCAACTGGATCCGCAAAGGCCTCAATTACGGCTGGCCGGTGATTACCTACGGCATGGATTACAACGGTAGCCCAATCAGCGAATTCACCGCCAAAGAAGGCATGGAACAACCGGTCACCTACTGGACTCCTTCCATTGCCGTTTGCGCGATTAACTTCTATACGGGCGACAAATTCCCAGGCTGGAAACATAACCTCTTCGCCACTGCGCTGGCTCAGCAGGAGTTGCGGCGCCTGGTCGTTGATGGACACCAGGTGGTCGAGCAGGAGATCTTGTTCAAGGACATCGGGCGGGTGCGTTATGTAATCACCGGACCGGACGGCTGCCTCTATGTGGCGCTTAATGCTCCTGACAGGATTGTTCGGCTGGAACCCGTTGGGTCCTGAGGTGATAACTGCTGCTGTTGTCAGTTGCCTGACTATTGGGCCGGAGGGGTATGCCCTCCAGACCCGTTGATATGATGAAGGCCCGAGGATTTACTTTGATCGAACTGCTGGTGGTCATCGCAATCATTTCGATTCTGGCCGCGCTGCTCCTGCCCGCCATTGCCCGAGCCAAAGCCAAATCGCGTCGGATCTCCTGTGTGTCCAACTTGCGCCAACTCGGGATCAGCTTTGCCCTTTACTTGCCCGAGAACTCCGAGCGGTTTCCCGATCGGCGGGATTTGAAAGATACGTTAGGTTATCGGCCGTGGACCACCTGGCCGCCATCGGATCCTCGCGGCGGCTGGGCCGGGGTGGTCTTAAGCAATCTCCTCACGACGGACTCAATCTGGGTTTGTCCGGAAATCCTATCCTCCCCCCTGCGAAACTTGCCCCAATGCCGGCAGGAGTTTCGGGCGGATAACACCAATGCGGCGGTGGTTTATTGGCTTTGGCGCTTTGACCGCAAGGATGATCCCGTTCCACTGGACAATTTCTGGGGCAAGCCTGCCGACCAGTGCGTCGCCGACCTCCGCTTGGCCAATAATCCGCAGGCAGGACAGCCAACCGGACCGAGTGACGTGGAATTCACCGTTGACCCTTACTTTCCCAACACCATCGCCAGCCTTCCGTCCGATATCCGCGGACGGACCGTCCATCGAGGTGGCCGCAATCGGCTCTGCCTGGATTACCATGCCGACTTCGTCCGCGACCCGAGACTGCAATAGCCGTGTCACGGCCGTTGAGCCTCACGGAACCAGCGGGAAGAGTCGCTTGCGCGCCGCCGCGTCCAGTGGCGAGCCATACTGACTGATCTCGAAGACCTCGATCGCGCGCAACCTGTCGCCCGGGCAGGGGCCGTGGGCAGCTTCGAATTCCTTTCGGAAGCGATCCAGTCTCATCTGTAGGTAACGCACTAACCACTCTCGGACCCACGCCCGGCGGCCCGGTTCGTCGCCCGGGACCTCGTCCAGCCGGCCGTCCAGCCAGGGCAGCCATTCGAAGACCTGCGAGCGGTGGCAGGCCATCATGGACACGATCGTGTCCAGTTCATTCGTTACGTCCAGGATCACGTCAGGCGACAACGGATAGGGGCGGCTGAAAAGGTCCGGCAGAAACGCCACGACCGGCGCCGCGCGGAGCGCCGGGAGCAGCTTGGCGCGCCACGGGGTGCCATCGGGCAGCAGCCACACAAGCGGGATGAGCACCGGCAGCGCCAGCGTCGACCACTTGCTCGCCAGACCCAGCGCCAGGCCCGCCGCCTCGGCGATCTTGGTTCGCTGGCCGGCGATCCGCGCTGGCAACCACTGAAGTGCGATGCGAGGCCGATTTGGACGGATGATTTCTCCAATGTCGCCGGGGCCTTGCGGTGGAAATCGTCCGGGCTGCACCTACTGCCTTGGAAGTGGCGCAAGTCGGACCAGGCCGAGGGCCATGACTTGTTGGCCAAGGCCCTTTTGGATGAGGGCCGGATCGACGACGCCATGGAACATTGGCAGGCGTCGCTGGCAATCGACCCGCAAAACGCGCAGGACCACTTCCGGCTGGGCACGGCCTTGGTCTCGCGCGGGCAGGTGGACGAAGGCATCACGCATCTAGAAGAGGCCCTTAGTATCGACGCCGATTTTGCCGCGGCCCATTCCGAACTGGGGATTGCTCTCAACCGCAAGGGTCAGAAGGACGAGGCCCTCGAGCATTGTTGGCGGGCCGTGGAGCTCGTTCCCGAGTACGTGGAGGGCCTCATCAATCTCGGCGACGTGTTACTGGACCGCCAGAAGTACGACCTGGCTGAGGCATCTTTCCGCAAGGCCATGGCCATCCGGCCCGGCAGTGCGGAGATCCGTTTCGGTCTGGGCCGAGCCCTGAAGCAGCAAGCGAAGATCGCGGACGCACTCAAGGAATTTGAGCAGGCCCTGCCTTTGGCCGACGAGAAGAAGGAGGCCCCGCTGATCGAGAAGATCCAGACCGAGATCGGCCGTTGCAAGGCCTGGCCGTGGGATGAACACTAAGCCGGGTTACACGTAGGGTGGGTGGAGCACGGCGCCCAGGCTCTATGGTGCGTTACGCGAACCAGTCTCAAACTGGATAACGGGTTCCCAGGGGGTCGACTACGTGCGTAACCCACCATTTCCCGCGGGGTTCGCTTCACGCACCCTACAGCTTCGGGTTAGTGTGGCGCATTCACCGCCCAATCGACAGCAGACGATGCACGCAGGTCACCGCCAGCGAGCCGTCGCCCACGGCGAATCCGACGCGCTTGGTGGAACCCGAGCGGATGTCTCCCGCGGCCAGCACGCCGGGTAGGGTCGTTTCCAAGGGACACGGGTCGCGATCCGGCTCGAGCCATAAGCCCGAACGAACGGCATCGGAACCGGTCAGGAGATAGCCGCTGGCGTCGCGGGCAACGTCCGCCGGCAGCCAATCCGCCGCCGGTTCGGCGCCGATGAAGACAAATACGGCCGCGCAGGGCAAGCGGGTTTGTACCGCAGTGGCTTTGTCATGTACGACAATCGCGTCGATGCGATGATTCCCGCAGACCGATTCGACCTCGATCTGTTCATGATCGAACATCGAGGCGGTGCAAGCTCTCAAGCCCTTCCCTGTAATGATAATAAAAAAACCCTCATGCCGGATTAACGACATGAGGGCACACCATCCATATTGGGACTTCCATAAAAGCAATCACCGGGGCAACATTTTTCAATGTTACCCCGGCGGTTCTAACCAAACAACATATGTCATTCCATCAGTTGCAATCTGTCGGACAGTCACCAGCCTGCCATAAGCTCAAAACTTTGTCCCAATGCTCGTGTGCGGCCTTATAAGTCTGAAGAGGTGGTTGGAGCCGGAGCAACCGGAGACTCGAACCACATTCGCCTTAA
>Ga0118677_10013691_pt1 | contig 11606 bp, 11 predicted proteins | sample AliMusrvi5mmetaG_FD_86154 | JGI IMG/M metagenome (GOLD analysis project Ga0118677, IMG submission 86154) | reverse complement strand
CTCCTTAAATTGATCGTTTCTAAAGTTTGTTCAATTCGATCCCTTTCTGAGCTCGTAACTTTCCCAAACAATGAATGCCAAATAGTTTTATCCGTTTTTAGAGCAAGTTCTAAATTCTCCAAAACCGTGTGATTTTCAAAAACGGTCGGTTTTTGGAACTTTCTTCCTATCCCTACCTGGGCAATTTCCGGCTCCGTCAATTTTGAACAATCAATAGTTTGACCAAAGAATACAGTGCCGCTATCAGGTCTAGTCTTGCCAGTAATAACATCTTGCAATGTAGTTTTGCCTGCGCCATTTGCACCTAAAAATCCGAAAATAGGAACATCAACAGAAAGAGAGAAGTCATTTACTGCCCTGCGTTTTTTATAGATCTTATTGACGGAAGAATATGTAACCATATGAAGGGTATTATAATGCACATCATAACGCATTTTCAAAGACAAAAAAAGCCCATCTTAAAATGATGTTTTCCTCCAAAAAGTCAGTCGATAATGAAGTTCAAGAATACAATAACCCACCGGCCTCAATCATATTCCACTGGAACGCTTTCAAATTTAGTCTTCGTGATAACCACATGATCAAGCAAACTTATGCCCAATATTTTCCCGGCTTCAATAATCTGTTTTGTGATTGCGATATCCGGCTCTGACGAAGTTACGACACCGGACGGATGATTATGTGCGAGAATGACCGCTGTTGCGGAATATTCCAACGCCGGACGAAACACTTCACGTGGGTGTATTATATTTGATGTCAAACTTCCGATTGAGATAACTTCATCATGGATCAGCTGATAATGGCTGTCCAGATACAACCCACGCAGGTACTCTTTAGGTAGATCGCGCATATCCTTCAGATAATCATAAACCTGACTTGCCGTCCTTATTACGATGGGAGTCCCACCGTCAGGCGTCTTGAAAAACCTTCTCCCCAATTCAAAACAAGCGACAACTTGGCATGCCTTCGTGATTGGAATTTCCAAAAGCTCACTTACCTTCTTGGGATCTTTCTGGTTAATGATCACACTATCGCCATATTCTTTGAGCAAGCGACGCGACATCGCAAGCACGTCCTCTTTTTTCGTGCCGACATTGAGAATAACGGAAAGAAGCTCGGCAACCGAACAATTCGCCGGACCATATTTGATCAACTTCTCACGGGGTTTTTCTTCTTCCGGCAAGTCACGGAGCTTAAGAACGTAAATCTTTTCCGCGGCATCCAAGACCATGCCGCCTTCTTTTTGTATATAAACACAATTTCTCTTTCCGGTTATATTTTCCATTCGAGTGATATCCATCATATAAATTATACGAAAGTTAATACGGTTCAACTATATTTATAGTATAACAGATTCCTTAGAATAATGCGGGGAAAACGGCAAATGAATAATGAAGCAGCTGCCCTCTCCCAATTTGCTTTCTGCCGTAATCGTACCACCATGCGCCTCAATAATCTGGCGGCAAATATAAAGACCAAGTCCGGTCCCAACTGATTCCCTGCTGTCAATTCTGTAAAATCTCTCGAAAATGCGCGGGAGGTTTTTACTTGAAATCCCAGAACCATTATCGGCAACTCTGACTTCGATCTCGTCGTTAATAATCTTTGACGAAAGCATTATTGTCCCACCCGGTAAGGTATGTTTCAAGGAATTGCTGATCAGATTCAATAACACCTCTTTCAGCTTGTCGGCACTGCCGAAAACAAAACACTTCTGGCTCGAAAAAGAAATGGTAACTCCTTTATCCCTGGCTAAAATCAGGCAATCGTCATATGCTTGCTCCAATAATCTTTCAACATTAACAGGCTTCTTTTCAAGGTTTATTTTAGAAGAATTTAATCTTGCAATGTTCAACAGGTTATCTACGAGACGCGAAAGCCTATCGAGCGTGGTTTCTATTGTATAAAATTCGCCTTTTCCTTTCTCGTTGTCCATCTTCTCGAGACATTCAATATTCCCTTTTAATATTGAAATTGGCGTCTGAAACTCATGTGAAAGGTCTGCTAAAAATCTCGACTGTCCTTCGTACATGTTTTTTATCCTCTCAGTTCTTTCGGAAACCCTCTTTTCAAGTTCGTCCGCATGGCGACGCAAAGCGGCATACAACATCGCATTCTCGATCGCCATCCCGGCTTGATGCGAAATAACGGATAATAGTTCGTTGTCTTTTTTGGAAAAATCACCGCTTGATAGCTTGTAACCAAGCAATAAAACCATTCCCACTTTTTCTTTCGAAAAAACAGGAATAATTATGGCAATATCATTTTTATTTGCCGCGTCGATAAATAGCCGGTATTTCTTTCTCATCCCTGGCCCGACGTCGTTTATCGTACGTTCAAGTTCTCTTATGGAAAAAGTTCTTGCGGAGAAAAGGCAAAAGGCATCGATTATTCCCTTGTGATCTTTTTCTTCTTTGGCTGATAAGGTTTTCCGGGAAATACCGTCAAAGAACGAACTCTGATTTGCATCGTTAAGAAAGAAAACAATGCGTTCTGGTTTTATGGTCTCGGAAATAACACCTCCAATAGATCCAAGAAGGTCATCTATCTTTATCGTTGAGGAAAATATTTTGCAGAGCTTATGAACGGCAACAAAATAATCGTATTCTCCGCGGAAGAAAAATCTGTCTGTTAATTTTTCGAACTTATATTTAAGGCAAAGGAATCCAAATACACATAAAATAGCAGCAAGAATACCACTTATGGAATGTGAGATTGTATCATTTTTATATAAAAATTCCTGAAATAAAAAAGAGCCGCTAAAATAAATGAATGAAACCACAGAGAATGCAGCGATATAGACCACGCCCCTTTTGATAATGAGACTAATATCCAGAAAACGATGACGTATGATTGCGTAGGTTGTGCATCCTATAAACAAAAGCGAAGAAAAAGAACTTACGAATATCAATAATTGAAGATGGAACATAAAGAGAAAAAAGTCACAAATAATAGCAACAATGATAAATAATCCGGCACCGGTGATAAAAGGAAAAAGCCTGGCACGTGCAGATGGAACTAATTTAGGATATTTCTTTAAAAGAGTCGCTATCCCCCATACAACGTAAAACAATAACACCACTGAACGCATCGGAAAAAGAACACCCTTTACGGCGTCGAGATAGCCATCGTTATCGATATCAACAAAGCTAATAATTAATTGTGAAAATGTAAGGACAAATATAATAAGCCACGGAAACAAGAAAAATATAAATTCTTTTTTTATTATTGACTCTTTCCGTAAGATTTCGCGGCTACGTTGCGAGAACCGACACACAGAAGAATTGTCCTTTCCCATAAAACAAAGTCTTTTTCTAAAAATATTGTGATCTGTTTCCGTGTCATATTCCGCACAATAAGGGAAAAAATTGGCCAATAAAACAAATCCAAGAACCATAATCTCTACACCGCACAATGTCGGCCTGAAGAATGTAAAATTCTTCCCAATGAAGGCTGCGTCTGTACAAAAAATCCATATCGCTGCTCCAAATGCAAAAACAAAAAACGACCTGTTTAATACGTTTTTAGGATTGTCAGCTATAACAAGAAACGCAGCCGCCAAATTAAGTGAAATAATTATATATTGCAGGAGCAATCCGTTACCCATCAAATTAGTTATTCCTCTATTTTATATCCGTATCCATGAACAGTTTTCAATAATTTCTTTCTGTGGCCATCGTCCACCTTCTCCCTTAAAAACCGCATATGGACGTCCACCGTATTGGTAAACGGATCAACATTCATATCCCAGACATGATCAAGGATCATTCCTCTCGTAAGCATCGTCCCGGGGTTTCGCATAAAATATTCAAGTAAAGAAAATTCCTTCCTGTTCAATATAATCCGCTTCTTTCCACGAACGACGATATGTGCCCGCGTGTCCATTTTAAGATCAGCTACGGCAAGAATCTTTTCTGTTATCTTCTTTTCCCGACGCAAGAGCGCACGGATACGCGCTGTAAGCTCTGCCATGGAAAATGGTTTTGTCAGATAATCGTCGGCGCCAAGATTCAATGCTTCAATCTTCGTTTGCGCATCATTTGTCACGGAAAGCATAATGATGGGAAAAATCTTCCCTTTGGCGCGGACTTCTTCAAGAATACGAAGTCCTTCACGCCCACATCCTTGAACTCCACCGCATGAATTACCCGACTGATTCCATAATGTTTTAAATGTTGAAATTTGCGGCAACTGGTCGGAGAGTCGTATATCAAAAATTCCGGCATCGTATGGATTAACCTTCGCAAGCAACAATCCTTTTTCTGCTGTTGCAGCCCAATCGACCGCAAATCTATCAGTACGTAGACTATTTGCAACAAAATCGGCGATACCTTTTTCATCCTCAATAAGTAATATACGCATTACAGTATATAGACTACGGATATTTTAATTTTTATAACAGACCTGACCTATTACTAGTAAACACCTTATTATTCTCTCATACTTAATATTAAAATATTCTAAAGAAATTTCCGACATTGAATGTCGGAAAAAACTTGCTCAAAAAACATCGAAACATGCTACAATAACTGCATGGACGATAAAAAAACAATTGCTATCATAAAAAAAGTGATGCCGGCCGTGGTTTCCATAGCCATATCAAAACATCTTGCTGACCTGGAGAGAGAAATGAAAAATGAATCCTCCGATGCACAAGCTAAATCACCTGACGGAAAACAGATTGATGACAATAAGTTTGAGATACCTGACATCATGGTGGACAAGCGCGGAATGGTGGAGGTAGGCGGCGGATCAGGATTTATCGTAAGCACGAACGGTATTATCCTTACAAACAAGCACGTAATAAACGACCCCGAAGCTGAATACACCGTGATATTGAATGATGGCCGGAAATTCCCTGCGGTTATAGTAAGTCGCGATCCGATAAACGACGTCGCAATCCTGCAAATCCCATCCGAAAATCTACCGTTCCTCAAGCTTGGCGATGCCACAAAACTTGAACTCGGACAGAGCTTGATAGCCATCGGCAATGCACTTGGCATATTCAAAAATACCGTATCGCTCGGTATCGTCTCGGGACTTTCGCGTTCTATCATGGCACAAGCAGACCCGAATGCGCCGCCGCAGGAAATGCGCGGGCTCATACAGACCGATGCCGCGATCAATCCTGGTAATTCAGGCGGCCCGCTCGTTGATAAGAATGGGCTCGTTATCGGCGTAAATGCCGCTATTGTCTCCGGCGCACAAAGCATCGGCTTTGCGATTCCCGTGAACGCCGCAAAGCGCGACCTCGATGACATGAATCATTATGGACGCATCAGGCGTCCCCTTTTGGGCCTTCGATATCTTATGATCGACGACACATTAAAAGAAAAAATGAACTTGCCGATAAATTATGGGGCACTTGTTATACGCGAAAGCGAATATGATGGAGCCGTTGTGCCGGGAAGCCCTGCAGAAAAAGCCGATCTTAAAGAAAAAGATATCGTTCTATCCATAAACGGAAAGAAGTTAGATCGGAACCATCCTATACAGGATTTTTTGGAAAATATGAATGTCGGTGATGTGATTGAACTTGATGTCCTCCGTGGCAGTAAACAATTTACTGCCAACGTCACACTGGCAGAGAGAAAATGATATAAGAAATCAACTTATTTGATTTCTTATATCATCCTCGCGAAGGCGAGGATCCATCAAAACTCCCACCATTAATGGCGGGAGTTTTATAATATTGTAGCGAACATAACTATCGCGGCGGCTAAAATCGCCACGAAAGATATCCAGAGGAAAATTTTTGAGAGCCATCCGCTCGCATGCTCACCCATTATTTTTTTACTAGATGAAATAGCGATAATGAGAAAAATGAGTGGAATGGAAACTACGCCGTTGACCACGGCAGAAATGATAAGCGCCTTTATCGGATCGATCCCGACAAAATTAATCCCGAGACCGACAAGAGTGGCAACAGTGATCACTCCATAGAATCCGTGAGCATCGCGCAACTTACGATAAAGCCCTTCGTGCCAATCGAATGCTTCGGCAACTGCATATGCGGCTGAACCGGCAAGTACCGGCACGGAAAGTAAACCGAGACCAATCACGCCGATCGAGAAAATAACCTCAGCCAAAACTCCTGCATTGGGAAACGTATGCACCAACGGTACCAATGCCTTAGCAGCATCAGCAGCGGTTGCTATATTTGTAACGCCGGCTCCATGGAGCACTGTTCCAGTGACAACAATAATGCACCACGTGATTATTTCCGAAACAAGCATTCCGAGAGCATTATCTATCCGCATGTTTTTGATGAACCGCTTGCTGATACCGGGCCGTTTGGCAATTCCTTCCTCGATTTCCTCTTCAACTTCTTCTGATGCCTGCCAAAAAAACATGTATGGAGAAATAGTCGTACCGATGACGCCAATAAAAATAAACAAGAATGAAAAACTCAATTCGATGTGCGGCAAGAAAGTGGCGTGCAAGATAGTTCCCCATGGTGCCGAAATCAAAAACAACGTGAGAGGATAGACCAACATACTGAGTACAAGCCATTTTAAGATGGGAACATATTTTTTATATGGTATGAATATCTCGAGCACGAGCATAAATACCGCAAAAAAAAGCGTTACGACCCAAAATGAGATAGGTATTATAAGACGCACAGCCGCGGCCATTGCGCCGATATCAGCGCCGATGTTGATCGTATTTGCGATGACAATCAAAAAAACCGCACAGTATAAAATCTTCCGTCCGTAATGTTCTTTTACGACGGCGGCAATTCCTTTTTTTGTGACTGCGCCGATACGTGCGCACGCTTCCTGCACTGCCGTCATCAAAGGATACAAAAATATCACGGTCCAAAGCTGGCCGTAACCGAACTGTGCACCAGTTTGTGAATAGGTCGCTATTCCGGAAGGATCATCATCAGCGGCGCCAGTGATAAGCCCCGGGCCGAGAACCTTAAGAAATCGCGGTATCAATCCGCGTTTCTTTTTTTTATGTTCCAATCCTTCAATCATTTGTTCATTATACCAATATCTTCGGATAAAAAAACAGATTTTTACGATTTTGCTCCACAAAATTTTGAGATTTAGGAAGAAATCAGAAGATAATTCAGAGCAATGTAAATCAAAATATATCACGCCATAGATAATCCTATTGATTTTCGGGGAATAACTGGATATTATCTACATAATAGATATGTGGATATTCTCCCTGGTTTTTGCCGCAAATAATACAAATTATATTCAGGAAAAATGAAGCCGGTCACAAAACTGATATTGCCAGTTGCAGGCTTGGGAAAGAGACTTTTGCCCCTCACCAAACACACACCTAAAAATCTCATTCCGGTAAACGGAAAGCCTCTTTTGGAATACGTCCTTGAGGAAGCAGTGGAAAGCGGCATACGGGATGTCGTTCTTGTGGTAAGTCCGAGCAATCGTGAGAATTTTAAGGAATATATAAAGAAAAACAAAAAGAAGTTCCCCTCTCTCGCATTCCATATAAGAGTACAGGAAACACCGGGAGGGAACGGCCATGCGATAATCAAGGCGTATGATCTGGTGACTGATGAACCGTTCGCCGTGCGTTTTTGCGACGACGTAATTTTGGAAAATCCTCCGATCCTGAAATCGCTTATTGATCTCTTTAATCGTTATAAATCATCCGTCATACTCCTTGAACAGGTACCCAAAAGCACTGTCTCTCGCTGGGGTGTCGTAGGATTTGAAAAGACAAAGAAAGGAGCATCCCCATCTTTTCTTGGCGGTAAGATCGTAAAGATAAACAAATTCGTTGAAAAGCCGAAGATAAAAGATGCGCCATCAAATCTGACGTTTGTCGGCGGTTACGTCATAACGCCGAAGGTCCTTCGTAATTTCAAGGAGGTCGCGGACGTACTGCCATCCGTAGCAAATGATGCGCTACCGATTTTTGTCGCACTACAGATAGAACTTTTGACCGGAGGAACGATATACGGCTGGGAATTTCCGGGTAGACGTCTTGATTGCGGAACGCTCGAGAAACTCCAGCAAACGGAATTATTTTTAAAAAACAACCGGAAAGTGTTAAATCGTAAAAAATAAATAACACATGGATGAATTAGATATCGTTATTTTGGCGGCCGGAAAAGGAAAAAGGATGAATTCGGACACCCCAAAATTTCTCTGCAAGGTTGGCGGGGAAATATCACTTCAAAGAATTCTCAAAAATGTCACGTGGGGAACAAGCGATCCGATTATTGTTATCGGTTATGATAACAAAAAAGTTATGAAGGAGACCTGGCCAGGAATTACGTACGCCATTCAGGAAAAACAACTTGGTACCGGCGATGCTGTCCGTTCGATAAAAAACACCTTAAAAAACAGATCTTTCGCCGAGAATGTCATGGTACTTCTCGCAGATCAACCATTTACTACCGAAAAAACCTTGAAAAATATTTGGAAAATACATAAAGAGAATAATGCGATCCTTACGATAGGTACCGTTGTCTCCCCTGATTTCACCGGCAGCAATGAACTCTTTTCGCATTATGGCAGGATACTTCGGAATGAAAACGGCTTGATACGAGGAATCATAGAAGAAAAAGATGCCAGTGAAGAAGAAAAGAAGATAAGAGAAGTAAACATAAGCTATTATTGCTTCAAAACCAAATGGTTGTGGGATAATATAGATTCGCTTAAGAATGAAAATAAATCTGGGGAATTTTATCTTACTGACATGGTGCAGATCGCCGCATCGCAAAACATACCTATCTATTCATATATCGTGCCAGATATAAAAGAAGGAATGGGTTTTAACACACAGGAACAGCTTGAAATTCTTCAGAAGCTCGCCGGTGATAAATGAAACTCAACGGGCTTACACCCATGATATTTTGTGAATCTTTGATTCCCAAAATATCCATCGCACGGCCATACGGCCGCATCAATGCGTAGTTGAGTTTCTCCATCCTCCGCTCTGCCGGAAAACCGACATCGCTCCGGGCTTGGCGAATACCTATCCTTGCGAGCTAGGTATTCGCATTAAGATGGAGTGAAAAAACTATTTCCGAACTATCAAATGGACGGCTAAAGCCGTCCATTTTTTATTTTTTCCCTCAGTTTTTCAACGTACGTATTAAAAAAATAAAGATTATGGAAAGTGAGCAATGCGCCGCCAGTTATCTCATCGGCACGGATAAGATGCGAGATATAATTTCTGCGATAATTGGTGCATACAAGACAATCGCATTTCGGGTCGAGAGACTTCTTGTCATTCAAAAACAAAGCTTGTCCGATATTGATACGCCCGATACTCGTAAATGCTACGCCGCGTCGCGCATAATGAGTCGGTACGGTGCAATCGAACGTATCAACTCCACCCTTAATGATATTTTCGATATCTTCCAAATGGCCGATTCCTAAAAGATGTCTCGGCTTTGCCGCATCAAGCAACGGCAAAACCCACCGCAAAATGGTTCTCGTGCCGGTTTTTGAATCGCCTAAATCACCGCCGATGCCGAAACCATCGAAGCCGCCCATGGCGTTTATTGCACGCGCACTCTCTTTACGCAAATCCTCATATAACGACCCTTGTACGATTCCATAGATCACTTGCTTTGTCTTTTTTGCATCAAGACATCTTTTGGCCCAAACATTCGTGCGCGCGAGCGACTGCTTCATATATTCACGCGTCACCGCAGGAGGCGTGCATTCGTCGAATGCAAATATAATGTCTGCGCCGAGTTTTTCCTGGATAGCAATCGATTCTCTTGGCCCTAGAAAAAGCTCTTCGCCGTTTAATGGCGACCTGAATTGAACGCCTTCATCCGTTATCTTCAAGAATTTAGGCTGATTCCCTTTCTCAATGGCATTATCGAGTTTGGTCGGATATTTAGTGACCTTACCGACGCCGCGATCCATGCCGAATCCAAGACTGAAAACCTGGAATCCGCCTGAATCGGTCATCAAAGACTTTTTCCAATTCATAAACGAATGGATGCCGCCGGAATTTTTTATCACCTTCTCGCCCGGCATAAGATGAAGATGATAAGTATTCGAAATGAGAACCTGCGTTTTTGTTGCCGCTATTTCATCACTACGCAAAGCTTTCACTGCCGCCAGTGTTGCAACCGGCACAAACGCAGGTGTCATAATTTCACCATGTGGAGTTTTCAGGACGCCAAGCCGCGCCTTGCTGAGCTTTGAATTTTTAAGTACAGAGAATTCGATCATAAAACATGCGCCAAACGGTATTTAATACTCGCTATGGCAAAATGTGTTTTCTATTTAAAGAGAAATCAATTGATTGCCTAGTAATTCGTACCGATACGTAGCTCTCACAGTATCCCCTATTTTCATATCGATTGAAATCTGATTGCCCTGTATATTGTGAGAATATATTTCCACGGCAGGACCCAGTGGGAGATCCGCTATATTGAAAAGAATATTATTCTGATTCAGCATCACAGCAAGCACATATCGGGAACTACCGTCCTTTATAGTCTGTTTCACGATTGCTGCCGCATCATCGATACCGTCACTGTTTACGTCTCCAAAAGAAGTAGATGGCGCCATAAGCTGTACACTATTACCGGGAGGCACCCAACTGCCGTCTGCTGAACGATAAGGTGCCTGCATAAGATCGCTGCTAGTCGGCCAAATACTCGTATTTTTCGGCACTGAAAAACTTATACTTGGTATAGCTTCTGCCTGTGTTGAAATCTGTATGGCATGTTCAGCAGTAATAACCGCCTGCTCGCGGACAGCGTATGGAAAGTTGGCATTTTGCCCGACGCCAATAAGAAGTGATGTCGCCGCCTGAAGAAGAAGTGCTATAGCCGTGTTCATGTTTTTAATTACAAATTTATCCCACTATTATATCAGCCGGAAGAGAAAAAAGAAAATAAGATCGCATTAAGCCGATTTTCTTCGGTTCTTATCATAAAATCTTTGTATAAAAGAGTTATGAGGTCTCTTTCCTTTCTTTTCCACGTTCTAATTCACCCAATTCAATTGCAGCTTTTCGTATCGGTAGTGTTCCTCTAAACTCCAAGAGCATCAATAGAAGCGTCGAGAAAGGAATCATATTTGCTCATTTTTGCATGCCAATCATTTATAAAAGCGGCTAATTCTTTTTTCGCGGCAGTATCGTTAATTTTTTCTACCTTTTCGCACAATTTTGGCATAATAAGTTCAAGATCCTTTTTTATATTAAATTGATTTGTAAAGAGTTTATAATGAGTCACCTCAAGATAATCGGCAATCTTAGCGATATGCGCCTCATCAGATGCAGAATCAAGAATTTCCTTCGTCAGGGCGAGAAATTCCTCTTGATTGCCAAAGAATTTAGAAATGAATATCTGGTTTTCTTCTTCGAATTGTTTTGCGTATTGGCGAGCCTTGGGATTCGTTTTTGCATAGTACATACCGATATCACCACCAAACAGTTCTCCGATATCGTGCAGAAGAGAGAACTTTATAACTTTATCAGTATCCAAATTTGCACCTTTCTTATTGACCGCAACGGCAAGTTGCCATCCGATAATCGTAACTAGGTAGTGATGTTCGGCTAGGTTGCCTAACCGAGCATTTCCTCCTGCGCTTGCATAACCGTACTGTGGCTGGTTACGCGTTATTTCTAAAAGGTTAATGAGGTCAATTAAG
>Ga0118677_10013689_pt1 | contig 11609 bp, 6 predicted proteins | sample AliMusrvi5mmetaG_FD_86154 | JGI IMG/M metagenome (GOLD analysis project Ga0118677, IMG submission 86154) | reverse complement strand
CGCTGGATACGACCACCAAACGGATCGCCGTGCTGAACTGCGCAACCGGCGCCGTGATTCATGGTGACATCAACCGGTTCTTTGCCGGCGACCCCACCGCAGGCGTGCTGGCCGGTGCATTTCTAAGGACCTCGTCGCGATCAAGGCCCGGCCCGGCCACGTCCCGGCGAAACACATTGGAGATCGGTCTCGCGTGAGATGTAGGCTCGATGCCAGCGAGATCCAACCGGCCAATCTGCCTCACATAACTCAGAATCTGTTCGAGTTGCCCCTGGAAGGTGTGAGTCTCCTCCTCTGTCAGATGCAGACGCGCCAGACGCGCCACATAGCGGACATCAATCGGCCCGTTGTCGGTCGTCTTCGAATCGGACATATTTATCACCCCGACTGCAGCACTCCTTCACTCCTTCGTTCATTCCTGCGGGCGCCACATATACCGAACCAACCGCCAGAAGGAAAGAAACAAAACGAGTCACGGTCAGCAGGAATACTGCATTCAACACGAGAAATATTTGAAGTGACCCTACCGGTGAATCGCACCTGTCTTGGAGAAGCTTGTTGTGAATACGTGTTTTATATACCTTACTGAAATGATTACCATTGCTACCATTGCACTTCTGTTATTTTCAGTGGCATCAGTTGCTGGTGTTGATAGTATTGCATCTCCGCGCTGGGAGTATTCAGCTGCAAACAAGGTCGAACCAGATGCTTCCAATATCGGCTTTCATTCATCAGGAACAGGTGAAGCTTCATTCACCAATAACGCATTATTTACTTCAGATACAGGTTCAAACGACGGACGTTATTACTACTGGCCGGAAGCAAATCAGGTCAATGTTCGGGGTGGACGGCTTGAGATCACCGCACGTATCCTCAAATCATCCGGCCATCTGTGTGCAACTGGGGTTTATGTGCCAATTGGAGGTAAAAGAGCCGTAAGCCCGTTGAACCTTGGAAGTCATGGTGAAGGCTACCAGAGCTTTATAGGCAGCAATGAGACAAAATGCATAGTCCTTGGTTTTTCGACCAATGAAGCCGACCACAGCAAAGATCAGGTAATGCTGATCGACCCAACCGGCCAGGGGCGCATGCTTGCAAGCGTAAATATGCCTATTAATGTGCAGAGAAAATATGTCTTGTCTTTTATCTCAAATAACTCCGGAGAAGAGGTCATCGAGGTATCAATCGACAACAAGCCAATACCCTCGCTGACAGTAAAAGTATCCGATCTCCAACCGTATTCTTTCCGTTTCGGACTGATGTTCGGACATCCGACCGGCGCCGGAGTTGGTGAAGCTGAGTGGTCCAGGCTTGCTCTCTATGTCCCTGAAACTAAAAGCGAACAGGTTCGTGGAATCGGTAGTCAAAAGCAATTATTTGTTGATGACTGGATTGTCGGGGACACAAAAAACCTGCAGCGTTCGCTCGGAGTATGGACAAAGCATCCAAAGAACCCCATTGTAAAGAGAGACAAACCCTGGGAAAACTCGCGCTGTGAATTATATGGGAGTTGTGTCTGGGATCCGGTCAAAAAACGTCTGCAGCTTTATTACACTGCAATGGATGAACCATACAATGGCAAGCTTGCTTATGCAGAATCCTTTGATGGCGGTGCCACGTGGATCAAACCCGAACTCGATATTTTCCTCTACAAAGGCCAGAAGTCCAATATCATATTTCCCGGCAGATATTATGTCAGTGGACCAAGTGTGATACGCGATGAACACGACCCGGATCCATCCCGCAGATATAAACTCTTCACCTGCGCATATGCATATATGGTCCCGCTGGATAACGGCCCACAGGGCATGGATGTAGCATATTCGCCCGATGGCATCCACTTCACCCCTTCAAAGGACAATCCGGTAATCAAGGAGTATAACAGTGACACCGGGCAAAGTCTGATCCGGGATGAGAAAGCAAGCAGTTATGCAGCCTACATCCGTATCCGTTCAGACATCTGGAGGTCGATTGGCATTACCAGGAGTACGGACTTCGAACACTGGACAGAGCCCAGATTGATCTATGTGCCTACAGCTCAGGATGCTGCATTGAACCGCCATTTCTACGGACTTGCTGTAACACCATATGACGGGCAATATATCGGACTAGTCTGGATATTCCCCGACACCGAAGACTCTAAAAATCCAAATATAGATACCCCGGTTACCTGGCTGGAACTTACATCCAGTAGAGATGGAGAGAACTGGCAGGAATCCGATTTCGGGAAACAATTTATTCCGCTTGGACCCAAAGGATCATTCGATCATCGCCAGATACGTCCGGCATCGTCGCTGGTAGTGATGGATGATAAAATAGTTTTCCTCTACGCAGGATCACCAAACCCGCACATATCTTCGCACAAATGGGATATAGGCCTGGCGACTCTCCGAAAAGATGGATTCGTTTCGATGGACGCAGGTGACCAGGAAGGCACTCTGCTGACTCAACCAATGAGCTTTTTATCCGATAAACTGCACATTAATGCAGCAGTATCAAATGGCGGATATGTTAAGGTAGAATTACTCGACCTTGATGGCCGGATAATCGATGGTTATTCAGCCAAAGAGTGTAAAGCTTTTGAGAGGGATTCAATCGATGCTGTCCTTGTTTGGAACAAAAAAAACGCCATTCCGGCAGCAGATAGCAATGGTTTGAAACTGCGGTTCCTGCTCAAGAACGCCAAACTCTATTCATTCGCAGTTAAGAGTGTACAGAGATGAAATGGAGTCAGCTTATGTCTGTTTTGACTGTGTCACTGGTATTGATTGCTGCCATACCCGCTCTCTCTTCTGTTCAGGAAAACAAGATGACCATTGCATCAAATGGTGTGAGTAAAACGATGATCATTGTTGCAGACGATGCTACCGAAGCTGAGCGTCATGCTGCATCCGAGCTTCAATTATTCCTGAATAAGGTCACCGGAGCAGACTTCCGGATAGCAGGATTAAACTCTACAGCTAAGTCCCGAATTCTGGTAGGTCCGGATGCAGCCAAACTCGCGGACCCTGGATTCTCAATCAAATCCCTTGGCTCTGATGGTATTGTCTTGCATTCTGTCGGCACCGACCTTATAGTCGCTGGTGGTAGACCCAGAGGTACGCTATATGCTGCCTACACCTTTCTTGAGGATGTTGTCGGGTGCCGGTGGTGGACACCGGATGCCAGCTTCATCCCTCACAAACCCACCCTCAGAATGAACCCTCTGAATGTAAAATATATACCGCAGTTCGAATACCGTGAACCTATGTGGGGGAGTACCCGTGGAGACAAAGACTGGGCTGTCAGGAATAAAGTCGTCAGCTGCCTGGCATCAGGTTCAGTAAATGAACTGGCAGACACTACATGGAAAAGCGATTCTGACTGGAACTCGATTTCATCCGTAGGCTATGGACACACTTTTGATCAATACTCGAAGTGGGATGCATTCAGTAAGCACCCTGAGTTCTTCAGCGAAATCGACGGCAAACGTCTGTTGCCTTCAGCTCAGACCCAGCTTTGTCTTTCAAACAAAGAGATGCGAAAAGAGTTCATCAAGAGCGTCAGATGGTCGCTTGGACAGAGACCATTCAAACCCAGGGGCCTGTGGATTTCCCAGAATGACTGGAATAACAACTGCCAGTGCTCCGAGTGCAAAGCAGCCAATGCAAAGTACGGAAGTCCGGCGGGCCTTTTGATTGAATTCGTAAACGATGTTGCCGGGGATCTTCAAAAAGACTATCCGGATACAGATATCTGGACCCTTGCGTACGATTGGACTCAAGCCCCTCCGAAGGGCATAAAACCTCATAAAAGCGTTGTGATCTGGCTGGCAACTACCGGCTGTGACCGGTCAAAACCTCTGACATCTCAAAGCAACAAAGTCTTCTACCAGAGACTGCAGTCCTGGGCTAGAATCGCTGACAGGATATATATCTGGGACTACTTGACCAACTTCCAGCACTACCTCCAACCACATCCGAATATCTTGTCGCTTTGTGCAAATGCAGCAGTATTTGCACAAAACCATGTCAAAGGAGTCAGAGGGCAGGGATCACATGATGCAGTTGGAGCAGAGTTCTCCGAACTCAAAGCCTGGGTGCAGGCTAAACTCTACTGGAATCCATCATTGAATAGCGATATACTGATCTGCGAATTCATCAACGGTTATTATGGCAGCTCCGCTCAGTATATCCGGAAATACATCGAATTGATTCAAACTTCAGCAGACAAAGCTGGACTGCCGTTGGATATGGGCGAACCGCCGACTGCCAAATACCTTTCGTTCGATACTCTCATAAAGGCTGATAGTCTGCTGAAAAGTGCGGTATCTGCAGCATCTAACGAAACAGAACGCCTGAGAGTGCATACCCTGCAGCTTGGTATTCTATATGTCTTCATGTGCCGTTGGGATGAACTCTGGTTCGCAGCAAAAGACAACAAAGTAGAATGGCCTCTGCCTCAGACCCTGGATGAAACCTACGCACAGTTCATGGATACAGCAAAAAAAGCAGGCATAACCCGTTTTTCAGAAGCAGGTGTGAGAGATTGGATGCCCAGTATCACCCAGAAACTCGGTAGAAAAGTAGCCCCTCCTCCTCCTGGCTGTGAAAACCTCCCGAGGGATAAATGGGCTGACCTGCAGGATGGAGGCTTCATTCGCACTACTTATCTGGATGACCCTGAAGCTTCAGATGGTAAAATGGTAGTCCTGCCTGTCGGAGTGGACCTGGTATACGAATGCTGGAGAGTCCCGTTTCTGACCACAAGCGGAGGCAAGAACCTCAGGCTAAAAATGTCCATCAAGTGCAACCTGACCCGAACTTTTTCTATAGGCGATAATAACAGCAAACAAGCCCTGGTATTCTCGGTAGGCATCAAGCAAGGCAACAATAACGTTATTATGGAAGCAAAAACTTTCAACGTTGGGGAAATAAAAGCCCAGGGCTACCAAACCTACGATCTGGGAATCCACGACCTCTCCGCGGGCTGGATATGGATATGGCTAAAAGCAGCCGAAAATCCATCTGTAACCTCAATATCAGTTGACCGACTGTGGCTGATAAAAGAGTAACCGCATTTCCCCAACCTATGATATATCCACCAACCTAATTCACCCTTGGCGAAGGGGGTCAGGGGGATTGATTCCCTTCTAAATTGTGCGGGGGGATGTGATTCCAATGCATTGTTATCATAAACAATCAAACGGTAAATGCGTCGGTATCGGAGTGAAGGGCATGCAAACCCATATGATGAGCACTAAGCACCACCCTCGGAGCGCCGATGCCGATGCACTACCATCCTCCGAAGCGCATGCTCCTGTAATCCACCAAATCACATATCCCTGAGCACGCCGAACCCTAGTCCGACCCTATCCTCTTCTGTATCTGCCCGATAATACCATCCAAATTCTCTTCAGCAACACAACATAACAACTCGCAGAAAAAAAATTCTACTATATTGATTAAAACGAACCAAATAGTGATAACATACGTATCATAGGTAGTTTGTGTCTCCAAGCTACATGCTCAACTTAATCTGGTGAGTATTGTTAGCTGATGCAAGCATACCAATATTACTGATCGAAGTATCAGTTCTCCAAGAGGAAGGGAAAGAAATGAAAACAACCGCTAAGTTACTATGTCTACTTGTTCTTGCTTGTGGGATCGTTGCCCCAATTACCGGTTCCGCAGCTGCCCCTAAAGCCAAAACTGCTGTTGCAGTAAAAGCTAAAGCAGCAGCTTGCCCGGCAATCAAGTCCGCAAAGTGCATGAAGAAGGCTGCAGCAGTCAAGAAATCGGCTTGTCCTAAGATAAAGTCCGCAAAATGTGTGAAGAAAGCAGCGGCAAAAGCAGCAGCAAAGAAGGGTGCTCCTGCTAAAAAATAATCATCTCTTTTGTTAGCGCATGTATTTGCTACTCAAAACTTTGACCTGCAATGAGGGTAAAAGTGAGTTAGTCACAGATAATGCGCGTTGGTTGATGAGTAGGTACATTTTAATCGGGTGCATTGACTATGTTGCACCCGATTATTATTGTGTAATCCATTGTCTGCACTCAACGTATCAAATCTTTCAATGCTCTCAAATCAGCTATATTGCGAATGTAGACAGGATAGATCGACAGTTCAATGCCCTTCGTCAAGTCCATCTGGCTGCGATACCCGAAGGCATCTGTTACGGTTGCACGGCCAAGGTTAATATTGAGTTTGCTGGTACCTTCGACCATCCAACCTGTCAGTATCCAGTCACTACCTTTCTTCCAGGCATACAGTCGCATGTCCTTGTTGCTGACTGGCAGCTTGATTGCACCGCCTGTGACTCCATCCAGCTCTCGGATCAGGGTTGCGTAAGTCAGGTAGGAGGGTTTATAGGTGTCGTCATTGCGAAGCAGGCCGGAAGCTGCATGCATGCTGGGTGTAGAGCCACCCTCACGGTAAACAAAGACTTTATCTATCCCGGCAGAGAGTGCAAGCATAATCACCCGGGGCAGCCTGGCACACTGTGTATGCTCATCTGTTCCAAAAGGTCCTGCACTGTCATATCCAGTCTCAGAGAGCCAGATTGGCATCCCTGGTTTAGTCTTATTACGCCACTCTACAAGGTTCCGGAACTCGTCCTCAACTACAATATTGCTGGTCTGCCTGGCATTCAGGTCATCTGTAGCCAGCTCGGGAGCTACCCGTCCGCTGTAGTAGTGCACATTCAGGATATCGACAAAATCTATAGGGTGTTTGCCGTCTGAATATGTATATGTCCGCAGTTCATCGACTGTTTTAACCTGCACACCCGCATATCCTGCACTGCTGACTTTTGCAGTAGGATCGGCACGCTTAACTCCTTCAGCGCCAGCTCTGAACATTTCCAGGAAGCGTGTGCTGGTAGAAACCCAAGGGCCCCAGCCAGGATCATTAAGGTTCGGTTCATTCCAGAGCTCGAAGTTGTGGATATAACCCAACCCGGATACAGCATCGCTTGTCTTTAGATCAACTGCCGGATGCCTGGTGTTGCCATATCGGGCAGCTACCTGGTAGGTGAACTCAGCATAGTCTGCATCGTTTTTAGGAGGATAAAAATATCTCCGCTCACCCTGTACACTATTCGGAGCAGTGGATGAATATCCAGCAGTCTCAAACAGGAATGGCAGCACACTCAGACCTTCTTTGGTGTAGTTGTTGTAAATCTCGTCGAATTTCACAACCCAGGGCTTTACTGTGCCATCAAAGTAGTATTTTCCTGGTTCAGGAGACACAAAAGGCCATTTCATATTCTCGAACCGCACCCACCCGACTCCCAGCCGGCGCAGAATCGGTGCCCATTCGGGGTTTGAGGCATTGATGCCAAACCTGGATTCAGGGGATACGCTATTCATCGGTTGAGGCAGCACCATGACATGCCGGAGGATCAGCTGCCTGGAAGCTTTACTCTCCATCTTTACTGCCAGCAGGTACATACCGGAAGGTAGTGTCTTATTCAATGAGATTGGGGCAGTAGATACCGAATTAGCAGCGATTTTGAGCTGAAAATCTCCTGAGCCTATCACTTCTCCAACTTTAGGTATATCCCATTTCTCATCTGAGACACCGTCATACACGCTAAAACTCACAGGCATTCGCAACACAGGCACCTTTTCGCCGTTGTTGTGATACCGCAGCCTGATATACCGGCCTTTCACTGATTGCCTGAGGGGGATTTCATTCCGTCCCCATTTTTGATGGATATCTACACCCTGAGCATCAGGAACAGGGGTGTAGGTCTTGTCATCCAGCGAGACAGCGATATCGACTCTCCACGCATGGTTAGCATCACCAGATGTATAAGCCATCCGTGTCATATTCAGAGGCCGACCGAGGTCAATATACTGGAAAGCCTCTGTGATCCCGTCATTAAACCAGTCAGTCGAGGCATCAGTATAGTCCAGCCCATCCGTCAGGGAGCCCTGTTCAATAGTCTTGCCGTTGAAAACAGTCCAGCTCCTGGCACCAATTGCATGATCCGATCCAAGAACCGGATCAGGAGGTTGAATATTATAGAAAGCATGGTTAACCTGCAGTGAATAACTCACCTTCCACGCAGCAGCCAGAGGGGTATCGTTTGTTGCGGTCACTCCAGCTTTGAATGACAACCCGGGCTCCAGCACTTGTGGCAATTCCAAGTAAACATACGCCGAAGCCATGCCCGAGAAAAGACAAATACATAAAACCGCAAGCAAGATCAGCCTGAACAGGTGCATTATTCCACTCTCCCGTATTTTCTCACTCCCCGCAGCGGCAGAGTGGCCAATTCCCCCTGGCGTGGGCCAGGGGATTGATTCCTTTCTACACAATTGGAGATTGAAGCGCCAACCCAAATTCCCCCTTTGAAGGGGGTAGGGGGATGTGATGCTGGCGATATTCTTTTCCTGAAGCCTAGCGACTAAAGTCTAGAGCCTTCTCCCCATGCTGCAGGAAGAAGCTGGTCTTAATAGTCTGAGTCTTTCCAGGCTCTATCGTCAGGCGTTTGCCTTTGAGTTCAAGGTTGTAGTAACTCTCCCCTAGCCATACAGCAACATCATCGATAGTATCCAGGTCGAATCTCTGGCCGAAGACTGTTTTTTGCTTCTTGTCCATAACTGCATACCAGCCTTCAGAGAGGGGATTGTGGGTCCTGATACCAAGTCCCAGCCAAACCTGGATCTTCGTAAGCCCGGATTTAGTCGGCAGCAGGATCACGTCATCGATGTTGTCCGCTGTTCCTCCTACATTGTATTCAGGATGGCAGTGGTAGGTAACATCCTTGTTCTCATCGCCTACGTTGGTTACACTGATATCATAGTTGAACCCGTTCTTGATGCCGTCCATTGTGTACGTCTTCTTCACATCGATACCAGTACCGTGTGCTGTGAGTATTACTGTAGATGCTTTCAGCTCGACGGTAAACTTTGCATTCTTGAGTTCGTCGTTCAATGTATCCCAGTAGGTATATGCCCACTGAAGTTCAGGCAGACTTTTGAGCTGACTATAGTCTATTCGAAGCTGGTTCGCACGTGTTTTGCGGTCGATGATCTCTATAATCCTTCCGCCGATACCCGGTGCGATCGAGACTTCCATCTGGGAATTGCTGAGAACCACAAAAGGCTCAGCAACACCCGGTGCAGCCATTTTGGTGATCGCAACTTTTCCGGAAGACACCTTAGCCATCGTCCGCACCCAGATTTGCTTCTCAGTAGACACAGAATCCAGTTCAGAACTATACACAACCCGGAGCTTATAATCCAGAAGTGCAGGAGCGGTTACCCCCGGACTAAATGAGAGACCCAGTGAAGTCTTCTGACCGCTTTTTAAACTGAGCTTCTGCTTAACCAGAGTCTTGCCCTTAGCATTGAGCAGCTCTGCATATCCTGTAACCGGATCAAGCAGACCGTTAGCCAGTTTAATACCCAGGTTCGCCTTCTCTCCTGTATTGAGGATGAAAACATCCTTCGGGACGTTGATGGTGACTTTACGATCCTTTCGCGGGGCAACTCTCTTCGCGCTTTTTACCGAAATTGGCATCTTGCTGTGGATGTAAATAGCGCCGGGACTGAGCTTGATTTTTAATATGCCATCGGTCGGCACAGCTGTATGTTTATCACCAAGCAAGTCAACCACCAATACTTCGGAATCTTTAATGGAGATGCTTGCAGCTGAGTCTCCACCGCCGTCCCACAACACGCTGACAAACTCATCTCCAACCTTGTATGTATAACCATAAACCGGGTTCTTTGCACCTTTCACTGCTCCGACCAGGACACCCTTGCCTATCTGCTCTCCAAGAGTAATGACCGAATAGTAGGAGGGCTTAGCCTGCATATTATAGTCAATCAACCCATAGTTGTGCTCAGGATCATAGATACTGGTGCCTTCATCGAAGAAAGAGTACCAGTAGACCCGCTTGAACCCGAGCATATTGCAAAGCACCAGAGCCCGGACGATATATTGGGACTGTATCTCTTTGGTTATTAGCCCACCAGGATTGCCGTGAATCGTGGTTGCATATCCAAGTTCAGTAGCGATGATTGGCTTGTCCTGGTCTCCATACTTCGCCATTATCGCCTTGACCTTTGGGATATCCGACAACAGCGCCTCAGGAGCGCCTGCAGGTATTCCAGGTGGAACTTCGTGACCTCCGGATGTCTTGCAGTATGGGTGGAGGTCGAGAACGTCGAAGTAGTCCTTCGCACCAAGTTTATATAGAGACTCAAGCCAGTCGATGGAGTGTTGTTCTGTTCCCGAAGTAGGCGCAGTTACAACATTTGCAGGATTCGCAGCCTTGAGTGATTTATAACTTGCTTTCAGCGTTTCCAGAAATGTTTCTGGCGGTGTTCCGATCATATCCGGCTCATTTCCAATGCTGAACCCATATATTCCGAGGGGGTTGGCTGTTTCCGGACCGGAATTGACCAGCATACTTATTCCCCTCTCGTAGAACTGTTTTACCCAAAACTCATCCTGCCGCCACCATCTGTCGCTTTTGAAAGGAGTCCGTGCCAGCATGTCCAGTGCTACTATTTGCCATTCCTGCTCATTCAAGTGTCCAACATGCGACCCACCGCCGTTTGGGAAGTGGTTAACAGCCAGCATGTCTCCAAATGTATTGCAGTCAAAAACACCGGGAGCAACCAGTTTCACAGGTTCAGATCTTGGAGACTCTACCCCGGAACCGTTGTATATCGCCGATACCGATATCCATGTCTGGCTTTTTGGCTGAACCGGATATAGCAGGTAATTCCTGGCACTGCCGGGCATCGTTGCAATCGGTTTAGCGTTTTGCGAAAGGTCTTCAGCGGATTTATCCGATCGATACACCCGCCAGGCAACGACGTCCGCATTGAACTTTGACCAGTCCAGTTTAGCAGCCCCGCTCCCGACCATCTGAACATCAAACTTCACTGGAGCTGGTTTCTGCGCCTGAGGAGTAAATGACATGCCTGGTTTAACTGCCCATATTGCAAGTTCACCGATCTGCTGCTGGTATGCACCCGGCAGCCTGTGTATTCTCACCTGAACATATCTGGCAGTAATCGGCTCAGGTAGATATGCATCTGTTCGCACAAACATCATGGCTTCCCGTGGAGTGTTATTATTGAATACTCCCCTGCTGGTGAAGTCTGTACCGTTATCGCTGGTCAGCACCTCATAGCTCTCAGTGAAGCACTGGGTATCCGCTAACGACCACAACTGAGCTTTTGCAACGGGATATGGTTTCTTCATGTCGACTATTATGGTCACCCACTGTCCACCGCTCCACTCGCTGAATGTTCGGCTTCCAGGAAAGACCCATCGGCCGTCAAAGAATGGAGACTTTCCCCCTGAGTCCTGTTTATCAGTGGCTTTCAAACCGCTTTCATCGGTAGATAGTGTGGATGGATCAGTTGCATATGGCCCTTCGCGCACCAGACTATAGGTTGCGCCGGTCACTATCTTGGCAGTGTCCGACGGCAGCAGCATCATCCATATATTTGAAGTAGGATTGTCGGACACCAAAGCCAGTGAAGAATCATCCGCCCGGACAGCCCCACCGAGAATGCCCATAATCAACATCAAAACCGCAATGCGGAAAAAATATCTCATCCAGTAAATATCCTCCAAAAGATACTAGAGTAAATTCCCTT
>Ga0118677_10013688_pt1 | contig 11609 bp, 9 predicted proteins | sample AliMusrvi5mmetaG_FD_86154 | JGI IMG/M metagenome (GOLD analysis project Ga0118677, IMG submission 86154) | reverse complement strand
GCGAATGTCTGGGATATCGGCCATCTCATGAATGTCGCGCGCAGTCTCAGGAAGGAACGGTATCATATCCTCCATGCGCACTCGGGCCAGCTGAACGCGTTCTCGAAGGCCGCGCCCCCGGCGGCGTATTTGTCCATGTGCGGAGTCGTCAGGCGGTCGTAGCCGTACAGACTCATGTGATCCGCACGCATGCTGTCGATGCCAATCAAGATCAAGTTTGGTTTGCGAGCCATGGTGTCTTTCCTTTCGTCGTGTCAGTGTTACGTCAAGGCGATGCGTTTGCCCTGGGCGGCCGAATCGTAGCAGGCCAGGGTCATCTTCAGTACCGCGCGTCCCTCGGCGGCGGTCGCGATGGGCGGGCGCCGTCCGTGCAGGAAGTCCGCGAGCGGGGCGGCCAGCCCCGAGATCCGTACGCCCTGGCTGAGAATGTCCGGCAGGCCGCTGGGCGTCCAGCCGGCATCGCCCGCCATGGCCCACTTGAGTTGGATGCCGCCCGGCGGTCGGGGGATCATGCAACTCACCAGGTCGCCGTAGTTGCCGACAATGGTGCCTTTCTCGCACACGATCTCGGCCGTGTTCTCGCCGGCCACCGCCGCGAAACTGCAGGAGACCTCGGCGAACGTGCCGTCGGCGTAACGGTAGATCGCAATGCCGTTGTCATTCGGGATGCGCGGGTTGAGCAAGGACCCCAGTTCCGCGACGACGCTCACGGGCATGCCCAGGAGCCAGTAGATGAAGTCCACGGCATGCGCGGCATCGTCGGCAAAGATGTCGCGGTTGAACTCCGGCTGTACGTGCCAACTTTGGTCGAAGTTCTTCCAGAGTTGCGTCGGCAGGCAATGGCGGCGGCGCACCATGTAGATCCGGCCGAACCGTCCGTCGGCCAGCAGTTCCTTCATGCGGAGATTGTGCGGGTCCACGCGCATCTGCCAGGCCAGCGTGAAGGGCACCCGGGCCCGGTCCACGGCGCGCACGATGCGATCGGCCTCCTCCAGCGTGAGCGCCAGCGGCTTCTGGAGCACGATGGCCTTGCCGGCGGCGGCCGCCGTCTCGACGAGTTCGGCATGCAGCGACGTCTCGGCGCCGATCACGACGGCGCGGATGTCGGGCCGGGCGAGCAGCGCCGCGGGCGACTCGCACACGGCGATCTCGTGCGGCTGGGCGAAGGCGGCGGCCCGCGCGGGGTCACGGTCCCAGGCTGCGGCGACGCGGACGCCAAGGGCCGGGTCTTCCCGCCAGCGGGCGGCGTACATCGACACGTGTCCGTGCGCGACGCCCAGGATACCAACGGTGATGGGTTCCATGAAGAGGCCTTTCGCTGCCTAGCGTCCGCCCAACGCTTTCAGGCACGCGTTCATGTACCCGAAACTTTCCGAGGCAATGATGTCGCGGCGGGGCAGGTCGAGTTTTCCGGCGCCGATGACTTCGAGGCAGACGGGTCCGTCGTAACGGCCGGCGACCATGGCCTTGAAATAGCCGTAGAGGTCGATATCGCCGCGGCCGCAGGCCTGGTCGCGCGGTTCGCCCGGGCTGGGGCCGCGTCCCTTGCAATCGCGGATGTGCACGTGTTTGACGCGGCTGAGCACGGCCGGCAGGGCCTGCGCGGGATCCTCGCCCGCCCGGTACACGTGGCTCGGATCCATGTCGACCCCGAAGGACGGCGCGCGGATGAGGTCCATGGCCCGCAGGGTGGTCGGGGTGTTGTAGATGCTGCCCCCCACGTGCGCCTTGCAGCAGAGCGCCACCCCGTAGCCGGCGGCCTTTTCGGCCAGTCGCGCGATCGTGCCCACCTGCGCGACAAAGTCCGTCTCGATGTCGGACTTGCCGCCGGGTCCGATGTTGATGACCGGGATGCCGATCGCCAGCCCCGCCTCAAAGGCCTTGGTCAGCCGGTCTTCATCGAGCGAGGCAACCTCCATGCTGAGGAGAGCGAGATGATTCTCCGCTGCGAGAGACCGGATGGAGTCGGCCTGTTCCCGCCAGTGGTCGAGATCGAGGTGCTCGCACATGCCTTTGATGGCGGACACTTCGATGCCATCGTAGCCAGCCCACGCAATATGCTGCATGGCGGTGGCGAGATCGTGGCCTTGGAACAAGACGGAATTGACGCCTAATCGGATCATAGTCGCACCGGTTCCTTCCTAGATTCTTTCCACGCGCGGGTCGCCGTGAATCGTCGGCAGCGGTTTGGGCCGCACCAGCGCGCCGCCGTTTTCGTAGGACTCGATCACGGCCCAGATGTACTCCAGCGTGGCCAGGGCGTCGCGGGCCGACGAGCGCAGGTGGTCGCGCGGCGCACCTTTGGAGACGTCTTCCAGGAAGGCGTGAATCCGCAGCGGGAAGGTAGCGCCGAAATCTTTGATCCCGGTGTCCATCACCTCGGGCGTGGGTCCCTCACCCAGGCCGAACTTCTCCCCGGGCTTCGGCGCCGGCCAGTAGGTTAGCTTCTCGATGCAGTTCTCGATGCAGAAGGTTCCCTTGCTGCCCGCGACCTCGCAGCTCCACCAGCCACCCAATCCCCACACGGCGTCACCACGGTGACTGAGCAGGTAGCCGACGGTCCCGTTTGCGAACTGCACGTGCACGCTGTTGATCGACACGAGCAGGTCGCCTTTGTTCCGGCGCAGTCCGGGCTTGCTGCAAAAGGCCTGCACATGGGTGATGTCGCCGCAGAAGTAGCGCATGACGCTGAACGGATGCGTCAGGAAAGCCTTCATGTGGGCGTAGGGTTGGTTGAACCGCGGCGACTTGTTGAAGGAGTAAGTCTCCTCGCCGCCGTTGAACCCGACCTTGAACAACACAGAAATCAGGTCCCCGATCTGGCCGTCGTCCATGTACTTGCGGGCACGGTCGGCCGTCGGGGTGAAATAGTGGTTGAGATTGCAGCCCAGGTACAGGCCGCGTTCCGCGGCGTAGCGGACCATCTCGCGCGCCTCGCCGATATCGTTGGAAAGCGGTTTCTCGCACAGCACATGCCGGCCTGCGGCGAGGGCCTCCATCGTGGGTTCGAAGTGCCAACTGCCGTTCTCGTAGCCGCCCGTGGTGACGTCGACCACGTCCATTTCTTCGTGCGCCAGCATGTCCTTGAGGGAGTAGTAGGCTTTCACGCCGTGCTTCGCGGCGGCCTCGTCGGCCTTGGCTTTGACCACGTCGCATACGGCCACCAGTTCCGCGAGGTCGTCCTTCTTGTGGGAGGCGGCGTGGGTGTTGCCGATCCCGCCCATGCCAACGACTCCGACTCGCAACGGTCTGGATGATTCCGGCTTGGCTGTCATATTCGGGGTGACTCTCCGTTCCTGCGCTCTGTGCCTATGGATTGCTGTTACGGGGGACAAATGTAGCGTATGTGCTGTTGGCGGCCTTGACAAAACAGTCAAAAACAAGCATAAAAAAGTCATGCCTAAGTCAATTCGGGCTTCCGAGGTTTTTGACGACAAGACCTTCCCGCTGGCGTTCAGGCGTGTTGACAACCATCAGGATACCAGTGTTCACAGCCATGAGTTCTATGAGCTGGTCGTCATCCTGGCCGGGCATGGCCGCCACATTACGGACCGGGAGGAGTATCCCATCGAGGCCGGCGATGTGTTTCTTCTGCGGGGCGACATGGCGCACGGCTATGCCGGCATGGCGAGGATGGCCCTGGTTAACATCCTGTTCGATCCCGGGCGGTTGGGCCTGCCCAGGGGCTACCTGCAGGACGTGCCGGGCTACCATGCCCTGTTCCATGTCGAACCGCAATTGCGCGTCCAGGATCGATTCCGCAACCGGTTGCATCTCGCCGAGGAGGAACTGACCGAAGCCGCCGGGATGATTGTCCGGCTTCAGCAGGAATTGGAGCACAAGCGACCGGGGTACCGTTTCCAGGCGTGTGCGGATCTCATGGTCCTGATCGGTTTCCTGTCGCGCTGCTACTCGCATGTCAACCGCCACTCGGACCGGTCATTCCTCCGGGTGGGCGAGGTGCTCAGTTACATCGAGCAGCATTACCGGGAGCCGCTGACGATCGGGCAGTTGACGCGCGTCGCGCATATGTCGGAGAGTACGCTGCTGCGCACGTTCCGCCGCGTGTTGGGCCGTACCCCGATGGAGCATGTGATCCGCCAGCGGATCCTGCGCGCCACGGAGCTCCTGAAGGGGGATGCGCGCATTACCGAGGCGGCCTATGAGTGCGGGTTCGGCGACAGCAACTACTTCTCGCGTCAGTTCCGGCAGGTCATGGGCGTCAGCCCGCGCCAGTTCCGCGAGGGCCGCCGCCCCGCCGCCCGTCCGGCGCACTCCCGGAAGCGCTCCCGCCGCGGTGGGCGTTGACCCGAAAGCTACGCACTTTAATGCGGCGTTGCAGATTGCAGCGATGGTGGGCAGTCTGAGGGTGGCGGTTACGGGATCACATACAGCATTACGCTGAAGAAGTGGCAGAGGCTTCCGCCCAGGACAAAGGCGTGCCAGATGGCATGGTTGAACGGGATGCGGCGATTAAGGTAGAAGATCGTCCCGGCGGTGTAGAGGACGCCGCCGGCCACCAGCCATAGCAAGCCGCCCCGCGACAGGGCGTGGCAGAGGGGCCGTATGGCCACCACGACCATCCAGCCCATGCCGACATAGACCAGGGTAGAGAACACTTTGTAGCGGCCAACGAAGAAGAGCTTGAAGACCACGCCCACCAGCGCCAGGCCCCAGATGACGCCGAGCAAGGTCCAGCCCCACGGACCCCGCATGGGAACGAGAAAAAATGGCGTGTACGTCCCGGCGATGAGCAAATAGATGGCGGAATGGTCGATGACTTTCAGGGCCGCCTTGGCTCGGGGCCAGGGCAGACTGTGATACAGCGTCGAGGACGTAAACATCAGCACCAGGGATGTGCCGTATACCGCGCAGGCCACGACGTGCCAGGCGGTCCCCCGCAACGCAGAGAAGACAACCATCACCGTCAAGGCCGCCAGGGCCAGCAGGACCCCTACGCCATGCGTGACGCTGCTGGCAATTTCCTCTGTAAGAGAATATGCTTGTTTGTCTTGTTTCACGGGCCCGCAGTCTATGATGCGAGTCCGGTTGGCACAAGTCATCTGGCACGAAGAGAGGAATCCTCAGACGGCGCAGCGCGGCTGCCGGGTGGATACGGTGTGGTGAAATAGCGCGGATGATACTTCTTCATAAGCGCAACCGCCTCCTGTCCGGTGTCAAATTCCCACAGCTCGCATTCGTGTCCGCAGAGCCTGAGCGGGACGTTCTGATCGTGCGCCTTCCGGACGACCCGCCCGCCGAGCTCCTGGATCAAGCGGTCCCACGTGCTGCCGACATAGCCGCTTCTCACGAGCCAGATCGTGCGACGGCGCATGTCGACTTCTTGAATCAATCCGTACGTGCGCACCAAGTCCCAAGGGTATGCCTCGATCCTTAGCGTTCCGTCCGATAGGAAAGCGAGCAGATAGGCGTCCCAGTACTGGGTCAGAATCGGCGCGTTCAATCCTTTCAGATACGGGACAAACTGCATTTCCGCTTCACGCAGTTGCCGGTCCTTCTCGCGTGCCTCGGCGATCCGGCCGTGCCATTGGGGGATTGCCAACACGACGATACCGCCGATCAGCAGGCTCGCACACACGCGCCGCCATCCGGGCGCTCCCGCATATCGGGCGAACAGCCATGCCGCGCCCAGCAACAGGTGCAGACAATACCGGCGGCACTCCTCGTTGCGGGACAACATGGGGAACAGTATCATCACCAAGGCTATCATCAGGGATCCGATGCCCCATACGCCGTCCATCGCCGATACGGTTGTCGGAGCGCGTCGCAATGTGACCGCGAACAGCGCGATTGCCCCGCCAATCCAAACAATTATCAGCGACGAATGCAGCAGGTGGCCCCCGCTGAGGGAAAAGATTCGCGGGACAATCGCCGTGAAAAATTCCAGGCAGGCGGCGGCGATGGCGTGTCGTTTGCCCAGATGCAAGGGAAGGTGCGCTCCAAAGGGCCAGAGCGGGGCGCGGAATAGCGTGTGCAGAAGCATGGGCACATAACCGATAAACACGCCCGCCGCAAGCGCCAGGACAGCAGGCTTCCACTCGCCTGCCCGGCGGTTGCGTAACCGTGGCAGGAGAAGCCCGATGGCGGGCACTGCGTAGCAGACGACTTGAGCCCGCGAGTAAACGGCAAAGCCGCAGGCGGCGCCAAGCACGCCCCAGATCAACAGCGACGGTGTAGTGGCGGCTGCGATGGCCCGGTCGATCCGCGCGGCGGCGAACATCACAAGGCCCAGAAGAAACAGAGACACCTCGATGCTCGAGAAGCAGGAGATGTCTAACATATACGCCGGCGAGCAGCCGACCAGCACGCAGAAGACGATGAGCGGCCACGCTCGGCGGCGCCCCATGGTGTCCTGAACAGTCAGCAAAGCCTCATAGATCAGCCAGAGCCCGCCCAACGACAAAATCGAGCCGGTGATGGCGAACGCCAGCGTGACCGAGAGCGACGGCATCAGCCAGCGAACGAGGGCGTACAGATAGGGCGTGAGGGAGAATAGGTAATTTTGGCCGTAGGTCAACGTGGGGAGGTAGCCGTGTCGCAGCAGATCGTTGCCCATGAGCCCAAACGTCGTGGCGTCCGCATCGAGCCCGCGGTATGGCAAAGCCAGATAGAAACAGAGCGCGCTGCCGGTCAACAGCAGGATCGGCGCTCGCCAGAGCGCACCCCGTCCCAGCCTGGGAATCAACGACGATAACTTCCCGAGATCCATTGCCCCACTTGCCGCCACGGCATTCGATCCTGTACGACATCGACGTTGCCCGCCGCCTTGAAAGGTGGACGTAGTGTCAGAGGTCATGTCGTCAATCACCTGACATCAAACGACTGCTTCTGAAATACTGGGCGAAAGCACGAGTCGTGTCACGCAGGATTTGGACACCGTGCGGTGGGCACCGGTCTCACGCATCCACTCCCTACCGTAATCCCGAGGCCAGAATACCTTGCTTCCTGTATGGCGCCTGGCGTGGTTTGCGGCAGTATTGCAGGAACAACGACCAGAAGAGTGTGGTTGTCTTCTTCGGGGGGGGGGAGATGGCAGTTAACAGCAAAAGCAGGAACGGGGCTCTTGGCACCGGCATGGGCGCGAGCGGAAACCCGCTTGTTGCGGCTTTCGCATCACGGCTGCGGGATTGGCGCAAAGTCAACCGGAAACCCATGAAGGAAGTGGCCACGGACATAGGGGTTTCCGTCGCGACGGTGTCCGAATGGGAGCACGGTCACCGCTTCCCGTCGGTCGAGCACCTGCTGGCCGTTTCCCGGCTTGCCCGTATGCCAGCTCCTTGTCTGATTTGCCAGGTCAGAGGCCCCTGTCCGCGGGATCGCGGTGACGGGCCGAAGGTAGAGGCGGACCGTTCGAGTCTTCTCACGTAGCCTCGATGTGTCTCAGTACAGTCGAGAATGCCCGTTTGCGACAGTTGCGGGCACGGATCACGACGGTCGTACCGCGAATTTCCTGCGCAACCGCTTGTGAACACAGGCGTTGCAAACCCGACGGGAAAGGTGACCTGCCTGCTGGCACTGGGAGTGCTATTACCATTCTCCTATAAGGAAATGAAAAGGAGCGATACATGAAAATGAAAATTGCACAACTATGCACAGTATCAGCGGCATGTGTGATGGGATTAGCCGCTCAATCGGTGATCTCGGGTAACACTCCGATGAGTACACCAGCCTGTGGCGCCTCAGGGGCCTGCATGGCACCGGCGGCGAAGAGCGACCCACCGGCGGCACCCGCGCAAGGCGCGGAAGCGGTCATCAACACGGCAGGTCTCAAGGCCCTTCTCCAAGCCAAGACTCCGGTGACGATTCTGGACGCCAGAACCGGCAAGTTTGATGATGGACGCCGGATCCCTGGAGCCAAGGCGCTGGATCCTGCCGCATCAGAAGCGGTGATCGGCTCGACGCTGCCTGAGAAGACCGGGTTGATTGTGACCTACTGCGCTGGATTGAAATGTCCGGCCAGTCATCTCCTCGGAGAAAAGCTGCGGGGCTTGGGATACTCGAATGTAATCGAGTACCACGAAGGCATCGCCGGATGGGTAGACGCAGGCAACACGGTTGAGAAAGCAAGTGACCCAGTGAAATGAGTGGGCCACGCTTGGTGGCACGTTGCCCCTTTTCCTGTGCGCTTGCCGGCAGCCGGCGGTCGGCTGTATGCTGGTGGCGGAGGAAGAGGCGATGCGTGCCACCATCTGGGTCTGGGTTCTTGGAGTAGCGATGACGAACGGTTGGCTTGGCGCCGGTGAAGTGCGCCCGCCAGCCGTAGCCGGGGCGTTCTACGAGGGGGCGCCCTTTGCGCTTGATGCTCAGGTCGCTCGGCTCTTGGGATCGGCCGATCAATCGGCAGTGACCGGTCGGCTCGTCGCGGCCGTGGCGCCGCATGCCGGGTATGTATTTTCGGGCCGGTGCGCGGCCGGCGTGTACCGACTTCTGACGACGGGACAGGTTTCACGCGTCATCGTTCTCGGCCCCAGCCATCACGTTGCTTTCGCGGGTGTCGCCCTGCCCGAAGCCGGCGTCACGGCGTTTCGAACTCCGTTGGGCGACGTACCGCTTGATCTGGCCGTGTGCGACGCCTTGAAAGACAAGCCCGGCTTCACGGTTGTCCCCGGAGCCGACCGCCGCGAGCATTCGATCGAAGTGGAATTGCCTTTCCTGCAACACACGGTCGGAATGTTCAGCCTGGTGCCGCTGTTGTGCGGCCGCATGGATGCCTCGACCGTGACCGCCGTGGCGGGAGCTCTCGCCAGCTACGTTGGGACGGGAACGCTGATCGTGGCGTCTTCGGACTTCACGCACTACGGGCCGAACTACGATTTCGTGCCATTCGAGACCAACGTTGAAGCCAGCCTCAAGGGCTGGCTGGCCGAAGCCTCGGGCCGTGTGGCGGCATTGGATCTGGCGGGCTTCGACCGTCATTGCCGTGAGACGGGCGACACCATTTGCGGACAGTACCCGATCCGCACGCTCATGGCCGCCTTGCTGCGTAGCGGCCTGCCCGTGCGCGGGCAGGTTCTTGGCACGGCAACCTCGGGGGATCTTGCGGGTGACTACCGGAATTCGGTGTCCTACGCGGCCATCGGGTTCTTCCAGACCGAGCCGCCGGCCGGAGGCGCCGTCGCCGCCCCGACGCAGAAGACGAGTGTAATGCAGACAGGAGGCCCGCTGATGACCGCGACAAACCAGGCACCGACGAACACATTCAGGCTCACCGAGATGAGCCAGAAGCAACTTCTCGAGATCGCCCGTGATTCGATCACGACGTATCTGAAGACGGGAAAGATGAAGGCGTTCGGGCCGGCGACCGGCGAACTGGCTGAGCCCGGCGCGGTCTTCGTCACGCTCACGCAAGCCGGGCAGTTGCGCGGCTGCATCGGCACGACCGAGCCGCGCGGCCCGCTTTACGAAGCGGTGAAGCAGTTGGCCGTGGCCGCCGCCGTCGAAGACGGACGGTTCACGCCGTTGACACTGGACGAACTGCCGCGCACGCACATCGAGATTTCTGTGCTGTCTCCGCTGCGGCGCGTTAAGTCCGCGGCGGAAATTCGCGAGCATACCGACGGGGTGGTCGTGCGCCGCGGCGGCCGAAGCGGGTTGTTCCTGCCGCAGGTCTGGGAACACTTCGAGACCAAGGAAGGTTTCCTGGACGAGCTTTGCCGACAGAAAGCCCATCTGCCCCCCAAGGCCTGGATGGATCCCGACACGGAGCTAAGTGTCTTCACGGTCTTCGCGTTCGAAGAGCCGTCGCGCTAGGGCTCTCTCAGAGGGGCAGGAATCAACAAGCCGAATTAATGCGAACGTCCAACGCTTAACGCCCAACATTCAACGTTCAAGTGGGGGACTTGGCTTGCGTCATTCCTGTGTCTCTAACGTTGAGCGTTGAGCGTTCGATGTTGAACGTTGAGCGTTGGTTGCGGGTGGTAGCCCGCCTTGGACGCATCACTCTATGGAGCTAGTCGCACTCATGCTGGCCGTCGGGTTCGGCGCCATGCTCTCCCAGGCCGTGTTTGTCCGCGAACTCTACGTGGCGGGCTCGGGCAACGAACTCACGATCGGTCTGCTTCTGGGGCTATGGCTGGGGACGGTCGCTCTGGGTGCCGGTTTGGGCCGGCGCGCGATCGCACGGCTCTGGGGCGATCGATTTCCTCCAGGCGTAATATGGGCCTTCCTGCTGCTCGCCGCCTGGGGTCCGGCTTCGGTCGGCATCCTGAGGGCCGCGCGACCGGTGCTGGGCGTCGGACCGGGCGAGTTCCTGTCCCTGGGACAGACGGCCTTGCTGACTTTCGGGGTTGTGTTGCCGGTGGGGCTGGCCGTGGGTGGCTTGCTGCCGCCGGCGTGCGAGGCGCTCGCGCGGCGCGGCCAGTGGCGGGTTGCCAGCCGACTTTACGCGGCGGAAGCGCTCGGCACCGGGTTGGGCGGGCTGCTCGTGACGTTTGTCCTGGCCGGCCGGTTGAATGCCTGGCAGATCATGGTCCTGGCCGGCTGCGCCTGGCTGCTGGCGGGAGCCGCCGCCGCGCAGAGTTACCGCGTACGGCGGTGGCTCGTCCTGGCCGCGGGCCTTGCGCTCGGGGCAGGCTTGTGGCCGCATCTCCTGGATGGCGTCGACTTCGAAACGGCTGCCTGGCGATGGCGACCGCCCAGGGCTGAAGAAGGGCTCGCACCGGGGGACTGGCGGTTGGTGGCTTCCGTGGAGACCCGTCACCAGAACCTGGCCCTGGTGCAGCAGGCCAGCCAATACACGATGTACGGGAACGGGCAGGTGTTGTTCAGTTTCCCGGACCCCATCACCTCCGAGAGCACCATACACGCGATCATGGCCCAGTGCCCGGCGGCGCGTCGTGTCCTGTTGTTGGGCGGAGAACCCATGGGCGATCTGGCGGAATTGCTCAAATATCCGCTCGACCGCGTCGTCTACGTCGAACTGGATCCTGGCATCGGTCAGTTGCTGCAGCGTGTAATGCCGGAGCCGTACGCGGCGGTGCTGCGCGATCCGCGCGTGAAGGTGGTCCATGAGGACGGTCCCGCGTTTGTACGTCGAACCGACGAACGCTTCGATCTCGTGGTGGTGCGGGCGCCGGAGCCGGTCAGCGGAGCGGCAAACCGGATGTTCACGAAGGAGTTCTATCAGTCGGTCAGGGCCCGGCTCGCGCCCCGCGGCGTGGTGTGGACGGGGTTGGAGGCGTCTGAACGGCTGGGACCCGAAGCTCGGCGCGTAGCCGCCAGTGTGTACCGGACGCTGACGGACGTGTTCGAGTCCGTGCGCGTCACGTCCGGCAGCCCGCTGCAACTCATCGCCGGTTTCGCCGACAGCCCGTTGACGTTGGACAAGGAGACCCTGTATCGGCGGAGCGCCGCCGCCGGCATTCACACGCGGTTCTTTCGGCCCGACTATTTTCGTCAGGCGGACGAACTGGATCCGGCCAAGATTGCCGACACGGAACGCCTGTTGAAGGCTGCTTCGGCGCCTGCGAATACCTTGTTCCACCCGGTGGCCTATCGTCGGGCCCTGGTGTTGTGGAGCCGGTTCAGCGGGTCGGGTGTCGAGGGGGCGTTGACGGCATTCGACCGTGTTTGGCCCGACGCGCTCGTGG
>Ga0118677_10004574_pt1 | contig 11609 bp, 8 predicted proteins | sample AliMusrvi5mmetaG_FD_86154 | JGI IMG/M metagenome (GOLD analysis project Ga0118677, IMG submission 86154) | reverse complement strand
GCCGTTCGACCTCTACCGCCAAGGCACGATGCGCGCCACCTTCCATGACGCGGGCCATATCCTGGGCTCGGTGGGGGTGACGATCCAAGCATCCGGCAAGCGCGTGATGTACACCGGCGATGTGAACTTCGAGGATAGCACGATCCAGAAAGGTGCCATGTTTCCCGAGGAACCCGTGGATGCGTTGATCGTGGAAACCACCCGCGGCGAACAATCGCGCGACCCGGCATACCAACGCTGCAACGAGGAGGACGCCTTCGCCGAAGCCATCGCGCGGGTGCTTGCCCGCAAAGGATCGGTGCTGGTGCCGGTTTTCGCCATGGGCAAAACCCAGGAGGTGCTGGCGATGTTGCATCGCTTCAAAACCGAGGGCCGCATCCCCAACCACACGCCGATTTACATCGGCGGACTGAGCACCAAGATGACCCATGTCTATGACCGCTTCAGCGATGCTTCCCGCCGTCATCTCCCCGGCTTCCGTTTTCTCAAGGATATGGAAATCCAAGGCAGTGAGAAAAAACGCAAGGGACCCATTCCCTTCGGCAGCGGCTGCATCTACGCGCTGTCCAGCGGCATGATGTCGGAAAACACCGTGTCCAACACCTTCGCCCGGCAGGGCATCCTGGAGAACAAACGCCACGGACTGTTCTTCGTCGGTTATGCCGACCCCGAAACCCCCGGCGGACGAATCCGCATCGCCCAACCCGGCCAAAGCATTGTGTTAGATCCGGCGCATCCGCCGGTGAAACTCCACTGCGAAATGCGGATCTTCGATTTCAGCGGCCACTCGACCCGCGAAGCCATCGCCAGTTATATCGAAAAAGTGAACCCGAGGAAAACCATCCTCGTGCACGGCGACGATAGGGCCGTCGAATGGTTCCGCGCGGAAATCCACCGTCGCCTGCCGCACTCCGAGATCATCGTGCCGATTCCCGGCGAGGAACACGCGATCTGACGCTCACGCGAGGCGGTGCGGCGTGTCTTGCGGCGCTGCCGCGTGTTTGGGGCCGCTGTAACTGCAGCCTTTGGTGGGAATCACGTCAGCCAACAGGAGAGTGAGAAATGCCACGCGCAGGAATCGGAATGAGCGGATCTTCATGTGATCCATCACACGTGGTTGGGGAAATGCTGTCAAGCACTAACGGTCACTCCGGCTTCAGAATCACCCCGGTGTTGCTGCGGCCGTCGATTTTCACGACAAATGGTGCCGGGCTTCTCACCAGCCGGACATGTTCTGTTGAGGCGATTATCTCCATGTCCTTGAGCCATTGCCAATCGACATATTCATCCCCGGGAGAACCGATTCCTATGTGGAGGTAGCCCATCTTGAGGGAGGTCAGATTGTGATAGAAGTGGCTTCCGAGCGATGGCTCGACCCGCAACGAGTCGCGATCGGCCTCGATCACGACCTTGGCCTGGGACATGTGTCGCCAGGCAAGCGGTATGCCGAGCCACGGATCGGCCGTTCCCATCCGCCCGAACCCCAGCAACACGCAGCGCCTGTTTTCGTTATATAGAATCCTGTTGAGATCGCCGATTTCCGCCGCGATCGCCGTGGTGTCCTTCAACTCGAACTTGTCCGGATCGACATAAATGATGTCCCTCAGGTCATCAAACACCCCATTGCCTATCGTGTGCGAACTGCGGCACAGGACCGCGTCTTTGGCATAACTCCCGGGTTTGAGATCGATCGCCTCCCGGCCCACCACCATCGGCCGGACTTGCAGGAAATAGAACTCCACCTGCTCATTGCGGTCTTGCGGGATATTCACCGCGAACTCGATTTCCACATCCGATCCGAACGACAAGCGGCCGATTTCCAGCAACTCCCTGACCACCGGCGCGATGGGAAGAAGATCGTATTTCAGAATGCCCGCGAAGGTGATCACCTTGGGGCCTTCATGATCCGCGGAATCGTAGAGGCAATCGTCCTGCGGCGAATAGGTGCTGGCAAGGTGGCCGAGGACTCCATCCCTCTCCGCCACCGCCAAGCCGAGCCGCCGGTAGTTGTGACCTTCGTCCATGCCGATCTGCTCCGAATTCGCCGTCAGATCGAGGGCATAGAACGAATTCTGGGTCATTTTGATGAATTCCGCCACGGACGCATACGGCTGGTTGAGCGCGGGATACGCCGGTGAGAACCTGCGGACATTGCCGCCCTCCACAATGGTCCTGCCAAATCCCAGAGCGAGGCTTGCCGTGCCGTCCTCCGGCTTCATGTGGGAATAGGCGTAATAATTGTAGGATTGCGCGACTCCCGAAATTGCCGGATAGAAGTTGTCCTGATGGGCTTCCCCGACCAGGCGCTGGATGAGGATGGCCATTCTTTCCTCCTCGATGCGCAGGTCGGCGTTTTTGGCATATTGTTTGGGGGAATTGTAAAACACCGAGGCATATACCAACTTGATGCAATCCATGAGCTGCTTGAGTCTCACTTCGGTGTCCGGGTGGTTGTTCGGCAGAATGAACGTCTTGTAAATTCCTGCGAAGGGCAATACCTGGGAATCCTCCAGAATGCTCGAGGATCGCACCGCCAGCGGATACTCGGCATGCGCGAGCAGCACCCGCAGGTTCTCGATGATCTTCTCCGGAAGTTCCGCCTCCAGGAATCTCCGTGTGATCCGTTCCTCGTCATCGGTGCGGATCGCCGTCTCGTGAAGATCGTTGGATTCCATGAAGTTCTCGAAGACCTCGCTGCAGATCACGAACGACCGCGGTGTCTTGATGGAGATTTCAGGATACTTCCGGTTGATGCCGGTCTGGTTGAGGAGCGCGTTGAAGAAGGCGATTCCGCGCGCCTTGCCGCCGAGCGATCCCTCACCGATCCGGGTGACGGAATTGTCCATATCCATCTTGGACAAGCCGAAATCGAGAATCACCCCGAACTGATATCTCTTGTAGAACCGGCTGAGCGCGTCCAGGACGTACTTGCGGGCGATCTCCGGGTCGTCAGTCACCTTGGTGCTCTTCCTGCGGAGTTCCTCCGCGATCTCGAATTCGGTGCGGGCGCGGAACCACTTGGAGAAATGGTTTCTGCTGGAATGATAGATCACGCTTTCGGCCGGGAGATCCCTCACGATTTCCTCGAAGTCCTCGATGGTCGCAGCCTTCGCGATCACGGTGCCGTCGGGATGCCTGAACACGAACACCCCGAAGCCGTATGACTCCAGAATGAAGTTCCGCAGATCCAGCAGGAGATTCTGGGAGTTTTTGTTGAGGAACGGCACCCCCAATTCCCGCGCCTTCCACTCGTTCTCCTCGTTTTCGGACTGGAGCAGGAACGACATGTCGGGAATCTGGTCGCGCAGATATGCCGCGAGCGTCAGGCCGGCGTTGGAATCCATTTCCCCGTCTTTCGGGAAACACACATCCGAGATCACGCCTAACAGGTAATGCCCGTATTGGTTGATGATGGCCATGGCCTCCTCATACGTTTCGGCAAGGAGGATCTTCGGTCGCGCGCGCACCCGCAGCAGGCGGTGCTTCTCGTTGACCGCGTGCGAAACCAGATAACTGGTCTGCCGCATCAGTTCGGTATAGATGATCGGCAGGAACTGCGAGTAATACCATGCCGAGTCATCCACCACCAGAATCACCTGCACCCCTTGCTGGCAGTCGGCCTCCAGATTCTTGACATCCTCGACGTGTTTGATGATGGCCAGCAGGATTTTGCTGTCTCCGGACCAGTAGAAGACGCGGTCAACGTAGCGGTTTTCACGGATCACCGACAGCATTTCGGAGGACAGTCGCTCGTAGGAAAGCATGACCACCGGCGTGTCGGGATAGGACTCCTTGATCTTCTGGCAGAAATCGATGGGATCCATGTCACTGATGCGCGACATGGTGATGACAAAATCATAAGCACCGGAGGCGAGGGACTCGAATGCCTCCTCAGCGGACGACGCGCGGTGGATCCGCGGAACATTGTGGATTTTGAGATCAACGAATTCGGTGAAGATCCGTTCCGACAATTGGCCGTCCTCCTCAAGCACGAAGCCGTCGTACAAGGTCGAGACCAGCAGAACATCATGCACCCTGAACTTCATGAGGTCATGAAAGCGCAGGAAACTCGGTTCGAATTCGCTGGGGATCATGGCCGGGGGCGGGCAGGATATGTCAACAGGCAATGCCATGGGCATGCATGGCATTGGCAACCTTGAGGAAACCGGCGATGTTGGCGCCGACGACGAGGTTGTCCTCGCAACCGTATTCCTTGGCGGCGGCACTGGAGATCCTGTGGATGTTGACCATGATGGTCTTGAGTTTGGCATCCACTTCCTCGAACGTCCACGAGTAACGCATGCTGTTCTGGCACATCTCGAGAGCGGAGGTCGCAACACCGCCGGCGTTGGCCGCCTTGGCGGGCCCGAAGATCACCTTGTGGCGCAGGAAGATATCGACCGCCTCCGGAGTTGAGGGCATATTGGCACCTTCGCCGACCGCCTGGCAGCCATTGGCGACCAGCAATTCGGCCGAGGCCGCGTCGATTTCATTCTGAGTCGCGCAGGGCAGGGCGATGTCGCACTTGACGGACCAAATGCCGTCGCAGCCGTCGTGATAGGATGCTCCGGGATTGGTCTCGATATAAGCGCTGATCCTTCTTCTTTCGACTTCCTTGATCCTCTTGACCCTATCGAGATCGATGCCGTCGGGATCGTGGACGTAGCCGTTGGAATCGCTCAGCGTGATGACCTTGCCGCCGAGTTGGTGGACTTTTTCGGTGGCGTAAACCGCGACGTTGCCCGAGCCGGAGACGGAGACGGTCGAACCGGCGAAGGATTTGTCTTTCGCACGGAGCGCTTCTTCCATGAAATAGCAGAGGCCGTAGCCGGTTGCTTCAGTTCGCACTAGACTGCCACCCCAGGCGAGGCCTTTGCCGGTGAGGACGCCGGTGAAGTCGTTGCGGAGTTTTTTGTACATGCCGTAGAGGTAGCCGATTTCGCGGCCACCGACGCCGATATCGCCTGCGGGGACGTCGGTATTTTCGCCGATGTGGCGCCACAATTCGAGCATGAAGGCCTGGCAGAACCGCATGATTTCGCCGTCGGATTTGCCTTTGGGATCGAAATCGGATCCGCCCTTGCTGCCGCCGATTGGCAGGCCGGTCAGGGAGTTTTTGAGGATTTGTTCGAAGCCGAGGAATTTGATGATTCCGACGTTGACGGAAGGATGGAACCTCAAGCCGCCCTTATACGGGCCGATGGCGCTGTTGAACTGGACCCTGAAACCCCGGTTGACACGGACGCCACCGCTGTCGTCCACCCACGGCACTTTGAAGATGATTTGTCTGTCAGGTTCGACCAAGCGCTCGAAGATGCCCGTTTTTATCCATTCGGGGTGTTTTTGGGCAACGGGTTCGAGTGATTCGAGCACCTCCCTGACCGCCTGGTGGAATTCGGCTTCATTGGGATTGCGTCTCAAGACCTGGTCCATCACATTTCCAAGTAGTTTCATATAGGCAAAAGGAACGACGACAGAATATGCATCCAGACCGCCTTGCCAAGGCTTTTCGGACAGGCTTCCGGTGCCCCAATCGGGGCATGATGCGATTCCGGCATGACGCGATTCCGGCATTGCGGGCCGGGTAGGCTTGTCTATTGTTGGGCAGGCCGCCGCCGAAGCGTCCCGCAAGTTCCCATGATTCCTAACGAAGCGATCCAAGGCGATTTCCCGATTCTCAAGCAGTCGGTCCATGGTCAGCGATTGGTCTATCTGGACAATGCCGCCACCACGCACAAGCCGCTCGCCGTGCTGCGGGCGTCACGGCATTTCTACGAGGCCATCAATTCCAACATTCATCGCGGTGCCCACCGACTCGCGCGGGCGGCCACGGACGCGTTCGAGAACGCCCGCAAAACCGTGGCCAAACACCTGCACGCCGGATCCGCCGACGAGGTGATTTTTACCGCCGGCACCACCTCCGGCATCAATCTGGTGGCCAACATCCTCTCCCTGTCCGGCCGCCTCGGAGCGGGGGATGAGGTGCTGGTTTCCACGCTGGAGCACCATTCCAACATCGTGCCGTGGCAAATGCTCTGCCAACGCACCGGTGCCGTCCTCAGGGTGATTCCCTGCCACGACGACGGCACCCTTGATCAGGACACCTTCCGCAGTTTGTTAGGCGGACGGGTGAAAATCCTCGCGCTGCAATGGATCTCCAACGCCTTCGGCACGGTGCATCCTCTGGAGACGATGATCCGCGCGGCCAAGGCAGCGGGCGCGCTGGTATTGATCGACGCGGCCCAGGCCATCGCCCATCTGCCGATCGACGTGGGATTGTTAGGCGCGGATTTCCTGGCGTTTTCCGGCCACAAGGTGTACGCTCCCACCGGCACGGGCGCGTTGTGGGGCCGCGCCGAATTATTGAACGAACTGCCGCCGTGGCAGGGTGGCGGGGAAATGATCAAGGAGGTCACCTTCGACCACACGACCTATAACGAATTGCCGTTCAAATACGAGGCAGGCACTCCCAACATCGAAGGAGCCATCGCCCTGGCCGCCGCACTCGATTATGTCAACGAGATCGGCCACGAGGCGATCCACTTCCATGAGAACATGTTGATTCACGCCGCAGCCGACGCGCTTGGCGGCCTTGCCGGCATCCGGCTTTACGGCCCGGCCGACCGTTCGGGTTCGTTGTCGTTCAGTGTCGAGGGGCTCCACCATTACGACATCGGAACCCTGTTAGACCAGATGGGAGTGGCCGTGCGCACCGGACACCATTGCTGCCAACCGTTGATGGCGCGTTTCGGGATCACTGGCACGGTGCGTGCCTCGTTCGCGATTTATAATACGACACAGGATGTCGAGGCCTTTGCCAAGGCGACGGCGAAGGCGGTCGCGATGTTGCGTTAGGAGCCGCGCAAGACACCAGACACCAGATAGAAGACCTGACCTGACCACACGATATCCGCTCTTTCAGGATTCCAGAACCCAGGAAACCCACACCGAACCCAATCTATGAAAATCATGCTCGGCATCACCGGATCGATCGCGGCCTACAAGGCGGCGGACCTCGCGTCGCAGTTGGTCAAACAAGGCCACCAGGTTCACGCGGTGATGACCCGCGCCGCCACCGAGTTCATCACGCCGCTCACCCTTCAGACCGTGACCCGCAATTCGGTGCTGATGTCGCTGGAGGATGAGAAACAAGCATGGAAACCCGGCCACATCGATCTGGCGGACCAGGCGGATTTGTTTGTGGTCGCGCCGGCCACCGCCAACGTGATTGCGGAATTCGCCAACGGGTTGGCACCCGACCCGCTGTCCTCGATCTATCTGGCGTTGCCGCGCACCACGCCGGTGCTCATCGCTCCGGCCATGAATGGCAAGATGTGGCTGCATCCCGCGACCCAACGCAATGTCCGGCAACTCCAACAGGACGGATGTGTCTTTGTCGGCCCCGCTGAGGGCGGCCTGGCCTGCGGCTATGACGGCATCGGTCGGCTTGCCCCGGTGGAGGAAATTCTCGAACGCGTCGCCATCGCCCTCAAGCAAGCGCCCTATTTCTGATAGTGGAGCGCGATGTTATCGACCATATCCATGCCGCCGCCTTCGCCGAGGGTGATGGCGAAGGAGTGGGGGCCGGGAGTAACAGGAAACGCGGGAGACGTGTAACTGGCCCATTTCTCAGTGATCCGGGGAACATCGATGGTGAACACGGCGGTGCCGTCGATGGTGACGCGCAATGCGGCGGCGGTCTTTTCATAGCCGCTGCGTTTCACCGCATCCAGCGTGACGGTATAATTCCCCTTGTCGAAAGTGATGGTTTGCGAGACGCCGTTGCCGGTGCCGCGCATGAAGACGCAATGCCTGGATCCGTCAGGAGCGGGTGGCGCGCCGCCGCCTTTCCTGAGGTCCCTGATGCCCAACTCCCCGTTGCCGTTTTCCTTCCTGAAAACCCAGGTGGCGCCGCTCGGGTTGGTTTCCCTGGCGTTGTCAAATTCACCGTTGGTGTCGAACTGCTCGAAGCCCGGGTTGGTGACGACGGTTGTGCCGAGAGTCTTGGTGACCGTTACGGTGTAGCGCCGCGTGGTGCCGTCCGGCGCGGTGATCACATAACTCTGCGGTCTGCTGAAATCATTGATGGATCCGGACGCGGGCTTGCCCGTGACCTGCGGCGAACCCGTACGGTACACCGGTGCCAGTTTTGTGAGATCCGTGGCCACCGGCACGGTGACGCGCACGTCATTGCCGGAAATCATGGCCTCCGGCGCGCCTGGAATAACAAATTCCAGCAACGTGGCGACCGGTCCTCCCTTGAGTTCCGCGATGATCACCGCCGGTCCGTCGGCGGGCGCTGCATGGGGCGATTGCGGCACGTCGAGCGTCTGGATGCCATTGTCCGCGACGCTTATTTTCAGCGGCTGTTGCCGCGCATCCCCGGCAAACCAGGCGCTGGCGATCCGGGTGGTGACGCCCGATAACGTCACCTTGCGGTCGGTCGGAAGTTTGCTGATGGTCACATATAACAAATTGCCGGCTTTGGTCATGCCGCCCCACGGGTAGCGGTCAGGAAATGGCAGGAACATGCCAGCCCGTTTCACATCCACGTACTTGGCCGCGTCCCGCAGCGAGATGACGTTGTATTGGTTGTCCTTCAGGTATTTCATCATCTTCGCGAATTTCTCCGGATCGAGACTCACCGCCATGTGTTCGCCTTCCGGCACGCCGTGAAAGGTGAATACCACCATGTTGCCATGAGTGGCTAGTTGGGCATCCTTGATGAAGGCATCAACATCGCCCGGCGAGTACGACGGAACATCCAGCGGATGATCCGCCGTCGGCCGGTAAGGACGGTTGCCACCCGCCCGCCCGAAGGTGTATTGATGTTCTATCAGGGAAGGGTAAAGATTGCTGTAAACCGCATAGACAGGCCAGGCCAGGGTGATGGGTTTGGGGATGTGGTTTGCGGAAAACTCGGATTCCATGTTCAACCATGGATCCATGGATGCGCCGCCGTGGCCCTTGGTGTGGTTGCCCACGTCAAACCCGTCATCCACCAGGGATTTGATCTGCGCCCAAGTCATGTAGAAATCCTTGCGCGTGTTGAAACTGTCGAAATCCGCGACGTAGAACGAACCGCCGAAGCCCGCCCTCTTGAGGATCGGCGCGACATTGGTCGCGTGGCTGGCGACGCCGTCGTCGAAGGTCAGGACCACGGTCTTGTCGGGAACCGGCTTGAGCAGGATGCCATACGGATCCCGCACATCGGATGGCGCGGCCCGGGCGAGGTAGGCGAATGCGAGGAAGGCGAAAGAAGTGGCATTTACGGTCAGGATCTTCACGGCTGTATGGTACTCTCGGAATCATATTGAATTATCAACGCTGGACAGCATGGCCACTCCTTGTTCAGTGAAGGCATAGGGGGCGATTCGGCTACCTCCCCAACTTGAGGTGATGTGGGTGATCTATCATTTCCCCAACTCCGCGCGGAACACCGACACCGGCAATCCTTCCTTGTTCATCAGGTTCGGCTGGGCCAGATCCTTCCAACCATGGCGCATCGCCACCGGCTTGGGCACCTTGTCAGAGCGGATCACGACCGACACCCCGTCGATTTGCGCCGCGGCTTCCACGAATGTGCCATCGGCGCCGGCGATCTCGAAACTATCAGGAGTTTTGTTATCGCGCGTCACCAGGCCGCCGCCCACGGAGGTGAACGTGACGCGGAGGCGATCGCCCACTCCCGGGTTGAGCGCCTGGAATTGCGGGCCGCAATAGACGAGGTCTTTGCGGCCATAATCCTTGGCCAGCGCCCACAATGCCAGGCGTCTGCCGATTTCCTGTTTGTTGCGGGGATGGCCTCCGCCGAAGTGATCGCTGGGGTCGGTGGTATCGGTGGATGCGGCCATGCCGGTATTGGGAATGGCCATCGCCTGTTGCTGGGCTTCCAGCAGGAACGGCAGCGCACCGTTGTAGGTGTTAGGCGTGATCTGGACATAATAGAACGGGAAATCGCCCTGCTGCCAGACTTTCCGCCACCCGGCGACAAGCGCTTTCATCTTGTCCAGGTAGCGGGGGCCGTCGCCGCAATTGGATTCCCCCTGATACCACAACGCGCCGCGGATCGCGTAGGGAACGAGCGGATAGATCATGCCATTGTAAAGGACCGGGCCGCCTTCGCTTGGCAGCGGATTGGCGATGGCGATGGCGGGTGGCAATGGCCGGCCTTTCGTTAACGCGACCCGCGCCTGCGGGATGGCGGCTTCCAACTGATCGAGGTTCTCCTTGACTTTCTTGCGGGCGGCATCGGCGGTGGCGGTGACGCCTGCCAGAGCCGCTTGCTGCGACGGCACTTCAGCCAGTCCTTCGGGGGCGGTCCACGGTTCGATCTGGGTGGCACCCTGGGATGCGGCGATCATGCCGACCGGAACGTCGAGCGCCTTGTGGATATCACGGCCGAAAAAATAGCCGACCGCCGAGAACTCAGCCAGCGTGGGATTGGCCGGATCGCAGACAAACCAGCGGGCTTTGACATCATTGAGCGGCAACCCCGCCGGCGTGCGCGGAACCCATAACATGCGCATTTTCGGATAGTTGGCATCCTTGATCTCCCGTTCGGCGTTCTGCGCGTGCTTCAATTCGAATTCCATATTCGATTGTCCGGAACAAAGCCAAACCTCGCCGACGAGCACGTCGGTGATCTTCAGGGTGTTCCTGCCGCTGACTGTCAGTTCGATCGGCCCACCCGCCTTCATCGCCGGCAGGGTGACCCGCCAGTCGCCGTCCGCAGTGGCGCTTGTATCAATCGCATGGCCTGCCAGAACCACATGGACCTTTTCGCCCGCCGCCGCCCAGCCCCACACCTGGATCGGCTTGTCGCGTTGCAACACCATGTGATCGCTGATTACATGAGGCAAACGCACGTCGGCGGACACGGACGCCATCAGCAGCAAGAACAGGATGGACGGTCGGATAGATGATATGACACTCATCGCGGACGGGGGATTTTCAACAAACAGGGTGATGCCTATTTGCCGGCCGGGAGCGGGCGGAGCTTGATATTGCGGAAGGAAATCGATCCGTGATCCCCTTGCAGCGCGATGCACCCGCTGGCGGACTTGGCGAATAGCGGCATCTTGCCGAACTTGCTCTTGGCGACGCGCGCGTTGAAATCGTCGCTGCCAAGGACATAATCGAAATACTTCACGCCGTTGATTTCATGCACGCATTTTTCCGGGCTGATGACCAGGCGGACGTGATTCCACTGGCCTGCGGGTTTGGTGGCATCGAGGATTTTGCCGGTCGCGGGATCGACCGGCGGTTGATAGAGCGCGTACAGCCAGCCGCAGCGGACCGGATCGGCGGCCTTGGCATTGTCTTCCAGTTGGAATTCCGGGCCGGTCGCCCAGGCCGCGCCGCCCTCATCGGTGACGTGATACATGATGCCGCTGTTGCCGCCTTCGGAAATGTTGTAGTCGAGTTGCAGCTCGAACCAATCGAACTTGTCAGGGGTGACGATGTCGCCCGCATTGTGCGGATCCACGCAGACCAGCGCGCCATCCTTCACCTGCCACCCGGGCCGGACGCTGTCTCCCTTGAAATTGTGCCAGCCGGAAAATCCTTGGCCGTCGAACAGCAGCTTCCAACCGGCGGCTTTCTCGGCA
>Ga0118677_10013687_pt1 | contig 11610 bp, 10 predicted proteins | sample AliMusrvi5mmetaG_FD_86154 | JGI IMG/M metagenome (GOLD analysis project Ga0118677, IMG submission 86154) | reverse complement strand
GTTTTTTCTGTTTAGTTTAGTACATAAAGGTTTGCTTTGCCTAATCCTTTAAACAAATTAAAATGAAACGATCTTTATTGCTGCTGTTCCTGCTCTCTGGTTTCCTGTTCTCATTCGGTAAAGATTTAGGTGCAAATCTGGACTCTTTGGCTAAGGATCAGATCAAATCAAGATTATTGGATGACTTTATACCCAGAAGGTATCATTCAAGTATTAGGATTTTGCTGGAAGGATACCCTTCAAAAGAGGATTCCCTGATTTTCAAAGAATTGGTCGGTAAACTTAAATCAGTGGTTAAGGTTTGGAATGTAGTACTCGTTCCCTATGGAACTTCAAATCTCGTTGTGGAAATGAATATTCCGGGAAGGGAAAAGGAAATGAATAAACAGCCATGGCTTTTTGTTGTTCATCAACAATTGATTTATACATGCGAGAACTTTCGCCCGAAGACATAATATTGGTTAACATGCTAAGTGCGTAAGAATCATCGCTTCCTTGTTTTGGGATACGATAAGCCTGAATAACAGCAGGAAGTTGAATATTGTCATAAATAGTATCTCTTATCTCTTTTCCTAAAGGGGGCTCTACAATATTTGGTCTGACAATTTCAGCCTTCCCTCTTGGAATGTCATTGAAATATTTACTGATCATTTGTTTGGTTTTATCAATATCAAGGTCTCCGGCTATACACAAAGTGGCATTTTGAGGCACGTAATAAATACTGTGAAAATCCTGAAACTCTTTTAAGTTAGCTTTGTCGATATATTGAACAGAACCTATTGGTAACCAATTGTATGGGTGCTTTTTATAAGCGCGCACAAAAGTTTCTTCCAAAATTGAGCCATAAGGTTGGTTGTCAAAGCGGGCACTTCTTTCTTCTTTTACAACTTTTCTTTGTGTTTCTACACCTATGCTATCAATTTTTAAATGAAGAAGTCTTTCAGACTCCATCCACAAACCAAGTTCTAATTGGTTAGAAGGCAGAAGTTCATAGTAAAAGGTTCTATCCTGAGTTGTATTGGCATTTATTTGACCACCGGCATTTTGTGCAATTTTAAAATACTCTCCTCTGCCAATATTATCAGAACCTTCAAACATTAAATGTTCCATAAAATGGGCAAAGCCAGTACGATCGGCTCTTTCATTTTTAGACCCTACATGATATGTTATAGTTACTGCAACAATAGGCGTTGTATTATCCTGATGCAATATCACGTGTAATCCGTTAGGCAGGTCGTATTGGGTAAAATCAATTTTTTTCGACTGTCCCGTAATTTGCCCCATAAAAAAGATAATAAAAGGCATTAAAATCAAAAATCGTTTTTTCATAATTCACTTTTTATATTAATAATCTAAGTCAAGTTCTAATTTATTTTTAAGTTTTATAACGTCAGGATTTTTTTCCGACATGCTTTTGAATTTATCTTTGACTGTGAAGGGCTTAACAGTTTTGTTTTCTTCTACAGGGATGATATTGATTTCTATAGTAATAAGCTGGTTGTTTAATCCATTTCGCAGGAAGGTTAAGAGTTCAGGCATGTTCGCTTTTATTTCTTCTTCCTGAAAAGTATTTATTACATTGAGCATTATTGTATTATTATCGTTTTTCTGAGGTGCATTGTTAGTAAGAACAGACTTAAAATTAGGACTATGTTGTTCAAGGTCTGCATAATTATTCCAAAGCGCTATCAGCTTATCATCAGAAAAATCATCAGTGGGTAGAACCTCTTCTTTAATGGCTTGAGTGTTTTCAGAAACTGTTTCTTCACTTTTAGACGGCGTGTTGTAGAGAGAAGAAAAAGAGACTGAGCCTTTAGACAATTCATTTTTTTCTTCTTTTTTAATAGGTTTTGGTTCTTCTAAAGTAACCTTTGGAATGGGGACATCTTCAGTTTTTTTTACAACTTGAGGCGGTGGGGTTACCGCTTTAGGAAGTGAATATGGCTTGTCGTTATAAATATTTTTATCCTCTTCTTTTTTATTGCATAAAGCGCACATCTGAAGCACCGATAATTCAATTAAGAGTCTTTTATTCCCAACAGTTTTATAATTTATATCTGCTTTATTACATATTTCCAGGCCTTTGAGCAAAAGTTCCGGGATACAACCCTGCGACTGTTTTTTGTATTCTTCTTTAACAGCAGGACTGACCTCAAGTAAAACGATTGTTTCTATATCTCTGCAAACGAGCAGGTTGCGTAAATGGTCACCCAGGCCGTTAATAAAATTATGAGCATCATGACCCTTTTCAATAATTGAATTAACCTTTAAAAGAGCCTGTGTTACATTGTTATGCAGGATATAATCAGTAATTTCAAAGTAAGAATAAACATCGAGGATGTTAAGGTTATCAATAACATTATCGTAAGTTATTGAGGCTCCGGAAAAGCTTGCTATCTGGTCGAATATTGAGAGCGCATCTCTTAGGGCGCCATCTGCTTTTTGAGCTATGAGATGCAGGGCCTCAATTTCAGCACCGATATTTTCATTTTTAGCAACAAATTCAAGATGTTTTGCAATATCATCGACAGTGATGCGGTTAAAATCAAAGATCTGGCATCTTGATAAAATAGTAGGCAGAATTTTATGTTTTTCTGTTGTTGCTAAAATAAACTTGGCATAAGTAGGTGGCTCTTCAAGTGTTTTGAGAAAAGCATTGAAGGCTTGTGCCGATAGCATGTGGACTTCATCAATGATATATACTTTGTATTTAACGCCCTGAGGGGGTATGCGGACCTGTTCAACCAAACTTCTGATATCATCAACGGAATTATTTGATGCAGCATCCAATTCGTGAATATTAAAAGAAGCTGATGTGTTGAATGCTTTACAAGATTCACATACATTACAGGGTTCAACATCTTTAGTAATATTCTTGCAATTAATAGTTTTTGCTAAAATGCGGGCACATGTTGTTTTGCCAACACCTCTAGGCCCGGTAAATAAAAAAGCCTGAGCAAGCTGTCCATTTTTAATCGCATTTTTAAGTGTTGTTGTTATTGCATTTTGCCCAATAACTGTATCAAAAGTAACTGGCCTGTATTTCCGAGCTGAAACGATAAAGTTCTCCATTAATCTAAAAAATATATTATTGCTTATATGCAAAAGTAGTTTTTATTTTTTATTGGTTATTAAAAAGACCTGAAAATCTTAATAAATCAGGTTTTTATTCTGAGATATAATTTTCCGGGAAATGTCTTTAATAATGCTGCCGGCATTTAATATCATTTCAAAGTCGTTAGGGAAAGGTAATGGTCTGGAATTTAATTTTTCTTTGGTTTCTGGTCTTAAAGCATCCCAATTTCCCTGTGCAACAGCAAAAAGATGATCAAAGAAAAACTGAGAAGAAATAGGGTCTGTTTTAATGACCTGTGAATTGTTCAGGTCTATAAAATCTAAAGTCCCTGAAATAGTCACTGCTTTATGCTGTTGTGTTTCAATTATATCACAATTGATTATTTTTGTTTTGGGCGTTTTTATATCATTACCCAAGCTATCTTTCATCACATTTCCATGGGCATCATATACATATTTAAATCCATCAGCGATTTCTTTTTTTTCTGAATAATGTGTTTCCTTTAAACCTTCAGGAGAAACATCAATAAGCGTTATATTTAACAAAATGATATATTCATAGTTGCGGTCATCTTGTTTTACTGTTTCAAAACGAAGCCATTCTGAATTCAAATCATACAAGCTGATTTTTTGCAGTTCTGTTTCAAAGCTAGGAGGCAAAGGAATACCTGTATTGTTTTTCATGGTGAATAAAATGTAAGTAGTGCCAAGCTGAGAAGCTTTTTGTAAATAAGTATCAACATCTTTGTAAGAGGCATAATAATTTTTTACACGTAAAAGTTGATCGTAAGCTTGTCGGGCGCTTGCTTTATCGTTGTTCTGCAAAAGTTTTATTGAATAGGTGTAAAGGAAATCTGCCGCTTTTTTTCTGGCTTCAATTATTTCATTATCAAAGTCCTGAAATTTATAACCAATAGCTGTCAGAACATTCTGAGGCAAAATCCTTACTTTTTCCTGTCTGTTTTTCATGTTTTCATAGATAGAAAAAACTTCTTCCCAAATATCTGGCTGGCCACCTTTTTTTAAAAAAACAATACGCTCATTATCTTTTTGCATGGCATATTTATAAGCTTTATCCAGATTAATAATTTCTTTTTCTTTTTCTGGTTTTCTAAGTAATTTTTTAGCAGATACATATATGGCCGCATCGTAATTTCCTCTTTGAATTTGTTTTCGTGATGAGATACATCCTTCAAAAATTAAAGAAAAAAACAGAAATATTAATAAAATATTTTTCATAATATAAAGATGTTTTGAATTTATAATTCATTGAGGCTCAAAACAAACATTTTGCCATTATAAGAGAAATTAATAAAAGGCAGACTTATAAAAAGCAAAGGTATGAAATTGAGCAGTATTACCGAAACAAAAGGTCAATTTTCCGACAATTAGTTAGATGAAAATAAAAAAATAGAAAGGAAAAAAATAATGTATTATCTTTGGATATTATTATAAATATTATTTTTCAAGAATGAAAGGAATAATTTTAGCAGGAGGTTCAGGTACAAGACTTTACCCATTAACACTTGCATTGAGCAAACAATTAATGCCGGTATACGACAAACCAATGATATATTATCCGCTTTCTGTATTAATGATGTCAGGGATTAATGAGATTTTGATTATCTCTACACCAGAAGATTTACCTGGATTCAGAAAATTGCTTGGTACAGGTGCGCAACTAGGTTGCAGTTTTTCTTTTGTAGAGCAGAAGGTGCCCAATGGTCTAGCCCAGGCTTTTGTTTTAGGGGAATCTTTTATAGGTAGAGACGATGTGTGTTTAATTTTAGGGGATAACATTTTTTATGGCAGCGGCCTTCACGGATCATTGCTGGAATGCTGTAATCCGCAGGGAGGTATTGTGTTTGCCTATCATGTTTCGGACCCGGAAAGATACGGTGTTGTAGAGTTTGATAAAGAGATGAAAGCTACTTCTATTGAGGAAAAGCCTCAACAACCGAAATCTAGTTTTGCAGTGCCGGGCTTATATTATTATGACAATTCTGTTGTGGAGGTGGCAAAGAATATAAAACCCAGTCAGCGAGGAGAATATGAAATAACAGACGTTAATAAATACTATTTGTCATTAAATAAGTTAAGTGTTAAAATTTTAAGCAGAGGTACTGCCTGGCTTGACACGGGAACTTTTTCATCTCTGTTGCAGGCTTCACAGTTTGTGCAGGTTATAGAAGAGCGACAGGGTTTAAAAATAGGTTGTATAGAAGAAGTAGCATTCAGGATGGGTTTTATTAACAAGGAACAATTAAAGGAACTTTCTATTCCACTTTTAAAGAGTGGATATGGTAGTTATCTGATGCATTTAATAGATTAATATATCATGAGAAAAATATTAATAACAGGAGGGGCTGGTTTTATTGGCAGTTCATTGGCAGAAAAATTAATAGAGGATAAAAATAATTTTGTTGTCATTGTTGACGATTTATCTACAGGCTATTTAAGGAATTTACCCAAAAAAAGTATTGAAAACTGGCGTTTTATCAAATGTGATGTCAATGATTACACCAATATCTCGGAAGTAATGTTCTCATTTCAGTTTGATTATGTATTTCATTATGCAGCAGTTGTAGGTGTAAAAAGGACACAGGAGCATCCCGTAAGCGTATTGCATGACATTAAAGGCATAGAAAACATATTGAACCTTTCAAAAAACAGTAGTGTGAAAAGGGTTTTCTTTTCATCTTCTTCAGAAGTTTATGGAGAACCTACAGAGTTACCTCAAAATGAACAAACGACTCCTTTAAATTCAAGATTACCTTATGCCATAGTAAAAAATTTAGGTGAGTCATATCTGAGATCTTATTATAAGGAATATGGGCTGGAATATACTATTTTCAGGTTTTTCAACACTTACGGTCCCAGACAAAGCGAAGATTTTGTTATGTCGAAGTTTATCAGGAGGGCACTGGCAAACCAGGATATTAAGATATATGGAAATGGCTTGCAAAAAAGAACATTCTGTTATGTAGATGATAATATAGAGGCTTGTCTTAATGCATTTAACAAAAATCTTTATGTCAACGATGTCCTCAATGTAGGTTCTTATTATGAGATGTCAATATTAAAACTTGCCAGAACTATAATCAGACTCCTAAAGTCAAAGTCGCAGATAATATTTATGCCACCTTTAGAAGAGGGAGATATGAAAAGAAGATTCCCTGATATTAGTAAGATGCTTGTACTGTTAGGAAAAGAGCCCATTGTGCTTGAAGAAGGCATAAGAAAAACCATTGAAAATCCTTTATTTCTGAACATTTAGAAATAAATCTTTATAAAAATGAATATGTTCAGGGAAGATTTGCTTAAAATTATTACGGATGCTTTATCAAAAGAGCAATTCGATAATTTTCCTGCTGAATTATATGAGCCTATTAAATACACCATGTCATTGGGGGGGAAGCGTATCCGGCCTTTAATGACACTTATGGCCTGTGATATGTTCGGGGGGCAAACAGCTGATGCCATTTATCCTGCCATAGGACTAGAGGTGTTTCATAATTTTACGTTAATACACGATGATATATTAGATAATGCTTCTTTAAGAAGAGGGAAGGAAACAGTTTTTAAAAAATGGAATGCCAATAGGGCCATTTTATCCGGCGATACGATGTTTGCGTTATCTTATAATTATTTTTTTAAAACTAATGACGTTTTTATATTACCCGTATTAAAAATTTTCAATAAAACGGCTATAGAAGTCTGTCAGGGACAGCAATATGATATGAATTTCGAGACTAAAAAAGAGGTAAGTCTTGATGATTATCTGGAAATGATACGCTTGAAGACAGCTGTTTTGCTTGGTGCATGTGTTAAAATAGGTGCTTTAATAGGCAGGGCGTCTGAAGAAGACGCTTTACTGATATACAATTTTGCTGAAAATCTGGGCATTGCTTTTCAACTGAAAGATGATATTTTAGATTTATATAGTAATCAAGATGTTTTTGGGAAAAAAACAGGAGGGGATATTGTATCCAATAAAAAGACATTTCTGTATTTAAAAGCACTTGAATTATCAGATGTTAAAAATAAAGAAGCCTTTGAGTATTGGTTTGGGCATACAGATGAGGCTGCCGATATAAAAATAAATGCCGTGAAGAAAATTTATGATAGCTTAAATATCCGACAGGAAACGGAGTTAGAGATAAATAAGTATTATCAGATAGCCCTCAACAGTTTAAAAGCAATTAATATAGATAATAAAAGAAAAGATAGCTTTTATGAATTTGCAAATAATTTAATGGGCAGAGAGAAGTAAGCCCCAAATTCCAAGTTTCAAGCTCCAAGCTCCAAGCCTCAAGCCCCAATTCCCAAGTTCCAAGTCTCAAATTCCAAGCCTCAAGAAAATAATTTATTATTAAAAGAAGGTAGTTTTGCCTGTTTCTTTCTTCGAATTTGGGGCTTGAGATTTGGGGCTTTTTATAAGCCAATAACCATAAATTCGGTTCTTCTGTTCATTTGTCTACCTTCATCAGTGTCGTTGGTAGCAATTGGTTGGTCAAAGCCATATCCTTTGGCTTCAAGCCTACCGGCATCAATACCTTTGTCGACCAAATAATTAACAACAGATTTTGCCCTGTCATCTGATAATTTTTTGTTGTAACGGGCAGAGCCTTTATTGTCGGTGTGTCCGGAGATTTCAATCCGAAGAGTTGGTCGCTTTTGCAGGAAGTCAATGAGTTTATTAAGTTCCTCAACAGATTCTGGTCTTAAAGTAGATTTGTCAAAATCGTAAAATATATTTTTCAAGATGATTTTATCGCCAAGTTTAACTTCAGTAATATCTTCAAAATATATTGGTTTAGGAACGGAATCTACTTTAACTTCTTCTACAACATAGTCGAGTTGTTCTAATGCTTCATGTGGTTTTTTCATCAGGAACATCTTAGTGATAACCTGGCTTTTGTCGGCTTTTTTAATTTCAATCTGATCAACAATAGTGTCGAAGCCCATTGCTATTACTTTTATTTCATATTTTTTTCCTATAGGCAGGTTAATATAATATTCGCCGGTCTTTTCGTAAGTCGTTAATGTTTTAGAAAATGTACCATCAATGTCATTTATTTGTAAGGTTGAATTGACAGGTCTGTAGAAAAGTTCATCAAAAACGTTTCCTTTAAGAATGGCAATTAAATCGATATTTTCAACGACAGTAACTTTATAAATATCCATATCGCCATACCCACCTTTCTTGGCAGAAGAGTAATAAATGACATTAGGGTCAGTTGTGGGGAAGTAAAACACATCATCTTTAGTGGTGTTTATAGGAAATCCCAGATTAACAGCTTTTGAAAAGTTATCAGTAGAATCCAGAGTGGTAGTAAAAACATCGTACCCCCCCATGCTGTCGAACCCTTTAGAGCTAAAATAGAGTGTTTTTCCATCAGAGAGCATAAAAGGAGACTCTTCGTCGTACTTTGTGTTAACATTAGATCCTAAATTTTCAGCAGGTCCCCATTCTCCGTTAGGCAAGATCTTAGATTTATAAATATCTGTACCTCCTAACCCGCCGGGTCTGTTGCTGACATAATAGATTGTTTTTTCATCAGGAGATAAACAGGCGTGAGGCTCCCAGTATTTAGTATTTATACTGAGTTTTTTAGGTCTACTCCAATCATTATTAATAACAGTGCTTTCATATATATTGCCGTCACCCCTGTCGTCCTTGTAAATAAAAAGTTTTTGTCCATTGTGCGATAAGCTTACGGTTGCTTCGTGGTCTTTAGAGTTAATAGGCGTTCCTAAATTCTTAACATTTCCCCAAACTTTCGAAGAATCAATAAAAGTTGCGAAGCAAATATCTTCAAAATATTTACCATCAGCATCTTTTTGACCGCCAACATTATCGGGTCGCCGTGTAGTAAAATATAGAGTTTTCAAATCTGAAGAAACCACAGGGGCATATTCAGGCCATTCGGTATTAACCAGAGGACCTATATTTTCGACAATAATTTTTCTTTTACTGGAAATTTGTTTTCTGGCATTATCGCACATCTCAATCCACCTGTTCAGTTCATAAACAAAATTTATATATCTGGGATAAAAAGCATAATCGGATTTCAAATAATATTTAAAAACGTTGAAATAATAAATGGATTCATTAAAACGGTACTTTAATTCGCTGATAATACCCAGATAAAAATAGGTGAACATGGAAGCTGTTGTATCAGAATAAAGCTGATTATATTCTGGATTTGAATAAGGGAAAGCGCGCCAGATATAAGGTTCGGCATTATCATATTGATTGAGATTCATATAACATGCTCCTATTAAAAAGTTAATATTTGCATTGTTCATATTAGTCTTATAAAGATCTAACAGAATATTAAGGGCTTCCATGTCATTGCCTTTATTAATTAAATAATCGGCCATGATGTATTTATTAATAAAAGATTTACTTATTTGAGCAGATAAATTAAACCCACAATAAAAAATAAAAAAAGAAATTATTAAAACTTTTTTCATCACAAGAGATGGCTTAATTTACTATAATTAACGATTACAATATGAACTAATAACTTTATATACTTCAGTATAGCCCAATTCACCTGCAAAACTCAGGTCGATACAGGCTTCTTCGATTTTATCTATTCTGTGTTTAGCCAATCCTCTTTTGTAATAGGCAATAGCTTCTTTAGGGTTAAGTTCAATAACTTTAGAATAGTCTGCAATAGCGCCTTCAAAATCAAAAGCCAGCACTTTTGCATCTCCTCTTTTGATATAACAAGTTAAGTTATCAGGTTGCAATTCAATAGCTTTTGAATAATCTTCAATGGCATCTTTATATTTTTTGTTTGCAGTTTTGGCATCACCACGAGACAAGATATAAAAAATGTTGTTTTTATCGAGGTCCAGAGCCTTATTATAGTCATTGATGGCGCCTTCGTAATCATTAGGGAAGTGGTGTTTAAGCGCGCCCCTTCTGAAGAACATTTCAGGGTCAGTAGGTGCTTTAGAAATAGCCATATTATAATCATCAATGGCTTCAGCGAAAGAACCCCTGATAGTTTTAACATTACCTCTTAACAAGAACGCTTTAGCGTCGTTGGGGTTTAGCTCAATAGCTTTAGTGAAATCGTCCAAAGCAGATTCAAAGAGTTCAACTTTTATTTTTTGCTTGCCCCTATTGGTATAAGCATCGCCATTTCTTGGATTCGATTCAATGGTGCTGTTTAAAACTTTAAGGCTGTCAATAAATATTTCAAGATTTTTCTGAGCAAAGAAATATTCATCATTATAGTGGTTGAATGTATAAGCTCTTTTAAAGTCAACAACAGCACTATCGTAAGCCCCTATTTTAATTTTTGCCAAGGCTCTGTTATAATGAGAATCGGCATCTTTAGGCGACAGATTAATAACCTGGTTATAATCTTCTATAGCACCATTAAAATCTTCAAGAATATATTGTTTCAGAACACCTCTGGTAAAATATGTTCTATCGGAGGCAGGGTTTAATTCTATTGATTTATTGAAATCGTCAAAAGCCAGGTTGAAAAGGCGTAAATTAACATAAACCAAAGCTCTGTCGTAGAAGATTTCAGCATCGAAAGCTTTTAACTCAGAAGCTTTAGTAAAATCTCTGATAGCCCCATTAAAGTCACCAAGTTTACTTTTCGCATCACCTCTCAGATAGTAAGCATCAGCAAAAGTAGAGTCTAATTCTATAGCACGGTTAAAGTCGCGTAAAGCGCCGAGGTAGTTACTCCATCCGGCATTGTCAATAGCACGATAAAAATATTCTTCGGCAGTCTGAGCGGTTTGAGCTCGAGAGAGATTTATAAATAACAAAAAAAGAATAACAAAAGAGGTTATTTTATATAGAAATAATTTGGTCATACAAAATTTAAAAGTTAATTACACATACTCTCTACAAACTCATCAAAAGCTTCAATATATTGTAATTTGTTGGCAAGGTTAAGGTCTTCACAACTGCCTTGCTTGTCGTCTAATTTACTTTTAGACATGCCTCTGTAGAAAAATGCTTCGCCATTGTTTTCATTTTGAACAATGGCAGAATTATAAAAATCAATAGCTTCCTTATATTTTTCCTGCTTGTATTTAACGTAACCCGATTTCACCAATGCTAATTCATTGTTGCGACTTAATTCTAAAATTTTAGTGAAATCAAGTAAGGCGCCATCAAAATCTAACACTTTAATTTTAGATAAACCCCTGAAATAATAAGCATTTATATCATCCGGGAAATAGCGGATAGTAGAAGAGAAGTCGCTAATAGCACCTCTGTAATCTTCGAGACGGTATTTGATCAAACCTAATTTGTCATAAACTTTTTCGTAGTTAGGGCTTATCTCAACAACCTTTTTAAAGTCTGTTAAAGCTTCATCAAAATCTCTGATGCCTACACCACCGGCTCATCCTTGATGCCACAGAAAAAGAATCCTGACGTCGCCGAGCTGATGCGGGGCAAAAGCGGCCGGGTCATCGGCAATCTGGTCGCCCTCCTGACGTTGCTGAAGGGCTTGCCCATGACTTACAATCGCGACTTGCAGGAGGATAAGG
>Ga0118677_10013686_pt1 | contig 11610 bp, 4 predicted proteins | sample AliMusrvi5mmetaG_FD_86154 | JGI IMG/M metagenome (GOLD analysis project Ga0118677, IMG submission 86154) | reverse complement strand
GTTCTTTTTCATGTGTATCCTCCCGATTCTTGATATCAGGAGAATAGCAGATACATACGACAGAAAAAGTCATACTGAAAACACAAGCGCTCTATTAGAACGATTCAGGAATCAGTATGACCTTATTATAACGGACATAGTTATGCCGAATATGGACGGTATTGAAGTCATAACAGAAATCAAAATGAAACACCCGAATGTCAAAATAATTGCCATGACCGGGGGATCCGCAAAACTCGATAGAGATTTTCTGGCCGGTATTTCCAAGGCTATGCGTGTCGACAAGGTAATCACCAAGCCGTTCAATGTCCGTGATGTGCAGAAAGTGGTGGACGAACTCCTGAACGTGTGAAGCTGTAGAGACTACTTATATGAACCGCTCAATCATACTGTTGCGTACCATTCTCTGTGTGGGCGTTGTTCTGTACGTTTTTTGTACACTTTCTTCCGCTTCAGCAATGGAAAAAGTCACGCTTCAGCTTAAATGGGTACATCAATTCCAGTTTGCCGGGTACTATGCCGCCCTGCAGCAGGGATACTATCGCGATGCCGGATTGGATGTGTCAATTGTCCCCGCCACTCCCGGTTCCGACCCTGCTCTCGCCGTAATTGACGGAAAAGCCGAGTACGGAGTCGGCACCAGCAGTCTGCTGATTCAGCGTAATGCCGGCAAACCGGTGGTGATCCTGGCGGTTATTTTTCAACATTCTCCCTATATACTCCTGACCAAAGAAGGTTCGGCAACGCAGAGCATCCATTCTTTTGCCGGTAAACGTTTGATGCTGGAACATCAGGCGAATGAACTGATTGCGTATTTACAAATGGAGGGTTTGCCACTTGATAAAATGCAGTTGGTTGAGCATAGTTTTAACGCAAAGGATTTGATAGACGGCAAGGTTGATGTTATCTCAGGATATATTACTGACGATCCGGACGTCCTCGCCCGGGCCGGTTTCCGGTATCAACTGTTCACGCCCCGTTCCTGGGGTATCGACTTCTACGGCGACAATCTGTTTACTACCGAAAGAGAACTGAAAGGGCATCCTGGTCGGGCCAGGGCTTTCCGTGAAGCAAGCCTGAAGGGGTGGCTTTATGCGATGCAGCATACCGATGAGATTATCGATCTTATCAGTACTACATATGCCCCCAAGAGTGATCGCGCTCATCTGAAGTACGAAGCTGAACAGGTGAGGCAGCTGATACAGCCGGATCTGGTTGAAATCGGGTATATGCACGCCGGTCGCTGGCGCCACATTGCCGATACGTATGACAGCCTCGGTATCAAATCCGATACGGTCGATCTTCAGAAGTTCATGTATAACCCTCACCCCGATAAAGACCTGACGTTACTGTATAGAATCGTCTCGGTTTTGCTCGGTATCGGTCTGCTGGCCAGCGCTGTCCGCCTGATTGTCACTTCCCACCGCCTCAAGACCAACGAAGCGCAGATTCGTGTTCAACTGAATGAAATAAATCAGATAAACATGTCACTGGAAGAGCAGGTTGAAAAACGGGCCAAAGAGATAGAAAACGCCAACGTCCTGTTACAGCTGTTTATGAAATACTCGCCAATTTACACCTTCATACAGGAGTCAACACGAACGGAAAGCCTCGTGCTGATGTCCAGCGAGAACTATCGGGACATGATAGGCATATCCGGTTCACAAATGGTCGGAAAAACCATGTTCGAGCTATTTCCTGCAGAACTGGCGGAAAAAATCACGGCTGACAACTGGGCAGTCATATCCGGCGGTCAGGTGGTCAATATGGAGGAAAGTTATAACGGACATGTCTATTATACCATAAAGTTCCCGATTCCATTGGCGGATAAAACCCTGTTGGCCGGCTACACTATCGATATCACTGAACAGAAACAGTTGCAGACGGAACTGCAACTGAAAAATAGCCAACTGGCTCTGGCCACAAATCTGGCAAGAATTGTCCCCTGGGAGCTGGACCCCGTGCGGTTTGAGTTTATCTTCAACGACCAGTTCTACGCATTTTACGGTACCACTTCCGAACGGGAAGGGGGCTATATCATGCCGGCAGAGACATATCTCCGCGAATTCAGCCATCCCGAAGATGTCCCGCTTGTTCAGTATCAGATCGAGAGAGTGTTTGCCCCCGGCAGCGACGTTATGCTGGTCGAACTTGACCATCGTATCGTTTCTCGTGACGGCATGGTCAACAATGTTATGACACGGGTCACAATCGAACGGGATGATTCAGGCGCCGTCACCAAGGTGTTTGGCTACAATCAGGATATCACCGAGCGAAAACAGATGGAGTTGGCGTTACGAAATGCCATGACCGCCGCGGAAGCTGCCAATAGTGCCAAAAGCCTGTTCCTGTCAAACATGAGTCACGAAATCAGAACACCTCTTAACGCTGTTATCGGGTATTCCGCTTTGATGCTGGGTCACAATCTGGAGCCGGGAATTCAGGATTACGCCGGCAAAATTCATACTTCCGGTAAACTTCTGCTTAACATTATTAATGACATTCTCGACTATTCCAAAATTGAATCCGGCAATTTGACGCTTGAAAAAATCACCTTCAGGCCCGAAGTCGTAATTGGCAACCTGCTCAGCATGGTACAACAAAATGCCCGGGAAAAGGGGTTGATTATCCGGTCACATCTTCCTCAGGAAATAGCCCCGTTCCTCGTTGGTGATCCGCACCGACTGACCCAGATTCTTGTTAACCTCTTAAGTAACGCCGTGAAGTTCACCATTCACGGAGAGGTTGAACTTACCGCCACACTTCTGCAGGAGGTAAACGACCGGCAGTTGCTTCAATTCTCCATCCGGGATACCGGCGTCGGACTGACCACTGAACAGATCGGCAAGCTGTTCCGTCCTTTTACCCAGGCGGACGAGAGCACCACCCGACAGTTTGGGGGAACCGGTCTGGGATTGTCAATTTCAAAGCAGCTGGTTGAGTTGATGGGGGGAGAAATAAGCTGCACAAGCAGACAAGGAGCGGGGAGCACTTTCAGCTTTACGGCCTGGTTCGGGATTGGCCATGCTACGGATGCTGATCTGTTTGAACTCGATACCCCCCCATGCGCCGAAAGTACCTCTTCTTTCGATTTCAGCGGCCGTAGAATTCTGCTCGTAGAAGACATTCAGACCAATCAGCAACTGGTTATCGAGCTGCTTAAAGATACCGGGGTCAGCATTGATCTGTCTGACAACGGCTCTGACGCAGTGGCACAGGTCTGCAACAGCGGCAAAACCTACGATCTGGTGCTGATGGATATCCAGATGCCGGTTATGGATGGCTATCAGGCGACTCGACTGATCAGGGCGGACGGTCGTTTTGCCGGTCTCCCGATTATCGCCATGACTGCACATGCCATGGTAGAGGAACAACGCAAGATCATGCAGGCCGGCATGGATGTGCACATAGCAAAACCGATTAACATCAGAATCCTGCTTCAGGTCATGAACCTGTTCATCAATGCGCCACAAAAACCCCCCGTGCCCGGCATCACACCACACCATCAAGAACCCGTAATCCCGTCCAAGTCTCAAATCGGGGAAAATGTCGGCACTCCTGCGCAAGTTCCTGATGGTGTGGAGGAGGAGAGCCTTCCCCGGCATGTTTCAGGCCTTGACTTCGATGCCGCCCTGCTCCGTCTGAACGGAAAAGTAAAGATGTATAAGTGGCTTCTGCGCTCCTTTGTCGAGAACTGGGCTTCCGGTCCGGCGATGATTGAAGAAGCCTTGAACGGCGGGGATATGGAGCTGGCTGCGCGTCACGCCCATTCCATAAAGGGGAGCGCCGGAACTATCGGGGCCGATGAACTTGGGGCTCGGGCCCAGGCTCTTGAGGCGGCGGTCAGTTCCGGAGAATCGTTGGATTCCGTAGTTAACCGTCATCTCCCACATTTTGCCGAAGAACTTAACCGGCTCATCGCAGGGCTGACCGGCGGAAGCAGTGAACAAAAATAACCAATTGCCATCTGATCAAAACGAGGCGACAGAAGAACCATGATACGCAAACTCTATGGCAACGGCAGGCCCATACTGCGACCGAGCGCTACCTTCACTGCTGTTGCCGTAGTCGGATGTTTGCTGACATTTGCCCTGTCAGCATGGGGATGGAAGGTCTCATTTAATGAGTATCAGGCCACGTTCTTTAATGATGCGGATGTGCGTACCAAAGCAATTACCAATTACTTGCAAGCCCAGATACAGGATCTGGATGCTCTGAAGCGCCACGCTGAAGGAAAGGCGGTATTCGATTGGCCTTCATTTCACGCATTTGTCAAACCGATGCTGGAAAGGAAGGGTGTCCAGGCAATTGAATGGATACCTGTCGTTCCGCGTTCTACACGTTCTTTGCTTGAGAGTGCTCCTGCTCCGGAGGGGATGAGCCGATTTCGGATAACAGAGCGCACCGGCGAAGGAGTACTGGTCCCGGCAGGAGAGCGAAATGTCTATTACCCGGTTTACTTCGTTGATCCTTTACAAGGGAACGAAAAAGCGATCGGTTTTGACCTGGGCTCGAACCCGCAGCGCCTTGAAGCAATCAATGCCGCCATCAAAAGTCATCATCCTCAGGCAACCGCTCGTATTACCCTCGTACAAGAGCAAGGAAAGCAGTTTGGCTTTCTGATCTTTTCACCGGCCTATCGTGATGGAAAACTTTCCGGATTTGCTCTCGGGGTGTTCAGAGCCGGAGATATGCTGGATAACGCTATCAGACGCACCAGAGCTACACCAGCCAATCTGCGCACCACACTGAATGATCTTTCAGCACCGACAAAAACGAGAGAAATGGCGTCCTGGGACGGCTATAAAGCGACAGTGTCCGATACGTTTTACCTCAAATCCGTATTATTTCCGCTTCTGAACGTTGATCATACCGAAGAGTTTGCCGGACGGACCTGGCAGACTACCATTTCTACAACCCCCGAATATCGGGCATCGGCCACGTCCCTCGCCTTTATCATGATTATTCCGGCAGGACTCATTATTACATTATTGGTAGCGTTTTATCTGGATGCTGTGCAAACCCACAAAGACAAAGCTGAAATCCTGATCGGGGAGCGTACCGCGGATCTTGATGCTGCAAAGAAGCTGGCTGAAAAGATGTCAAGTGATGCCAGAAAGCATGGAGACACATTACAACTTATCCTTGATTCAGCCGCTGAGGCCATTTACGGTATTGATACAAACGGAGAGTGTACATTCTGTAATCAAGCCTGTCTTGACATTCTTGGCTACACACGTGTTGAGGAACTGCTTGGTAAGAATATGCACTACCAGATCCACCATACGTATGAAGACGGTAACTCTTTCCCGGTTCATGAATGCCAGATTTTCAGGGCATTCCAGAATGGCAAAGGGTGCCACGTAGTTGATGAAGTGCTCTGGCGCAAAGATGGTTCTTCGTTTCCGGCTGAATACTGGTCATTTCCGCAGGCGATTGATGGAGAGATTGTCGGAGCTGTCGTTACGTTTTTCGATATTACCGACCGCAAGCAGGCTGAAATAGCAATCAACCGGGCCATGAACGCCGCAGAAGTTGCAAACCTTGCCAAAAGCCGTTTTCTCGCTAACATGAGCCATGAAATACGTACACCAATGAACGGTATCATCGGCATGGGGTATCTGGCATTGCAAGAGGAATTAACACCAAAGGTGTACGATTATCTCAATAAAATGACGTACTCGGCCGAATCACTGATGGGAATACTCAACGATATTCTCGATTTTTCAAAAATCGAGGCCAACATGCTTACCATTGAACGGGTAGAGTTTTCAACAGTGCAGTTGCTTGAAAACATTAACACCTTGTATAAAATTACGGCTGAAAACAAAGGTCTTAAACTGACTCTTCCCGCTCCGGATGCTCTCCCGAATATACTGGTTGGTGATCCTCTGCGTATCCAGCAGGTTATTGCCAATCTGATCAGCAATGCCATTAAATTTACGGCACAAGGGTCCGTTACGGTACGTGCTGCAATTAATGAATCAGATACGGAGCACAATCGCGTCAAAATTGTCTTTACCGTTCAGGACAGTGGTATCGGTCTCACCTCAGAGCAGATTGAACACCTGTTTATCCCGTTTACCCAATCGGACACGTCAACAACCCGGGAATATGGAGGTACCGGCCTCGGCCTCTCCATCTGTCAAAGTCTGGTGCAATTGATGGGGGGGGAAATATCAGTAACAAGTACCCATGGCGCAGGTAGCAGCTTCACTTTCTCCGTATGGTGCGGATGCGGTCCGCCCCTGGCGATGAACAGCGGCCTGTCGACTCAAAGTAGCTCTCATATGCCTGATGGAACGGGATCAGGTGTTCCGGTCAGTACCATCACGGCTCATCAAACACGACAACATTTTTATCGACACCGTGATGAATTCGCGGGGGTGCGGATACTTCTTGTGGATGATAACGCCATCAATACCCAACTGGCGTCAGAACTTCTGGAGCGGGTCGGTATTTCCGTTACTACGGCGGCAAACGGGCGTGAAGCCGTGGAAATTGTTAACAGCTATAACGGTAACTTTGACCTGGTACTGATGGATGTACAGATGCCGGTTATGGACGGCTATACGGCTACAAAACAAATAAGGGAACGCTGGAGTGCCTCCCGACTGCCGATAGTTGCAATGACGGCACATGCCATGTCGGAAGAACGTGAACGCTGCATGAATTCCGGAATGAACGACCTGCTCACAAAACCGGTAAATCCGAATAGCTTGTTCCGCATGGTGGCAGACGTTATGAAGCACGCGGATAGTTCCGAAACTATTCCGGCGTCATCACCAGAAAAGTCCCAGCTACCTGCCGTGGCAGGTATTAATATTGTTGAGCTCCAGACGCGATGTATGGGAGAAACGGATCTAACGTTAAGAACGCTTGAGAACTTCCTGGAGGGGGGGCAAAAAATTGCAGATGATCTGTTCGCTGCAATAGAGTTGGACAGGAAAGAAGATATTGAAAAACATGCTCATACATTAAAAGGCATTTCGGGGAATATTAGTGCCTCAGAGTTATATAATGCATGCAAAGAGATAGAATCAACACTTCGAGCAGACGGGACTTCTGCCGTATTGCACCAGCATGCGGCTGTAATACGAGAGCAGATGCTGCTTGTAATGGACTCTATCAAAACTCTTATGGCCTCGGGATTATCCGACACGGCACGTGCTTGTACGCCTCCAAGCTCAGGAGAGCCGAATGGACATTAATAACTCGGCATATGATGAGTTGCTGGCCTTTCTGAACCAGATACCGGTGGCTATAGCCCGGATTTCTGCTAATGGTGACGTCAAAATGCTTACGCCGAGAGCGGCGGCACTGCTCGCGCGTTTTACAGGCCCGGGGCCGTTTAAAAATATTTTTCACGCTCTGGACCCGGTTATTCCGGAAATTCACACCGCGATCGCTGCGTTTACCGGTGAGAGTGGGATGGTGTGGGAGGAGTTCCCGGTCACTATTGAGTCCGGTAACGGCAACCCGGACAGATTGATGCTTGAGATCACTGTTAAAAAGGTGCACGCCGATGAGCTGATGATCGTTGTTACCGACGTTACCAATAAAGGCGCCATCATTGGAGTGTCTGCAATTTCACATGACATACCTGATCGGGTAACCATAACGGCGGATCTTCAGGAGAAGCAGAAGGAGCTGGAAGCGGAGCGAGTTCGGCTGGGTGGCATCATTAACGGTACCGGGGCGGGAACCTGGGAGTGGAATATCAAAACCGGCGAAGCTGTCGTCAATGAACGCTGGGTAGGCATTTTCGGTTACACTCTTGCGGAGCTTGCCCCCGTTTCTTTCCAGACGTTACTGACCTATGTTCATCCGGATGACCTGAACAGCATTGACGAATCATTCAACATTCATGTCAAGGATCCCTCCAGGCCACTACATAACGAATTTCGCATGAAACATAAGAATGGCGGGTGGGTCTGGGTTAGTGATTACGGGAGCATAACTCATTGGGATCAGGATGGAAAACCACTGCTCATGCAGGGATTTCACATTGATATAACAGAGCAAAAACAGATTTCCGACTCGCTTTCGGTAAGCGAGCATTTTATGAGAAAGCTGATTGATATACTCCCAGGAATGGTTGGCTACTGGGATCAGGATCTCTGCTGCGGATTTGCCAATCATGCCTATCAGGAATGGTTCGGAAAAAGTCCGGAGCAGATGAAGGGGATCCATATCCGGGATCTTATGGGCGATGAATTGTTTGGCAAGAATGAGCCATTCATAACGGCAGCCATGGGAGGCCAGCATCAGCATTTCGAACGTACCTTGACCAAATCCGATGGCAGTACCGGCTATACCTGGGCCCATTATATTCCCGATGTCGATGGTGACACGGTCAATGGGTTCTTTGTGCTCGTAACCGATATCACCGATTTAAAAAAAGCTGAAGCTGACCTGACAGCGCAGGATCAGTTTTACAAAGCGACTCTTGACGGCATCAGGGCGCATATCTGCGTAATAAATCCGATGGGAACCATCATTACGACCAATCAAGCCTGGGAATCTTTCGGTGATCAGAACGGTGCGGTAAAAGAGTTCAGCAGTATAGGAGCAAATTACCTCTTTGCCTGCCAGTCCCCTGCCGCCGGGCAGGATCACTCGGTAAATGAATTTATCACCGGAATCCAATCTGTGCTGAATGGCACTTCTGCGCAATTCATAAAGGAATATCCGTGCCACACTCCGGAAAAAGACCTTTGGTTTATCTGCACGGCAAGCCCCTTCAACGTTAACGGCATCAGATACGCGGTAATATCGCATGAAGACATTTCCTGGCGCAAGATTGCCGAAAGACAACTGAGTATGCTTTCCCGTGTCATCGAGCAAAGTCCCGTTACCGTTGTTATTACCGATACGGATGGCACGATAGAATTCGTCAACCCGTTTTTCGTCGAATTAACCGGCTATTCTGCAAAAGAAGCCATTGGTCAGAATCCGAGAATGCTCCATTCGGGCTTAACTCCGCCGGAAACGTTCCATGAACTCTGGGCAACTCTGAAGAGTGGGAAAATATGGGAAGGGGAGTTCATTAACAGAAGCAAAAATGGCGATATCAACTTCGAACACGCCAGAGTTTCACCGATTCGCGATGAAGAGGGGATCATAACTCATTATGTCAGCATCAAAGAAAACATCAACAAGCAAAAGGAACTGGAATCATCCCTCATCAAGTCCAAAGAAAAAGCTGAAATAGCAAACCGTGCCAAAGACGAGTTTTTGGCGGTAATGAGCCACGAGATGCGTACCCCGCTTAACGGGGTGATCGGCATGACTGACCTGCTGCTTGACTGTGATCTGACCGGTGAACTGCGTGAATACGTGCAAATAGCCAACCAGTGTGGTAATAACCTCCTCGGGATAATCAGAGACATCCTTGACTTCACGTTGGTCAGGGTAAACAAGCTGGCTATTGAAAGTGAGGATTTCAACCTCCGGAGTATCCTGCATGAAATGACCGGCAAGCTTGTCCCCCGGGCCACGGAAGCCGGGCTTGGACTGACCTGCCGCATAGCCCCCTCTGTCCCCTGCCACTTGAACGGGGATGCCGGTAAATTGCAACAGATAATTGCCAACCTGGTGGACAATGCCATAAAGTTCACCACAAAAGGTGCCGTTGTCATATCGGTAACATGCCCGGCGGTGGAACATGGCACTGCAATTATACGATTCGATATCCATGATACCGGAATCGGTATTGAAGAATCCCAACTGAAGGACGTTTTTTCCGCATTTTCCCAGGCTGATAGTTCATCCACACGCGCCCATGGAGGCACCGGTTTAGGGTTGGCACTGTCCAGGGAACTGTCGGAGCTCCTGGGGGGAGAGATCGGTGTGTCGAGCGAAGTCGGAAAAGGTTCGACCTTCTGGTTTACGGCCCGATTGGAGCTTGCCGGACTGGAACCGGGTGGGGATTCAAAAATACAAAACAGTGCGGCAGTTTCATCGTCGGAGGGGACTAATACCGACCAGCCAGAAGCGGTAGTGAACGCTCCGGAGACCCGGATTCTCCTGGCGGAAGACAATGCCATAAATCAGAAAATCATGTGTAATCTGCTGAAAAATATCGGCTACACGGCTGATGTCGTCGACGATGGACTGAAAGCGGTGCGGGCATTGGAAATATGTGATTATGATCTCGTACTGATGGATTGCATGATGCCGGAAATGAACGGCTATGAGGCAACCGCAGTGATCAGGGATGTAACATCAACCGTTATCAATCACAACGTACCGATCATTGCGGTAACGGCAAATGTCCTGGAGGGGGATCGCGAGAAGTGCCTTGAGTATGGAATGGATGACTACCTGGCAAAACCGCTTAATAAAAAAGCCCTGGCTGAAATTTTGGAGAAATGGCTGCCTCCTGGTAAAAACATGAAGGTCGGCAATGAGTAGAAAAGGGGCTTGATATGGAACCGTCTCAGTCAAAAGATGACTTCGCCTTGCTGATTCATGCGTTTACTGTAATGACTGACAATGAGCTGGATGGAAAAATGAAGGAAGCCGGTGCTCTTATTGTTTCGGCGGTATGTGATGAAAAGGCCGCTGTCAAGGTCGTTGATAAAACATCCCAACACTTCGGCATTCTGGTGAAAGATTCGGAGAGTAACAACTCACAGTTGGGACGGATCGCTGCTGCAACGGAAGAAATCTCAGAAACCAACGATGAGATCAATCGCCAGATAGGTGACATACATAGCTTGAGCATCGGCACCCTCGGTCTTTTGAAGGAAGCCAGCATATCGACAAAAGATTTGAGCTCCATCACGGAACAGATGCTTGAGCGGACGTCGCGAATCAAGACAGGAAAAGGGAAGATTGAAGATGTAATCAACTGGGCACTGCAACTCGGGAATGTGTACCAGAACAAACTGATTGAACTCCATGCCAAAGGCGTCAACGTAATGGACAGGGATTATAAACCGGTACCCAACACCAACCCCCCCAAATATACCGTTTCCTACAATGCTCTCTTCGATCGTGAGCTACAGCCATTGTTTGACGCGCAAAGGGAGTCTCTAAAGGGATCAGCATACTCCCTTCTCGTTGATGTCAATGGCTACCTCAGCACACATCATAGCAGCAACCAGAAACCACTCACCGGAAACTATGATATCGATTTAATCAACAGCCGAGAAAAGATCAAATACTGGAATAATGATACGGAAATCCGGCGTGCACAAAACACCATGCCGTTCCTGCTACAGACCTACATGAGAAATACAGGTGAAATTATGAACGACTTGGCAATACCCCTCTACATAAACGGTATTCACTGGGGAAATTTTATTACCGGCATGAAGCCTGAAATATTATTGGAAAACTAACCGTACAGGGGTTGTAAGTTCAGATTTCCTGATCCGGACGGCATTTTGAGCCCGGATTGCGGTATTTGAATTTGGCATATTTATATTGAAGATTCCATCGATATTGGCTAAGATTTGCCAACCTTTTTACGATGGAGGCCTCCAATGTCCAAGCAGTCATTTCTTCCTGGTTTTCCGGGAGGCGCTATAAAAGTTGGAGTTTCGTTAACTCTCTAATATACTGCATTATTTCATCGAGGTGACTTGCCATGAAAAAACAAAC
>Ga0118677_10013685_pt1 | contig 11610 bp, 11 predicted proteins | sample AliMusrvi5mmetaG_FD_86154 | JGI IMG/M metagenome (GOLD analysis project Ga0118677, IMG submission 86154) | reverse complement strand
GCACCTGCGTCCCATGGCGTCCGACAGCGGCCGATATCGCATGCAGTTGGCCGCGGTGGAAGTCTTCGGCCCCGGCCGGTCAACCCCCTGATACCAGTTCCAAAGTTACTCATCAATCGGCGGAAGGGCGCTCTTCCACTGCGCCCCAGCCGCCGCCGATTGTGAATAACTTTGCCGGGACATCCGAGATTCCTCACAGGCTGGAAGCCTGTCGTCGGCTGTCCGCAACCCGGACAAAATAGGGGGTTGCGTTGATTTTCAGTCAGTTCGGGTACCCCTTGCTCGGTTGTCCCAGATGTTTTGGAAGGCGGCACCCGCGAGAATCATTGTCTTGTTTTCAAGGTAGTCCCGGACTTTCTCGATGCGCGATTCCGAAACTATATCGCCATCCAAGTCGTTAATGTTCATCGGGACACGGCAGTCGCAGAGCGAGAAGATTTCCGATCTCAAAAATGCGTTCCAGTTAGAATCATGGCTGCACTTATCCAACTCGTCTATATATATGATCGCCCCGTGCTTCTGTTTAGAGCGTTCAACGAAAGCGAAAATTGCAGGCCAAGTTGCCGACCCCCCACGATTGACCGAGCCCAATAGGATCCAATCCGAAACCGATATTGCCAGAAAAGGGACCTGCATTTCCTCCGCGAGCGCGTGTGCGAGAAATGTCTTCCCTCCCCCAGAGGGACCTATAATAATGAAGCATGCGCGAAGCTTCATGCCTAATATTGTTCTATCAACATTTAGACAACCTCTTGCGATTGCGCAAAGACGAGTAAAAGTGGTTTGTTGAAACGGGAGGATGAGGGTTTTCTTCTTTGAAAGTGCTGTTTCTGACATTTGATGGTTTGTGGCAATAGTGTTAAACGACGAGATGATTGAGAGATATGGGTCTTCATATCCCTTGATAACTATTCTTTTGCTGGCCCTGCGCGGCGAAAGCCGCGCAGGGCAGGACCATTATTGCACCAAAATGCAACTTGAGCTTGTGACAGGGAATGTGGGTGGGAAACGATGTCCACAACCCGCCAAGGGCAGAGTAAAGCGTGCTCTGCAATAGTTCTTCGTTGTTGTTGGGAGCGAATTTCACGCCCATGCGCTTCACAACGACGCAATTTGTCGCGGGCATTCGCATTGTCCTGGGTGCCCTCTCATCCATTTCGCAAGCCCGGATGCCGGGTCATGCGGATGATGTGATGGCAGCAGTGGTCGCGATACAGGATCCCCCAACCCGCAAGTGGTGGATGAACTCGCGCTCGGAACGCACCGGTTCGCCTCCAACAAAGAACAGGTGCCACGTGATTACCGATTGCTTACCGTGCCGATTCATCACAGTCCCTATCCCGATTGCCCACAGCGATGCCGGGCCGGCGGCTTGCCGCATATTTCATCAATTACCAAGCAAATCCCGCCCGAGAGGCACCCATGCATTGACCATCCGGCCTCAATCTGTTGGACTTTTCAACGAATCCATAACAACTATGGCGGGCAAGCCAGAAAATACCGGGGCGGACATGAAGGTAAGATGTGCCAGAGACGAGGTTGCGGATGGGCACGGCGGACCGATGTCCATTTATGCAATGCCGTTTGGCGGCATGAACCAACTCGCGAAGAGGATGGAGCAGGCGGATTTGAAGGACCTTCCACATCAGATCAAGTCATACGCGGGGATGGCCGTCCAGTCACTCGGAGAAATGTTCGAGCACGGTTCCAAGGCGCTCATTTTTGCCTGGGCTTGCGGAACCGTTCTCAACGCGGCAAAAAATAAGCTCCAGCACGGACAATTCGGGCAATGGCGGAAGGAGGAACTCGGCGATAGCCACGTCAAAGAGCGGACAGCGCAGCGCTACATGCAGCTCGCCGAACGGTATGCCAACGTGGAGGACCTGCTTGCGTGGCGACCCTCCCTGCGCCAAGCGTATGTCGCCTGCGGGATGCTTCCCGAGCCGCCGGAAACCATGAGGGAGGCTAACGGAGACAGTGATGCGGTTGCTCGACAGGCGCTGGTGGCAAGTGTCGTCAGCGTCCAGCGAAAATTGCGCCGGTTCTCCAGCGCCAAGGTCAGTCTTGACGCCAAAACCAAGGCGGAACTTGTATCGGCGAAATCGGAGATCGACGAGCTGTTCAAGATTCTGCTGGGCTGACAAAAAACGTCACATGTGACGTTTTCCCGTGCAACCCATCGTCGTTATGGGCTGAGCTTGCCGGCCTTAGCCTTCTGGAGGTTGTCGTCAATCGATTCGCCACAGTCGAGATCCGGCACCGAGCGTGAGAGGCTGATCGTTGTTTCGCCGTCGCGGGTGGTGCTCCTGAATTCGCTTGCCGGGCCAACAATGAGCACTTCCTTGCCCCTGTTGGCCATTCTTACTCCTTTGGGGAGATTGAGCATTATGGCCAGGGATTCCAACGTGTGGGCAATGTCATCTGCCAACTCGATAGCCCTCGCCGAGTATTTAGAGTAGGCCACCAAGGCGGTGGGGTTACGGTGTTTCGACCATTGCCCGGTGCATATCGGAATCAGCTTGAGTTCATTTACAAGCCGGCCTCTAGGGTAGAAATCGGATGGCGCACCATAATTCCTGTCGTACAACTCCTTGAGGATGGGAGGGAGGCACGGAATCCGGATCTGATGCCCCTCGCAGAAATCGAGAATCACGCTGCCGATCGGGTAGGATGCCAGGTCAAAGGTCTTGCCCTTGCGAGTGTCCTTCTCGTTGATCATAACGATGAATTCAAAGAGCGCACCGAATGCATCGAGCCATATTTTCGTCCCTTCGAGCGCCCCTGTGGTCTCGCAGACCGTTGTGGCAATGATGATCCGAAGATCCATTTCCCGAAATGATTCGGGCGAGTTGTCCGCAAAATAACCGCGGAAAATCGAGCTTGCGTGGCCAGGAAGATCAACGATTGCCAGGTCCTCCGTCATTTGCGAGAGGTCCACCAAGATGTCCTGGAAAGTGAAATCATCGAGATCAGGGAGGCAGATAGCCCGCTCTGGATAACATTTGAACAGGGTGCGGTTCTCAATGTCGCCGTCAATGAGGCGGACTGAGTAGCCACAGTGGAGGGCGGCATCGGCCACGCTGGCTGCTACGGTGGATTTTCCCACCCCTCCCTTATCGTCGCATGAGAAGAGGATGTTTTTGAATCGCTTTTGTTTCATATATCAGGCTGGTTGTTTGTTGTTCGATTGGAATTTGAAACTGCTCACTCCAGATGGTGGGCAAGGTGTGGGCGGCGGCGTGAACGTCGGATGGAACGGGCGGTTTGAAATTCGGATGGTTAGACACGGTTAGATCGGGCGTTTGCCCGGGGTTGGTGGATCAGTTTTCGATACGGTCTTTCATGCGGTAGCTGGGGCCTTCGATGACGACGGTGTGGCCATGATGCAGGAGGCGGTCGAGGACGGCGGAGGTGATGGTGGAGTCGCCGTTGAAGATGGTGGGCCACTGGTTGTAGGCTTTGTTGGTGGTCAGGACGATGGAGCCGCGTTCGTAGCGGGCGCTGATGACTTGGAAGAGCAGATCGGCTCCTCGCTGATCGATGGGCAGGTAGCCAATCTCATCGAGGACGAGGAGCGATGGAGATGTGTATTTGCGCAATTCGGCTTTGAGGGTGCCTTTGGTTTGTGCGGCGTGAAGGGTGTTGATGACGTCGATGGCATTGGCAAAAAGAACGCTCATGCCTTGCTGACAGGCTGCGTAACCGAGCGCAGTGGCGAGATGGGATTTACCGAGACCCACAAGCCCCAGGAAGATGACGTTGGCCTTATCGTGAACGAACTGGAGACGGAAGAGGTCCTGGACTTGGAGCCGGTTAATTTTTTTCGGCCAGTCCCAGCGGAAGGAGTCGAGGGTCTTGATGACCGGGAAGCGGGCGGCCTGGATACGCCGGGCGACGGCGCGGTCGTCGCGCAAGGCAGACTCGCCCTCGATGAGTTGTTGCAGGTAGGCGAGATGGGTAATGGAGTTTTTAGCGGCAGTGGCCGCCACGGGCTGGCACTGCTCCTTGAGGAAGGGCAGGCGCAGGGAGTCGAGGCGGGAGTTGAGGAGGTCGATGTCGTGATTGGTTTTCATGGTTTGTCAGGTTGGTCGTAAAGGGCGATGTCGGCGGGCGGCAGTTCAATTTCGAGGAGGTCGGCGCGGCGGGTGAGGTGCAGGGGACCGGGTTGCGGGGTGTGGCGTTCGCGCTGTTGCAGGATATTTTCGATATATTGGCTGGAGAACGCCTGGCACGCGATGGCGTCGTCCATGGCGAGGGCGACTTTTTCCGGGCCGTGGATTTCAGTTAGGGCCACGATCCGGTTGACATGGGCGCGTGCCTGGAGGCTGCGGGCGGCGAGTTGTTGATAGTAGTATTCGGATTGCGGGCTGAGCGCATAAAAGGCGAGCAACCACTTGGCGTCGCGAGCGCGGCGGCGTTGGTCGAGGATCTCCTTGACGTGATCGGGGTTTTCGAAGTCGCGGTGGCGCTCGTAGCAGCGCGGGTGGGAGGCGACTAGGTTGTGCGCGTGATAGAGACAGAGGCGGTCGGCAAAGACCTTGAGGGTGATGCTCTGCGAGGCGTAGCGGGAAGGCACGGAGTAACGGTTGGTGTCCAACACGACGCGGCAGCGGGCGGTGACTCCAACTTCACGCGTGACAGAGGTGTCGGCGGCCACCGGCGGCAGCGGACGCAGGGCGGGCTTTTCGATGAGGAAGAGTTCTGCGGGTTGTTTGCGGGTTTCGCCGTGGATGCGCACGTTGGCGACGGAGTCCATCCAGTGGCGTGCAGCCGTGTTCATGGCACTGATGGAGTTGGGCAACTCCAGACCGGCGAGGAGGTTTTTCTTCACATAACCGACGGCGTTTTCGACGCGGCCCTTTTCGTTGGCTTTGCGCACGTTGCAGGCGCGGGGCTCGAAGCCGTAATGGGCGGCGAAGTCCAGATAGCGCGGATTGAACACGGCGCGTTCACCAAAGCGATGGCTCAGCACACCGGTCTTCAGGTTGTCTATCAGGATCACGCCGGGGGTGCCGCCAAAGAACTCCAGGGCGTTGTGGTGGCAGGCGAGGAAGTGTTCCGTGGCCTCGCCGCAGGTGAACTCCACATAGACCATGCGGCTGTGACAGAGGACCATGACGAAGAAGGAGAGGCGGCGGCGCGTGTTGCCCAGCGAGATGGTGCCGGCGCAGCCCCAGTCCACCTGGGCGGCCTCGCCGGGGGCGAAGGCCAGGCTGAGGAAGGCGGGATGGCGCAGCGGACGCACGGCCCGCACATAGGTTTTTACGATGCTGAAGCCGCCGGAGTAACCCTCATCGGCACGCAGTCGCTGATAGATCTGGGTGGCGCTGTAGGGATGGCGCTCCAGCCAGCGGGTGATGAGCGGTTTGAACGGGTCAAGCTTGCTGGCGCGTTTGGTGGTGCGACGGCGAGGAAAACTGGCCAGCACGGCGTATTTGGCGGCGGTCTCCGGATCAATGCCAAGTTCCGCGCCGATTTGGTTGAAGGAGAGGCCGCGACCGTGCAAGAGGCGGATTTGGCAGTAGGTTTCGTAGTCGGTCATTGGAGTCCCTCCTGCATGATGGCGCGCAACAGTTCGGCGGCGGAGCGAACCTCTCCGGTGCGGGGTGGCGGTGGCGTGGCGGGCGGAGCTTCGGAGGCCCGCTCAAGACTCAGAACTTGATAGAGCGGGCTCTGCCAGGCGATCAGGCCGGCACTGCGCAACTCGCTGCGGGCGGCACGCAGATCCGCGCCGGAGAGCCCGAGCAACTCGCCGAGCCGGGTGTCGGAGTAATAGCTCAGGCCCTGCGCGTCGGCGACGGTGCAGAGGAACAGGTAGAGGGCCAGCGCGTGGCTGGAGCGGCCCTGGATGTGACGGTCACGCACGAGGCGTTGGTCGATCCAGCTGAATTGGCGGGGCACGAGTCGCAGGCGTGCCGGACACGGGAGTGGTTTGATTTTCATGGCGGTGGAACTCAGGACCCCCAGGCACCATGCGCAGGATGTCCCGGCCGCGATTGATGTAAAACCGGATGGTGGTGGCGATGTCGTCTTGCACGTCGTGACCGGTCAAAACCGCGATAAGTCCCAAAATCAGAGCAGGTTGCAGCAGCAAGTCGTCTTGTAACGGGGAGGGCGTGCAAGACTGCGCAGGGGGCTCATTTGCAACGGTTTGCGGATTCAAGACGTCTTGTAACGCAACCGGGCGGGCAGCGGTCTTGCCACGCGAGTAGCCCGGATTGGCCAGCCGCCACTGGCGGACCCGTTCGCAGTTGGCGCTGCCGCGGAAGTAATCCCGGTTCTCCGGCTTGGCCAGCCAGCGGGCCTGCCTTGCGGCTTTGGACGCCTTGCGGCAGGCGTCTTTCGCGCAATACCGCTGGTGCCTGCGATTGCGGGCATCGGGGTGAAACATGTCATTGCAACACAGACACTTGCGGGAGGCGGTGGAACTCATCGGCGGACGCAAAATGCACCGCCGACAACGCGCTTCCAGCAACCGTTTCGGAAGAAAATCCTCCCCGCCCCCCACGAAGAAGACCGGGAAGAAGACGCAAGAAGAAGAGTTTTGCTAGAAGCTTTCGAAGAAGATCCAACGCAAGCGCCATCCGACGTTCAAGTCGCCCATTTCATCGGCTTTCTACAACGCCGCTCACACTCATTTGGTTTCCTTCTCTTCTTGCCCGCCTTTTCCCGCGGGTTCGGTGAAGGAGACGGCCGGTAGTACGACCGCTGGATGGGGACCGGCTGAAGTGATGTTGCGGAGAAATTCTCGGGCGGTGCCGAACAGGATGGAGGACCCGTTGATCACGGCGAGGTCACGGGTAAATTCCGCTGTGCACGACGGGTTCACCGCGAAGGAGCCTATGATCTGGAGTTCGAGTGCATAGGGCATATTGTGCTTCGGTTCGGGTGCGAGCTGGATGGCCAGGGAGATGATCCAGGCGGAGTTGGTTTCATCCGGTTCTCTGGCGACCTCGTTGCGAATGTGGAGGTTCTCAAATGAAAAGGTTGACGGCTTGCCCGGCTGAAAGTCCGGGTTGACGGTCATTCGGCAATTGAGGACTGCGTAACTGCCGAGAGTGAGAGGTGTGTCGTGGGCGCTCATGAGGCTTTTTGGAAGAGGATGATGTTGTTGGGCTCGCACGGGGCCGCTGGAATCTCCCATTCCCCGGTCCCGTGGGATTTGCCAGGGTCCAAGACCAAGTGCCCGACCAATCGGGCAAGCCCGCCGGCCGGAGGTGCGCCATAAACCCCGGCTGTCATCTTGCCTGTTTGCAATTTCAACCCAGCCAGCAAGTCATTCCAGTAGGATCCTGAAAGATCGGACAGCGGTTCCGGCTGTTTGGCAGGTTCCGGCCGCGCGGCATCGCCTGACAGAAGACCTTCGAGGTAGGGCACGTCAATTTTGCCGTCTCGCAGAGCGCAAATGAGCAAATTGAGCGATTTCGATGGACGATCACGACCGGACTCCCAGCGGGTCCAGGTCTTTTCGCCGATCTGGAGCAGCTCGGAAAGCCGCTTCTGGGTGAGGCCGCGATTCTGGCGAAGCTCCCTGATTTCCCCGCTGGTCATCAGGCCGAGGTGGCGCGCGCGCGCGTCATCGAGGATGCGGATCGCCTCGCCATCCAGATAGATTTCACCGTCGTCGGGATCGCGCCAGGCGGGAACCTTGACTTGCAGAACCGTGGGTAGGGATGTGCCGTCGGCGGACGGGATGCGGACTTCTTCGACGGACTCGCAGCGTTCCCAGTGCGGTAGAGGTGGATTCATAGGGTATTTCCTTTCAGTGGGCGGTGGGCGGAATAGATGATGACGATCTTATTGCCGGGAAGCAGGTTGATCTTGGCGTAAACCGATCTGGATTCGTGTTGGAAAATGAACTCGTAGGTAGTGCCGGGTTCATTCATGTTGGGTTTGAGATTTCCCATAAGAGAGGAATCTGTAAGAGGCGTGGCGAGTGCGTCAAGAATTTGATAATCATACCCTTGGTCGGGGAACATGTCCTGCCAATCCTTCCGAGCATCTTTTCTCAGAAGGATGTTGCGCATGTCCCCCCGCTTGAGGATGGAGCGGACGGCAGAGCGCCAATCGGCGGGGATGGGATGTGGCATGGCGGCGTGTTCATGACCGGAAAGTATCAATTAATACCGACCGGTCAACAGTGAGTTTTCAAGTATGATGAGTTTTTTTAGTTATGAAATGTTGGATATCGATAATTCCTAAAGTGTTGGAAATCATTGGCAGTGGTATTCCGCGACGTCTTCCCTGACCACCGGATTCCGGGAATCGTCGAGTTTCAGCCGATAGTGCTCGATTTGCACCACGGTTTCCCAGTGAAGTTTGGAGGGATCACGGAGGATATTGAGGGAAGGCTTGGAGGAGGCACAGTGGAAGACCACATAAAGCCAATAATCGAGTCCCAGTCGTTCCGCGGCACCATATTCGTTTCTGGTCAGCGCCACTTCGCCGGTGTGGGCACGGCCCTTTACCTCGACGAATCGGATTGCCGTTGCCGTGAGCGGATCTTCGGGGTGGTACTTCCGGGCTCGCAGATCGTAGCCAAGGTTTTCGGATTCCACACTCTCGACGGTGAAGCCCTCGGCTTCCAATGCCTTGGTGGCCACCTCGACGGCGATGCGCTCAACCTCATCGTCCCGGCGCATGGCGGCCACGGCGGGGCTCGCGCGGTCAGGATGGGGCAACACCCAGGCCCTGCCAAGGTGGCGGATGATTTCGTGCAGCAGGGTAGGGTTGTGGATGGTGATCGCGCCGGCATGATCGGTGACCGCGATGAACAGGCGGCGGTTCATCACGTTCCCGCATCCGTCGTGGATCGCGGCACAAAATACATCGAGTCGGGCTGGCTCCTCGCGGTTCAGGTCGAAGAACAAGGCCCCGCGGGACAAAGCGGTGGAGGAATCGATCTCGACGGCATGGCGGACCACCTCGAACAGGGGGTGACCCGGCGTGACCCATTCCAGTGTGGGTTCGGATTGGAGAAGGCTCTTGTCGAAGACGATTTCCTGATACTCGCGGCCGAGTCTGCCGAACCGGGGTTCCAACTCGTCGCCGATCTCGATGAGATTGCGCGGGATACGGCCCGCGCGGTAGATGTGGTTGCGGTTCCGGCTACGGGTGAGGCGCAGACCGTGATCCGGGGCCGCCTCGGTGAAAAATTCCGCGATGACCTCCGGCACCAAGCGCCGCTCACGGGCCTCGGTGCTCTTGCCAACGACGCTGGCAAGGTTGAGTTCCCGTTTCGCCAAGCCTTCGAGGGTGGACTCCGTGATTTCCTTGAAGCGCCTCGTGTCGACGTCGTGGACGATGCGGTCGAGGATGACCTGCTCGGTCTGGTTCCGGGCATACATGTCCCGCAGCATCTTTTCCAGGAGGTTGGAAGGGAATATATCACCAAGCACGTTGAAGATTTTCCCCGTGCGCTTCGGGTCGAGATCGCCCTCGATGATTTCGATGCGGTCGAAAAGCTTCTGGAGCACCCGGCCTTCGGCGGTGTTGGTGGCGACGAAGTTGAAAATGAGACAGTCCTTTTCCTGGCCGTACCGGTGGATGCGTCCCATGCGTTGCTCAAGGCGGACGGGATTCCACGGGATGTCATAATTCACCATCAGCCAACAGAACTGGAGGTTGATCCCCTCGCCTGCGGCCTCCGTCGCCACGAGGATCTGGCATGACTCGCGGAATTCACGCTCCGCGTAGATCCTGGAACCCGGCGTGTCGCGGTCGCCGATCTTCATGCCGCCGTGGATCATGGTGAGCGACAGCCCCCATTCCCGCAATCTGCCGTAGGGCCGGCCATCCCTGCCGTCGCCGGCCAGGTAGTCGAGCGTGTCCTTGTGCTCGGTGAACAGGAGCAATTTCATCTGCGGATCACTGAAGAACCCTTTTTCCGAAAGCAGTTCCTTGAGGTGGTTCAGCTTGGTTTCGACGTTGCGGGTCTGGAGTTGGCGCGCCTGGTCGATGAGTTTCCCAAGATCCCGGATTTCCTCCTTCAAGGTGATCGGCTCGGGACTGAGGACCATCTCCTCCAACCCTTCGATGATTGCCTGTTGTTCCTCCTCCTCCAAATCCTCGAAACCGTCGGGGATTCTGCGTTCGATCTGGGACCGCCGGTAGGCATCAGGATCCTCAAGGATCTTCTCGCGGCGCTCCTTCATCCGCTCCAGCGTGCGCCGGGCGGCATACTGGCTGGAAGCGAACCGCCGCTGCAGCATGGCCATGGTGAAGCCCACGGCGCGGGCGGCCGGAGAATTGTCCGAGGCGGCGCGGGTCGATTGGTCCTGCACGAATCGGGTGAGAGAATCGTAAAACTCCAACTCGTCATCGTTGATCTGGAACGCGGCGGTTTTGACCAGGCGTTTCGTAAAGAGGGACTTCACAACGCCCGTCTCCGGGTCGGGAAATGACACCAAAGCCTCTTTCACGCGTCGCAGGTAGAAGGGTGCCTCCCGGTTCTCGATGGCCTGTTCCAGGCTGCTTACGTCGCCGTACACGTCCCGGTCGAGCAACTGGAGAAACAGCGCGAAGTTGTTGGTGTCGCCCTTGTGCGGCGTCGCCGTCATCAGGAGATAGTGATCGGTCATCTCCGACAGGGCCTTGCCGAGCTTGTAGGCCAGAGTCTCCTTTTCCGAGGAGTAGGCGCTCATCTTGTGAGCCTCGTCCACGATCACCAGATCCCACCGGCTGCGCAGCAGGCTGTCTTTGGCGTCCTCGATCCGGGAAACCCACGAGACGGAGGTCACCACCTGGTCATGATCCTGCCAAGGATTCGTCCCGTAATTCGCACGCAACAACTCCGAGCGCACGACGGTGAACTGCTCCCGGAACTTGTCCTTCATTTCCCGCTGCCACTGGAACGTCAGGTTGGCCGGGGCGACGATGAGGATGCGTTTGATCAGACCGCGGGCCTTCAATTCCTTGATCAGCAGGCCGGCCATGATGGTTTTGCCGGCTCCGGGATCGTCCGCCAGCAGGAACCGGATGCGCGGGAGCTTGAGAAAGTAATCGTAAACCGCCTCCAACTGATGGGGGAGCGGATCCACCCGGGCAATGGAGAGGGCGAAGTACGGATCGTATTCGTAGGCGATGCCAAGGCGCATGGCCTCGACGCCAAGGCGGAATTTCCGGGCGTCCCCGTCGAAGGGCTCCTTTTCCGGGCTCCGCTCCAGCAGCGCGAACTGGCTTTCGTCCAGAATCGGCGTGTAAGTCCTGGATGAACGAAGGCCCGTGGCAACGAGTGTCACAGCCCTTCCCATCGGCATCATCGTGATCACCTGCACCGGCTCCGGGAAGATCGGGCCGCGCAGAATCGCGCCGGGGGTGGCTTCAGAGATGTTCATGAATCGCCTGCTCGTCGGAACCTAACCACCCGGCATCGCCGTTGGCGAGAAAAGAAACCGTCCGCCGATGGTATAAGCAGAGGTATAAGTTAGGCGATTTCCGAACTTAACTCATTGATAATCAAGCAGTGGAGGCGAGGGGAGTCGAACCCCTGTCCGAAACGTCGTCAGCGATGGTATCTACACGTTTAGCCTGCGGTCTGGGGTTTCGGATTTGCTGGGCCCGCAAGCGGCGTTACCTCTCCTAGCCACCTGTGAATCTCGGCGGGCGACC
>Ga0118677_10013682_pt1 | contig 11612 bp, 7 predicted proteins | sample AliMusrvi5mmetaG_FD_86154 | JGI IMG/M metagenome (GOLD analysis project Ga0118677, IMG submission 86154) | reverse complement strand
ATTCATTCCTTTTTCTCCGGCAACTTTCAGGCTCCAGTAAATTAATCCCGGTTTATCCACATTTATTACCACTGTGCCGCTGTTATCCTTACGCCTTAAGGCGATAAAGCCGATTCCCTGTTTAACACGTATTTTCTCCATGAGCTCAAGAGTGGTTAATTTACGGCCATTTTTTACCAGTTCTTTTGCATCCAGCATGTTCGTTTTCAAAGGACGGCTTTGGTAAACCGCGTTTCCCTGAGCGTTTAACAAACCCACATATAAAAAATTATTATCCGCCGCGAATTTTTGTAAAAAATCTTTGTTTATTTTACCTTTTTTCCATTGGTCATCTAACTTTAAGGCCAAAGCTGTTATTGCTTCAATCACCCATTTTTTGGAATAAGTAGCTTCCTCCTGGCTGACAGTTCTTAAATTTGAACCTTTTTTTTCAGGCACAGCGATTATGCTTTTTAAATTTTCTTCAGTTAACCGCTGCAACACGCCGATTGTGCTTAAGGCCTGATCTTCCATAAAATCTATGAGATTTGTTTCACTTCTTTTAATCTCCAGAAATCCCATAATCAAGATTAAAGCTACTAAAATGGCGCTGACAATGGCTACAGCTAAAGGCTGAAGAAAGGGATCATTGTAATCGTGAGCCTTCCGGTTAACAATCAATTCTTTTTTTCTGAAAAAACGCATTTCTACCCTTAGAATCTCATTTTGTTCGTCATTTTAAGCTATTTAAGGAAAAAGTCAACGGCTAATCCAAAAAAATCGACATTTTTGTCGAAGTAGGAGTAAGTGACATAATATATAGGTATATATTTGTATTTATTGTATTTTATAAAATGAACAGATATATTTCCCGACATTTATTGCCGCCAATACAAAAGGCTTATTTATTGTGATTGTCACCATATTTAATTATTATTTAACTATTTCAAATAGTTAAAATAATTATGTTGCTTGTGGTACGATAAATGCTTTAACTAAGGGCAGGTTAAGTTATTGTCGACTAAAAAAATTACGGGTATAATTAGCCAACAGTAAAATAACCAAGAAGGCGTATAACCTTCTCTCTTCATTCCTCAGGGAGGCTCCTAATCAGGCCTCCCTTTCCTTATTCTGCAATTCTGCTGAAATTCTAATATTTATTCATCTCTGGTATTATTTTTCTTCTGACGCCAATAATTTATTCTTTCTTTAATAGTTTTTTCGAAACCCGCCTCTTTGGGTTGATAAAATATCTGGCCTCTTATTTCTTCCGGCAGGTATTCCTGTGGAACATAAGCATTGGCATAGTCATGAGCGTATTTGTAATCTTTGCCGTAATCAAGCTCTTTCATTAATTTTGTCGGCGCGTTGCGAATATGCAGCGGCACGGGCAAATACCCTTTTGTATTAATAACCTCTTTAACTTTACCGTAACCGACGTAAAGCGAGTTGCTTTTGGGCGCTGTGGCCAGATAAACCGCCGCCTGAGCCAAAGCCAGCTCTCCTTCGGGCAGGCCGATAAAATGAAAAGCCTGTTGGGCGGCAACAGCAATGATCAGCGCCTGCGGATCGGCGTTGCCGATGTCTTCCGATGCGAAACGCACCATGCGTCTGACAATGTAAAGCGGGTCCTCCCCGGCGGCAATCATCCGTCCCAGCCAATACAGGGCGGCGTCAGGATCGCTGCCGCGCAAGCTCTTATGCAAAGCGGAAATTAAATTATAATGCTCTTCGCCGTCTTTGTCATATAAAAGCGATTTTTTAAGAAGGGCTTCCTGGGCAAATTTCGGTGTGATAACTCTTTTATCGGCGGGTAGATTTTGCACCATGGATACAATGGCTTCCAGATTATTCAAGGCGCTGCGGGCATCGCCATCAGCTAAGCGAATAATATAACGAAGAGTATCCGAATCGATCTGTATAGAAAATTGTCCGAACCCTTTTTGTTTATCTTTCAGAGCGCTCTCGAGAATGGCCAGCAAGTCGTCTTCAGAAAACGGCTTTAAAACCAATACCCGTGTTCGCGATAAAAGAGGAGCAATAACTTCAAAAGAAGGGTTTTCCGTAGTCGCACCAATTAATGTAATCAATCCGCTTTCCACATGCGGCAAAAAGGCGTCCTGCTGGGCTTTGTTGAAACGGTGGATTTCATCAACAAAGAGAATCATTTTCATCTTTTTTCTTTCCAGCAACTCCCTGGCTTCATCAATTACCGCGCGAATTTCTTTCACGCCGGAAAGAACAGCGGAAAAACTGACAAATTTTGATTTGGTTTCATTGGCCAGAATTCTGGCCAGAGTGGTTTTTCCCGAACCGGGAGGCCCCCAGAAAATCATGGAAAAAAGTTTATCTTCTTCAATGGCGTGCCGGAGCAAACAGCCTTCTGCCAGAAGATGCCGCTGGCCGATATATTCGGAAATATTTTGCGGTCTCATTCTTTCGGCAAGGGGCGCCGAATCTTTCACTTCGCCCACGTTTCCCTGGCTGAACAAATCTAAATTTTTCATTTTTTTGCCTTTGCGGCTTCAATGATTTCAATCAGGCTGATTACTTTATCTTTGGGCTGGGCACAGGTGAATTGTTTCCACTGTTCAGGGGTTAGATGTTTTTTGAGCAATGCTTCCACGTCAAAAGCAGCCTGCCAGCATCGGATAATGCGTGCGCAGGGCAGGTCCCCCGATTCCAGAAGACAGTAACCAAACGTCATTTCGTCTCCTAGCTTCGGGCATCGGATTAATTTTGAGTCATGCAGTGTTTTCATTGCCGATCAGCTTGGCTAAAAAAAGGAAAGCCGTCAAGAAATTTTTTCCCTGAAGGCTTAGTGAGTCCCAAGTTTTAATTAAATTTGTTAGACATGATTTCTCAATTGAAGTTCTGAAGGGTGCGGATTCAGATATATCTGCTCTTGAAGATAAGGCTCTTTATACTTGCGGACATAATGGCTGATTAGTGTAACGGGTACAATTAGGGGAATGTATCCTTCTTGATAATGATTAATTAAATCCATCAACTCCTTCTTCTCATCAGATGATAATTGTTGTTTGAAATATCCCATCATATGCTGAAGAACATTGACATGTTTCTTCGGTGTCGCTATTATTTTAAGCGCTTCCAGTAGTAAATCTTGATATTGTTTATAGACATCGACTCCGGCAAAGGTCTTTTGCGCGGCAACAAGTTTTCCCATCAATTGATAATGCCGGGGGCTGTGCGCAAGGATTAATAATTTATGCCTCGTATGAAAATCGATCAGGCTCTTTTTAATTTTTTTATTAACCAGCGCTTCCCGCCACCTTTTTAACGCGAATATCCTCTCAATAAAATTTTCCCGCAGACCGGGATCGTGAAGACGTCCCTCATCTTCCACCGGCAGCAAAGGAAAATTATCCATAAAGATTCCGGCGAAAATTCCCGTGCCCGCTTTGACTGGCATGGAAGGTTCATTGTAAATCTTAACCCGCTCCATTCCGCTGTTGGGCGAATCGCTTTTAAAGATAAACCCACAGATATCTTCTTTCTTCAGTTGGGCCACTCTTTTTTGCGCAAAGTTCACCATGCGCTCAGTCATATCTTCTCTTGTACTGGTTACTATTAACCGGGGAGTTTCGGGATTGCCTTCCAGTCGCATGGATTTTCTGGGAACTCCCAGACCGCATTCAACTTCAGGACAAACAGGAATATATTCCACATATTTACCCAGGGTATCCGTAAGAAACCTATCCAGTTTATGTCCGCCGTCATAGCGGACTTTTTCACCCAACAAACAGGAACTGATACCGAGCTTAATTTTTTCCAGTGGAGCCCCCTCCGGTCGAAGATGACCTGTAGGTTACAGGAGCCGAAGGCTCCCTTTAATAACGCGACCTCCCGCGGATTACAGTGCATTCATCCCCCTGCTAAGAGACTGTGTCGCAATTATTTTTGCGATGTAATAGTTATCCGCTCTTTGACAGCAGAATATTAGAACATAAACAAAAGATAGAAATCTCTAACCATGTCGATTAGAGAATCTCATTTTTTCAGCATTTTACATCTGTACAGGCCGTTCCTCCAAACTTTAGCAACCCACTGACGCCAAATGGAAACCGGTCAGCTTCTCTATCAAACCGCCTACACCAAAGATGGTTATCATGCGGGCCAGATTAAAACAGCTCGCCAAAAGCGACGTTTCGGCCTGAACCCCATCCTTGTTTCTCAGGAGAAAACCGTCTGTCTTTAAGTTCCTCTTGATATGACCAAAAGGATGTTCCACCTTGGTCTTCCGTTTTGCGTAAACGTCTTGAGACGATTCCTCCTGATACTGAGCTTCCAGCCTGTTTTTTACATCTTCATTATGCAGGCGAACGATTTTGCGGCCGTTTTTAGCATCTGTGCATTGGCCGTAATATTTGCACTGATGACAAAGCGTCTTATCCACCATCAGGTAATGTCTCTTGCCGCTGGCCTTGTCCGTACTGCTATATCGCAGAGGATGACCTTCAGGGCAAATATAGGTATCATGCGCTTTGTCATAGGCAAAATGACTCTTGCTAAACGGACTTTCTTCTTCATGCAAGGCTTGTCGTTGGGAGGGAACAATCACTTTAATCCCTGTCTGATCAATCTTTTCCAATTCCGCAGTGTCCGCATATCCGGCATCGGCGCAGGCAATTTCACAGGATTTCTCCAGAACCGCATGGGCCTGCTCGATCTGACGGGCAAACTGGTTTATGTCACTGGTGGCATTGGTCGCCTCCACATGGATAATAAGACCATGCTGCTCATCAACAACGCTTTGGACGTTATAGCTGGCGTGGCTGCCTTGAACACTGTGCATGATTGCGCACTCTGTATCAGTTTGATTGATCAGTTTCCGGTCTTCTTCCTTAAACGCATCCAGGGCTTGCTTGATGCTGTCCTTTAAATGTTGAGTCTTTGACAGTGCCTTGTTCATGGAAACATATGAAGGTGTCCCTTCTTCCGATTGATCAGCCGCTTCGCATTCCACAAGCAATTTCTCAATCCGGCTGTCAATACCGGCCAGTCTTTTCTCGTAATAGGCCTGATCATGACTCCGGTGACGTCCCGCATTGGCCCGAATCTTCGTCCCGTCCACAAACAAAACATTGCCGGCAATCAGATCCAGCTTCATGCACATCCGGGCACATTGCCGCAAAACTTTTTGCAGAGCTTGTTTGTTGTTGCGCCGAAATTCAGCAATGGTTTTATGGTCTGGCCGCATATCTCCCATCAGCCAGATAAATGCCAAATTATGGTGACATTCCCGCTCCAGTTTCCGCGAACTCTTCACGCCGTACGAATAGCCGTAAACAAGCAACTTGAGCATGGTCCGTGGATCGTATTCGGAATTGCCTACTTTATCAGGATTAATGGGTATACCCAACTCACGAAAATTTATCGCTTCGACAAACGCATCATACGCCCGTACGGGATTGTCGAATCCTACATAATCTTCTATGCTCTGGGGCATTAATCTCATCTGGTAACGGTCGCCGAATCGATAGGCCATAGTTTCTTCTCCTTGCAAAACGACTCTACCATATCAGCGTAGTTTGACAAAAAGCTTTCTCTTGCTTTTTTATCTTTTTCTAATATTCTCTTGTCAAAGAACAACCGCTCCCCCTTAATTGCGACACAGTCTCTAAGCCGCGGTTGTAATATTCTCTTTAAGAGTCGTGCCGTCATTGTAAATTGCCAAGCTTAAAAACTTTCCCATATATTCCGGACTTTCCGTTTCACCAGGCGGAACTTCAAATATGATTTTACGGGAGTCATTATAAGCTCTAAAGTATTCTGCAGGCAGGGGATAATCAGACGCCCTCAGCATATGGAAAGAACCGGCAAGATAAACAGTAGCCTTGGAAGATCTTGCCATCCACACGGAGCTTTCCGCCCCAACACCGGAAGCCGTAAACAAAACAAACAATACCAGCACCGTTTGCCACAAATTTATTTTCATATAATTATCCTTCACTTGGACTAGTCAAATCTTACACCACATTCCAAAGACGAGCAAGAAGTTCAGACCTGCGTGAGTAAGATTTTTTTATCTTTGATTTAGAAATGGTCTAAATTGTAAAATAAATTAGTTTCCCTTTAAAACAAATGAGTTAAACCACCGCCAAGACTGGAAAGGCGAAAACTTTTCTATTGGGCTATTGACTTTTTTCCGTATTCCTTGTAAAGAAAAGGCGACCTTTTAAGGGAGATAGTTTATGTTTGTCCCGGTCACCACAAAACCGTATTTAAATAGTGTTAACTTCAGCGTACTTCAGCAGGGTGTCCCTGCATTTTTTTTATCAATCAAAGAAAAAATCAACAAACATATTACTTACTGCGAAAACAGTATCAAGGAGGATTTTTATAATGGTAAAAGTTCAGGTATTTGAAAACAAACAACCGGTACTTGGTATCAACAGTTTAGGAAGAATCGGGAAATTAAGTTTATGGCACCATATCAGCAGGAAGTATTTCAAGGAAATTGTTGTTAATCTGGGACGGGAAGCGGGAACAGGCATGGATGCCATCGCCCAGGCGATTGAAAAAGATACGACCTATGGGTTGCTTCATCGGTTCCTCTATGGCATAAAATCAGAACGTCTTATTCAGATTACGGACGAAAAAAAAGGTAAGATGCTGATCGACGGCATACCCGTCACAGTGCTTCGTGAATCAAGAAATCCGGCCGATGTTGCCTGGCGGCAATACGGAGTGGATATCGTTGTGGAATGCACGGGGAAATTTAAGGATCCTACTGTAGCTTCAGATAACAAAAGCGGCTCCATTCGTGGACATTTACATGGCGGAGCCAAGGTTGTTATCAATTCGTCTCCTTTCAAAATCAAAAACAAGGCTCTCTCCACACCGGATGACGCGGTTACCATGATATATGGTATAAATCATACGGCTTTTGATCCCAAGAAACATCAGATTATTTCAGCCGCGTCGTGTACAACGACGGGACTTGCGCACATGATTAAACCTCTTCTGGAAAATGAAGAAACAAGCAATATTCTTACGGCTTCCATGTCCACAATTCACGCGGTTACCAATAGCCAGAGTGTGTTGGACGGCGTTCCCAAGGCTGGCGAAAAAGATTTGCGAAAAAACAGGAGTATTCTGAACAACATCATTCTGACCTCCACAAATGCCGCCAAAGCGCTGGCGGAAGTTATTCCTCAAGTTCAGAATATCGGGTTCATGGCAGATTCAATCAGAGTTCCCACCAGCACAATGTCCCTGATTGTTCTTAACGCGACTTTCCAGGCTCGGACTAATAAGAAGGGAGCGGAAATGGTCATCAATACAAAGATGATGAACGAATTATACCGCAAAGCGGCTGAAAATAATCCCGAACATCTGATAAGATTTACAATGGAACAAAATGTGCCCACCGATCTTATCGGCGTGGACGCGGCGGTAATCATTGAAGGCCAGTTCCAGCACACACGGACTGCCTTTATTAATCTGGATCTTTCTCATATTCCAGGTTTACCCGCGGACGTTTTTAAATCATTCCCCGACAAGGTAATGAAAGTTCCCGTTATCCATGCCAAGATCTTCGGCTGGTATGATAATGAATATGGAAGTTACGTAAACAGGATGGGAGACCTGACTGTTTACGTTCATAAAAACACTTTATAAGATAATTTGAATGTGGTTCGTTTTTGATTCGCAGCCGCTATTGGCGGCTGCGAATCAAAAGCTTATATCACAATTTCATTAAGCTTCGCTTTCATGTTGTCCTGAGTAGACCGTACCGCTCCAACCGTCTATGCTGATAAAGTCTCCTGCTTTAATTGTATGGTCTTCTATTGTCGCGTATTCATCGGTCTCATAAACCTTTAGTTTACTGAAACCGACAACCCCGACTTTGTTGAGTTGCGGTATTGTTACCGCGGCATGCGAAGTGCTTCCGCCTTTGGCGGTGAGAAGTCCTTCCACTTGTAGCAGGACGCCGACATCATCCGGAACAGTATCGGGACGAACCAGAATGAGAGGCGTTTCCTGTTCTGCCTTGCGGAAACGTTTAATGTCCGATTCTGAATAAACTGCTCTGCCACAAAGAGCGCCGCCGCTCACCCCTATACCTGTTCCCAGCACTGATGATTGCAAGATTTTTGTGTCCTTAAAACGCCTCCATTTTTTTGTCTTAATTGGATTCATATCCCGCGTTTGCAGTATATACAATTTATCGCGGGTAGGACCTTCAAAGGTAAACTCAATCTCCTGATGGTTGAAACCTTTTTCATATATCAGAATCTCGGAAATCCTTACCAGTTCAGCGTAAATATCCGGGAATTTTGCTTCCAGGGATATTCCCGAAAATCTGCATTCCGCTATGCGTTGCCGCTCCGAAATAGGATAAGTCTCCACCAGTCCGGAAACAATGTCGTCTCCCTGAACGCCAAAAATGAAATCTCCGTAAAGAGTCACATCGGCTGATGTGCTTTTAGGTTCGCGGGTAAAAATAACCCCTGATCCGGAGTTTTCATTCAGGTTTCCAAAGACCATCGCCTGTATAATTACGGCTGTTCCCCATTTATCGGAGAGATGCATCTGGTGACGATAGATTTCCGCCTGTTCCGAATACCACGAGTCAAAAACCTGGAGGATGGCGTGCCGTAACTGTTCCACGGCTTTATCTTTGAGCACAATGCCATTGTCCGTTATTCCTTTCTTGTAGGAAAGGGCAATCTGTTTCATTTGATCGGGAAGAAACTGTATCTTTCTTTCTACATCATGTTTTTGTTTGAATTCGTCGATGATTGCGTCGAAATAATTACGATCCATCCCCTGGAACATACCCCATGTCTGTAAAAACCGGCGATATGAGTCCCAAGCCGCCCACTTAAAGTTTTCCTTTGTGCTGAGATTTTCGGCTATGGATTCGTTGATGCCCACATTTAAAAAAGATTTCATCATGCCGGGAAGGGATACCGTAGCGCCGCTTCGTACTGATAACAGCAATGGATTGCGGCGATCACCGAATTTTCGACCCGTTATCTTCTCCAGCGCGACGATCTCTTTATTTACCCGAACAGAAAGGTCATTAAAGATATGCGTATAACCATAGACCGCATCATATCCTCTAAATACTTCCGTGGTGATGATAAATCCGGGAGGCACATTAAAACCATAGGATACCATCTCTTTGAGAAAATACCCCTTATTCCCAAGGAATATTTGATTATCCAATCTTTTATTCTTTCTGTAAAAGGATGCAACGGTCAACTCCGGATTGTAGGCCATGAGGACGTTGAGAATTTGTTTGTTATCCTTAAACTTTTCCGACTCAGAGTTTAGAGTTTTAATGACTGCATTAACAAAATTGTCCAACACCTGAAGGCCGAAGGCCGAAGATATCATCCCTCTGATAAAATTTTCCGAGTGCTGTAAGATTGATTTTTCATATTTTTTCTGCTCTGATTTATTATCAGCTTCAGCCTCTTGTTGGTAAACCTGCCCGATAATAACAGGCAAATTGAAGCTGTGGGCGTCAATGTAATAATTATGAACAATATCCTGAATATCTTTGGAGATAAAACGGAAGATGTCTATGTATTGATCTGTGGAAAACTGCTTGACCGGCAGGGCATGCGTTACGTATTTGACTTTAGCGGCCAATCCTTCTGTAGAAATACCTTCAACTTCCAGGGCGCTGATATAGAGCCACAGATATCTATGAATCTTTGTAATGGTGTTTTTGGTAATAAATTTGAGATTAAATGATTGAATCAACTCCTCAAAAAGCATAGTAGACAGGGTTTCCAGTCTTAGCGATAAACCAACGGCCTCAAATTTCTTTTCATGGTAGGTTCCGTACATTGATGGAATGCCTGCCGCGATGTGTCTTTTGTAATATATGTTTTCATAAAACTGCGTCTTCTTGGGAGAAAGAATCGTTGTTTTTAAGATGGATAAAAATTTCAAGATAATTGTCAGACTCCGGTAATAATCCTTTATATCCAGGGAGCGTTTCAACGATGTAATATCGGCCTGGGGAAAGGCATTGACTGATTCCAGATCTTTCAATAAATCGATATACTGAGGATAGTATTTTTTATAGATCAACTGGTAAATCCGGATCATGATTTGGATCCGTTCCTGATCTCTGTCATTAAGACCTTTTACATGACGGAGTTCCTTGTGCACTCTTTCTTTGTCCCATTCGAGAAAATCCCGGGGATCATTATTAATCTTCGTAAAGAAATATTTAAACGCTTTGTGCATTCCGTCGAAATATTCCCCGGAGTTCACAACCTGCTCATATACCTCATCGGGAAGATGCACGCGGAGAAATTCCTTGTCACCGGAGCTCCAGTATTGGAAAATGTCCTCAATAAATTTCACAAGCAGGCTGTTGCTTTCCACGTGGGATTGCTTCCGGAAAAAGTACACAAGCTTGTCTTTACGGGAAGAAAGTTCATCAACCTTGGTGGATATATCCCTCAATTCGCCTTCGGCGCCAATTTCGCTGAAGTAGACCGGAAAGATTCTGAGGAGCTGTTTTATCAGACTGTACGCCGGCGCTATATCGGTATTGAGCAGCGCGGAAATGTTTTTCTGAATGAGGTCTGTATCACGAACGAAAATGCCCCCGCTTTTCAAATTGATGATCAAGGCTGAAATCAATCTTTTTGTCCATCGGGGCTTCATACCGATAATCTCGATCCACGACCGTATGTTGGTGATATGGGCTGGATTGGCTTTTACCTGCCATTCCGTTGTTGAACCTTTAATCTCCGGGTATTGAAAACCGTAAGCAATCAGTTCATCGATAAATGTATCCACGAGGGGATGGCTGTTTTGCGCAAATACTTCCTTTGCTGTCGTCGTAATGCAATCAAAAATTGCCATGCTGAATTCATATTGGGATTTACTCTTTCTTAGAAAACTGAATATCTTGCGCACAAAGTCGTTCATGTTTTCCTTTTTTTCTTCTTGAAAGACCTTGTTTAGAGCATGGTTGATTTCCCGCAAGGCGCCGGCGTGGATATCGGCAAGACCGGGAATATCCATTATGTTAAATAGAAATTCCAGTTTCGTCAGATGCTGGCGGCCTTGATGTGCTTTTGATTTTTCCAATTGATCAGCGGACAGCAAATAGCCATTTACTATCTGAAAATAATCCGGCATATCGATATATCTTTTTATTTGGTCCCCGCTTGCCTCCCGTGCGTCCGGGCGAAGGACTTCCAACCCTTCGAGCAGTGATTGGAAATGCTGATGGCTCAGGGGTTGGATGAATTGTCTGTATGCGTTGATTGATTCTTCTGTTTCTACCTCTCCCTGGATAAACCACTCGAAGGGGTCGGGTTGGGTAAGCCAGAATTGATAGGTGATTTTAAACATCCGGTAGATCAAACTATCGAACAGAGGCGCATGAATGTCTATGTTGTTCTCTGTAATGCTCTTGATGATTCTTTTGAGGTAAGTCGAACATTTTTTAAAGATAATCTCATCCGTATCCGTAATCTTCATAAGTGACTCAGTGATCTCCGAAAACAGGAATAAGTTTCGCGGGAGAAATTCGTTGCTCTGAGTAAGAATCGTGTCAATATAATCGAACAGATAGTGTATCGCGCTGTCTTTGATGTCCTTACTCGATGCCGATTTGATAACGTCGAAGT
>Ga0118677_10013681_pt1 | contig 11612 bp, 9 predicted proteins | sample AliMusrvi5mmetaG_FD_86154 | JGI IMG/M metagenome (GOLD analysis project Ga0118677, IMG submission 86154) | reverse complement strand
TTCGAGCCAAAGCGCCGCGGCTTCGGGCGAACTCGCCAGCGAAACATTTTCAAAGGCGGAGCTGTTGGGCAGAAGCCTGTCGTTCTGAAAAACCATGGATAGTTTTTTACCCTCAAGTCCTGTTATACTGCCGCTGTCCGATGTTTCAAGCCCCGCCAAAAGACGAAGCAGCGTCGTCTTACCGATGCCGGAAGCGCCCAGCAGACAAAAAATACCTTTCTCCGGCAAAACCAGAGAAAGTTCTTCCAGCACTTTTTTGTCACCGTAACTTTTCGAAATTTTGTCCAGAATAATCGGCAAAAAATTTACACCTCAGTCAATGGACGAGAGACCGCCCTAAGCATTTTTTATTTTATTCAGCAGCACAACCAATAGTTTTTCCAAAATGATACTCATGATAATGACAGCCGCTGTCCATGCGAACAAATCCGGTGTTTCCAAATAAATTTTGGAATAATAAATCTGTGACCCTATTGAATGCGCGGGCAGACTTAAAATTTCCGCCGCGATGCCCGCCTTCCATGCAAGCCCCAGCGAGGTTGTGCACCCGGCAAAAAAATAAGGCAGCGTGCTTGGGACATAAACTTTTGAGACCAGATTTTTGCGGTTAAATCTAAAAATCGATGCCATTTCCAGCAAATCTTTGTCCGTCTGGTGTATCCCTTCGCTTACATTCGCCCAGATGACCGGCAGCACCATCAAAAAAGCAATAAAAACCGGGACACCGGGCTTTTTTATCCATACAAGTGCGAGGATAATAAAGGACGCGACGGGTGTTGACTTGATGACGCTGATGGCCGGGTGGAAAAAATCGTAAAGCAGGGAAAATCTTGCGGTTAAAACGCCGAGCACCGCGCCTGCCGCGACACCGAAGATGAAGCCTTCCACAATTCTCATCAAAGACATCAGCGCCGAAATCCAAAAATCGCTCAGACGGCCCAATCCCCAAAGTGTCAAAGCGGTTTGGGCTGGTGACGGCAGCAGAATTTCCTGCCGGACAGCCATATAAGCAGCCTGCCAGACGGCAAGCCACACGGCCGCAACCGCCAATTTTCTTAAGAGGGAAGGGATGCGCGGCTTATGTTCCGTAATAGAAGTCATCCTTTGGCTCAGCTCCTCCGATTGAAGACGGATTGGCGGTAAAAAGAACATGTAAATTTTGATAGGCTATATTTTTCATTTCCGTACCGGCAATGGAAACGATGTTGCAGTTTGGTATTGCTTTTGCGGCAAGCGCAGCACTTGGAATAATGCCCTGCTTTGCGACAAGAAGCGAAGCGGCGGCAACATTGCTGTTGACATAATCAACGGATGCCTTGTATTCATAAAGAAAGTTGTTGACCGCGTCGGGGTGGTCCTTCGCGAATTTAGTGCGCACGACGATACAGCCCATCGCAAGCGTGCTGCTTATTCCCTCTTTTGCGCAGGCTTTTTCCCATTCCTTTGTCATATCCAGCGCGATGCGCATATTTGAATTTTTACTTAATACGGTTGTAACAAAGGGTTCGGGCAGCATACAAATATTGGTTTTGCCTGCCGCGGCAAGCGCAGCAAGTTCGCTGTGATCGGTTTCGTATACGATTGTGACGTCTTTTTGGGGGTCAATTCCGTTTTGAGTAAGTATAAAATCCAAAATATATTCGGGCGAAGCTCCCTGCCCCGAAGCGTATATTGTTTTGCCCTTTAAGTCGGCGACGGATATTATGGTGTTGCTCTGATCTAATATATACAGCACGCCGAGGGTATTGATGGCAAGAATCTGAATGCCGCCGTTTGTTTTGTTGTAGAGTGTGGCGGCGAGATTGAGCGGCATAGCGGCAATATCCGCGGCGCCGGTTGTTAATAAAGGCACAATATCCGTCGGTGCTGCGTCAAGGGTAAACTTGTAAGCGTTAGCCGTAGTTCCCGCTGCATTGTCCGCCATCAGTTTAACCAAGCCTATGCCTGTGGGCCCGTTCAGCCCGGCAACATTAACCGCTGTCTTTACGGCTGCGGCAGTTGACGCTGTTGTTTGATTGCTCTGCCCGGTTGTGCAGCCCGCGGCCATAAACAGCATGACCGCCGCGAGAAGAGCGGCTATAATTTTTTTACGCGTTTTCATTGAATTGACCCCTTTTCAAAATTTATCTACTTGTTTGCCGAACGCTGCAAGTTTTTTCTCATCCTTCAGCATAATTTCCTTGCCGCTGCGCTCAATTGCGCCCTCTGCCGTAAAATATTCAACAGCCCTGTAAAGCGAAGCCCTGCCGATGTCAAGTTCGCGGGCAAGCAAGCTGAAATTATTCACAAGAACAGCCGGTATGCCTTCTTCACTTGGCTTTTTGCTGTTTAAAAGATAATTCGCGAGTTTTATCTCCGCGCTTCCCGATGTGAACGACTCAATTTTATCGGTCAGGAAATAGATTCTTTTAGACAGGTACGAAATATAGCTTTCCGCGATTGCGCTGTTGCCCACCATGAACCTGATGACAAGGATACGGGGTAGAAAAAGCACCTTGCACGCCGCGGACGCTGTAATTTCGGTCGCGTAATACTGTTTGTCGCTGAAAAGCGTGATGGCACCGAAAAGGCTGCCCGGTTCAAGGGTGTTGATGACCGCATGGCCTTTTTTCACTTTTGCTTTGCCTGTGAGCATAAGACCGATGGCGGGTTTGTAGTCTTCATTGGAAAAAACAACCTCGCCGCGCTTGAAATTGCGGAATTCAGCGCTCAAATTGATGCCTTCAGCCAGCGTGTCAATGTCCGCGGCCTGAAAAAGTTCGGTCTTTTTTAGCAGCAAAACTGCTTTATTTTGTAAATCTTGTTTCATATAGCCCTCGATTTTGTACCAAATGGTACATTTTTTCTAATTATAACGCGGTTTTCCCAAGTTGTCAACACTAAACATTTGGAAAAATGAAAAAAGCTGCCCGGCAAGTTTTTATTGCGACAAAATGTCGGTTATGGTATAATACTTATCTAATGATTCAATGTGAAATAGTTCCAAAGGAGCCGGGTCAATGAACGATATCAATGAACTTTACGGGTTATGGCTGGAAAAAACAAAAAACGACGCCGAACTTCACGCGGAACTGCAGGCTGTCAGCGGCCGCGAGGATGAAATAACAGACCGCTTTTTCCGTTACCTTGAATTCGGAACCGCGGGGCTGAGAGGCGTTTTGGGCGCGGGGACAAACCGTATGAATGTCTACACGGTGAACCAGGTTACCCAGGGGCTTGCCGATTTTCTGAACTGCAGTTATATTGAACCGGTGGTTGCCATCGCTTATGATTCCAGAATAAACTCGGAGCTTTTTGCCAGAGAGTCCGCAGGCGTTCTCGCGGCCAACGGCATCAAGAGCTATATTTTCCCCGAGCTTGTGCCCACCCCGATGCTTTCCTTCGCCGTGCGCAGGCTCAAGTGCCAATCCGGGATTATCATAACGGCGAGCCACAACCCGTCAAAATATAACGGTTACAAATGCTATGACCCCGAGGGGTACCAGATGACCGACGAATCGGCGGAAAAAACCTATGAATTCATTCAAAAAGTGGATGTCTTTGAGGGCGTTAAGCGGATAAGCTTTGAAGATGGCATCGCGCAGGGGAAAATATCGTTTATTGAACCGTGGCTCAATGAGGAGTTTTACGAAAAAATATTGGAGCAGTGCGTCAACCCGGATGCCTGCCGCAGGAGCGGGCTGAGGCTTATCTACACACCCTTAAACGGCACCGGCAACATCCCCGTGCGGGAGATTTTCAAACGCATCGGCTTGCAGTCGGTTATGGTGGTGCCGGAGCAGGAGTATCCGGACGGAAAATTCCCGACCTGCCCGTTCCCGAACCCGGAAATTCGGCAGGCTTTCGAATACGCCCTTAAAATGACCCGGGAAAACGACGCCGATTTATTGCTGGCCACGGACCCGGATTGCGACAGGGTCGGCATAGCGGTTTTCGACAGCGGAGAATATAAACTGCTCACGGGCAACGAAGTCGGCGCGCTGCTCGCGGAATACATCCTCTCAAGCAGAACGGCGAAGGGGGATTTGCCGAAAGATCCTATTGTGATAAAATCCTTTGTGACGACCGACCTTGTCTGCGCGATTGCGGCAAAATACGGCTGCGAAACGGTTGAACTGCTCACCGGCTTTAAATATATCGGTGAGTATATCACCAACCTTGAGAAAAAGGGCGAACAAAACCGTTTCATTATTGCCATGGAGGAAAGTTACGGCTACCTTGTCGGCACGCACGCGCGGGATAAGGACGCGGTTGTGGCTTCCATGATGATTTGCGAAATGGCGGCCTTCTACAAAACGCAGGGCAAAACGCTTGTTGATGTGATGGAAGCGCTTTACAGGGAACACGGCAGATACCTGAACACTGTGCTCAACTTCGCCTTTGAAGGTGAAAGCGGCATGATAAGAATGCAGCAGATTATGGACGATTTGAGAGCCGGCAAACCGGATGAAATCGCCGGACTGAAAGTGATGAAAATATCCGACTATGAGCTGAGCGAAACGGAGGACACGGCTACGGGCCAAAAAACCGCGATTGATTTGCCGAAGTCCAATGTGCTTGCCTATAAACTGCCCGGTGGCAGCGGCGTCATTGTGCGGCCATCGGGAACCGAACCGAAAATCAAGGTTTATATAACCGCCCGCACCAAAGACAAAGCCTCGGCCATGGAGCTTACCGATAGTATCGGCAATGATATGAAAAAAATATTAAAAATAGGGGAGATATAAAAATGAAAGCAAGAAAATGGATGGTCAGAATTGTCGCCTTTGGAATGGCTTTTCTAATGCTTTTAAGTGCTGTTGTTATATTGATTCAGATCTTCGCTCATTCCGTTGACGGAACAACAGTCGCCATTGCCGCAACGGGCGTTCAAAGTTCATCGCCATGGGTGATATATGTGGGTCTCGCAGCCATTCTGATTATCGGCGTATGCTTTGTTATACCGAAGATGATGAAGAAAAACTGAGATTTTTCGGGACAGGGACACGGGGGACGGTTCTATGATTTAATCTGTCTTCAACAAAATCACAGAACCGTCCCCTGTGTCCTTCAATGGAGGCAGCCGGTGAAAACTTTAAACGAAGAATTAATTGCGCGCCTGCAAAAACCGAAGGGCAAAATCGATGTTGTGATGGATACCGACACTTATAACGAAGTGGATGACCAGTACGCATTGGCCTATATGGTAAGGTCGGACGAAAAACTGAACGTTCAAGCGGTTTACGCGGCGCCTTTTCATAACGCCAAATCAACCGGTCCGGCGGACGGCATGGAAAAAAGCTATTTTGAAATATTGAATATTTTGGATTTGCTCGGCAGGGATGACCTGAAGCCGTCCGTTTTCAGAGGCTCCAAAGCGTTCCTTCAGGACGAAAAAACTCCGGTCATTTCCGAAGCGGCGGCAGATTTGGCAAAGCGCGCGATGAACTACAACCCCGAAAATCCGCTGTATATCGTTTCAATCGGTGCCATTACAAATATCGCGTCGGCAATTTTAATCAATCCCGCAATTATTAATAATATTGTAATTGTCTGGCTGGGCGGGCATTCGCATGAATGGCCCGATACAGCCGAATTTAATATGTTTCAGGATGTCGCCGCGGCGAGAGTAATTTTCGGCTGCAAAGCCGCCGTGGTTCAGCTGCCCTGCATGGGCGTTGTTTCCGCTTTTACCACAACCGGCCCGGAGCTTGAATACTGGCTGCGCGGCAAAAACAAGCTTTGCGATTATCTGGTGGATATCACAACAAAAGAAGCGTCATCTTACAACCCCGGCTGCTGGAGCAGGGTGATTTGGGATGTCACCGCCGTCGCCTGGCTGCTGGACGACGATTTCACCGCCGATACCTTCAAGCACAGCCCGATTCCGCAATATGACCATCATTATAGTTTTGATACCAACAGGCATTTCATCAAATATGTGTATCATATCAACCGCGACGCGCTGCTGCAGGATTTGTTTGAGAAGCTGGCAAAGTAGTTGAAATTTTCGGATGAAAGAAAATTAAGAACGGCTCACGCGCTGAAAAAGCATGCGAGCCGTTCATTTATATTGAGAATTTTCAATCTTATGCTTGCCTTTTCTTACGGGTTACAACTATTGCAAATGCTAGCAAAACAATCACGCCTATTGAAGTGAAAGCAGCAATTTTTACAGTTGTTCCTTTATTAATTACGGTTGTTTTTGCTGTAGCGGTTGTTTTTACCTCTGCGGTTGTTGTTGCCTCTGTGGTTGTTGTTTGTGCAGTCAATGCTTCTGTTGTGGTGCCTTCCGGCTGGTCTGTAATAAGTTCGTATTTTAAGCCGTTTTCATTTGCGTATGAATAAGCAAATGAATCCTTTGCGCAACTAATTATTACTTGTTTGCTTCCCAAAAACGCGTCTTTGCCAATTTTTATTACGCTGTTTGGGATAGTTATATTTGTTAACGCCGGACACTTTTCAAATGCACCTTCACCAATTATTTTCACACTATTTGGTATAATCACGTTATCTAGACCGGTACATTCCCCAAACGCAAAATCTCCAATACTTGTTACACTTTCAGGAATCGACAAGTATGTTAATGCGTGACACTCATTAAACGCAAAATCTCCAATACTCGTTACACTTTCAGGAATTGTCACATCTGTTAATCTGAAACAACAATAAAAAGTATATTTACCAATGCTTTTGACGTTGTTAGAAATTATCACATCATCCAGGTCAAAACAACTTTGAAACACGTTATTTCCAATGCTTCTGACGCTATCCGGAATTGTAACTGTTTTTAAGCCGCTAACAAAAGCAAATGCTTTATCCCCGATACTTGTAATACCGTTTGGGATCAATAGGCTTTCTCCCGAAACATCACAACCTTGAAATGCTCCGTTACCGATTCTCTTGACACTCTTTGGAATAATATAACCTCCGGTTTTTACGCAGGGGTATTGAAACAAAACTGTTTTAGATTTATCAAACAGAACACCGTTTTCGCTGGAATACATCTTGTTATTCTTATCAACCAAAATAGATGCATAGCTTCCCCCGTTAAAAGCATAGTCTCCGATGCTTTTAACACTTTCCGGTATCGTCAAATTTTCCGGAGCGGCAGTGGAAAACGCATATGCTCCAATGCTTGTAACACTGTTTGGAATTGTAATACTTGTTAAACGGGAACACTCAAAAGCATTGTCCCCAATACTCGTAATATTACTTGGTATCGCATAGCTTCCGGTTTTCCCGCCGGGGTATAAAACAATAATTGTTTTAGATTTATTAAACAATATTCCATCTTCACTTGAATACCTTGTATTTTTTTTATCAACAAAAACAGATGTTAAGTCGAAGCTGATAAATGCGTTGCCATGAAGGCTTGTTACACTGCTTGGAATTGAAATACTCATCATACCTTCGCGGCCGGAAAACACATATTCACCAATTGCGGTTACAGGATATCCACCAAGTGTGGGGGGTATGGTTATTTTATAGATGTCACCGTAATAATTTTTAATAGTTGCCTTTGAATCTGTAACTGTATATTCATAATCACCGCTTTTCGCTGCCGAAGCTGTCAGGACTGCTGACTGCAACATTGAAAATACCAATGCAAGTACCATAAGTGCGGATAATACTTTTTTCATTTTTTTAGTCCTCTCGAATATGCATCGTTTTGCCAAAGATGCTGACGAAAAAGCTTTGAAGTGGTCAATATCGACGTCTAAAAGTTTTGTATTTTGTGAACGGTTCTAAGATGCTAAAATCATAGAACTGTTCACTACAGGTTTATGTTGATACACGCACACAGCCTATAGTCCCTTGAGTTTCCTGCAGCGACAGCTATTGCGATATTTATAGTTTTATATATGCCACGGCAGAAAAAGTACTCCTTATAGGGACACCGCCGACTGTTTTATAGGCTCTAATTTTATAGAAATAGGTTTTACCTCCTGTTAAACTTGTATCGGTGAAAGTGTTTAAGGTCAGCACTTTAACTTTTGTGTAACTGCCTGTCAGGCTTGCGGAGCGGTATACTTCATAGCCCGTTACACCGCTTACACTTCCCCACTTCAGCTTAATACTCGTGGCGGATGCCTTTGCAGCGGTAAACCCGGTCGGCGTTAACGGGATGACGGTTATTGCACAGAGTGCTTGTATACCGCTGCCATCTTTTGCAGTGCAGGTAATAGTTGCAGTTCCAATGCTTTTTGCCGTAACTTTGCCGCTGCTGTCAACCGCTGCAACTCCGGTGTTGCTTGATTGCCAACTTACTGTATTTGTTGTGGTATCGATTGGTGCAATTGTAAAAGCAATAGTGCCGCTTTTTCCGGCTGTCAATTGAAGGCTGCTTATATTTAATTGAATAGAGGTAACAGGTACAATTATGCTGTACAAAAAACTTTGATCATAGGCATAGGCTTCGGCGAATGAATCCTCGGGGCAACGGAATGTGAGAATATTACAATTATTTAATGCATATTCAGAAACCGATGTGTTTTTACCTGTGATTGTTACACTTTTTAGGGTAGAACATTCGGAAAATGCACCTGCGCCAAGGCTTTTAACGCTGCTTGGTATGATAATAGTTATGAGGCTGTTACATCCCATAAATGCATTGTCTTTTATTGCCGTAACTGTGTTTGGAATGATAAGGCTTTTTAAATTTTGACAACCGGAAAATGAACCGGGTCCTATGCTTTTTACACCAACCGGAATCGCTACATTTGCCGAAGAGCCTTTATACTTAATTAATATTTTATTGCCTGCCACAACAAAATTTCCGGAATAATTTTTCAGCCAGTATGTTTCATCAAACGCATTACTTTCTATACTCGTGATACTGCTTGGAATGGTAATACTCTTCAGCGAAGCGCAGCCAAAAAATGCAAGAAGACCAAGGCTTTTAACACTGCTTGGTATGATAATACTAACAAGACCGGAGCATGAATTGAAGGCACTGATTCCGATTTGTGTAACGCTGCTCGGGATTTTCACACTTTTTAAAGTTTTATTATTATAAAAGGCCAGTCCGCCAATTGTTATAACACCGTTTGGTATAGTTACGTTTGCAGCGGTTCCTTTATATTTTAATAAAATGTGATTTCCAACCACAACAAAATTACCGGGATATTTATCAAGCCAGAGAGTTTCGGAAAAAGTATTGTTTCCAATACTTGTGACACTGCTTGGAATTTTAACTGTAACAAGTTTTGAACATTCCTCAAATGTTTGATCTCCAATGCTCTTAACACTGCTTGGTATAGTAACACTAATAAGGTTTTCGCAGTATGCGAAAGAATCGTAACCAATGCTTACAATATTGCTTGGAATTACAACACTCTTAAGTGCGTTGCAGCTTTGAAATACATAGTCCTCAATTTTACTGATGCCACTTGGGATTGTTAGAGCTGTAAGCCCTATGCAACCCGAAAATGCCCCGCTTCCAATGCTTTTTACGCTGCTTGGTATGGATATGCTTTTCAAACTTGAACAATTTAAAAATGCCCCTTCACCAATTTCGACAACACTGTTTGGTATATTAATACTTGCAAGACTTTTGCAAAAATAAAACGCTTCGTCTCCGATGCTTGTAATACCGGTTGGTAAAGAAATACTTTTAAGGGAAGCACAATCCCGAAAAGCACCGCTGCCAATGCTTTTAACGCTGCTTGGAATGACCACGCCGGTTGAGGAACCCTTATACTTGATTAATATGTTGTTTCCGGCTATTACAAAAACACCCGGGTATTTATCAAGCCAAGGCGTTTGGTTAAATGCATTTAAACCAATTGTTTTTACGCTGCCGGGGATGGTAATACTATTAAGCACAAAGCAGCCACTAAATGCTTCGTACCCAATACTTAAAACACCATCCGGTATAGTTATGCTTTCAAGAGCAGGGCAATTATCGAATGTCCAACTTTTAATTTCTGTGATGCTGCTTGGCAAGGTAACTCCTGCAAGGGCTGAGCAGCCTGAGAACGCAGATTCTTCAATACTTGTTACACTGTCCGGTATGACAACGCTTGTTATGGTACCACATCCAAAGAATGCTTTGCCGCCTATTATTTTTACACTGTTCGGGATAACAATATCACCGCCGGAACCTGTGTATTTCATAAGTTTTCCATCTAAAATCGTAAAATCAGTGCTGCTTGCCGGCATGGAGTAAGAAGAAACGGTATTGATGCTGCTTGACGTTTTAGCTGATATCGGTAAGATAAATGTGCCGGCTGTGAGTGTGACGGAAAGTGCGATGCTTAATGCGGATTTTAATTTCATAAGATCCTCTTCCTTCATTTTATTTGTTAACAATTATACGAAAAAATAAATTTGTAATTAGTATATTCTTCCTTTATTGTCTTGTCAATATGTGAATATTGCAACATAAGATATTTTTTGGTTGCATTGCTTTTACTGCGTCTCAAAGCTCGTGATGATGAGGAATATTTGTATAAATTCGGAGCAGATGAAGAGTTAAATCAGCAAATGTTTATTGAAACCCTGAATGATTGCCTGAAATAGGACACACAAAATATAAAAGGGCGGTAACGAAAAAACGTTACTGCCCCCAGGTTATATGATGATTTCAGGTATTGCTGTATACCCTTTTAACCGTTATCTCTTCGCTGCCCTCAATGATTTCGCCGACACCGAGGAACTCGTTTTCGTCGGAATAAACCCTGAAAAGTCCAAGCGTCTCCTGCGGTTTTATTCTTGCCAAATCGAGCGCGCCGCCGTTTTTGAAACGCACGGACTGCGCGGGGGTTACATGAATAGCGGGGTAGCAACCCAAAACGTTGTCGACGCTTATCAGATAATCCGAAATTTTAGCCTCAGCGGCGGCTTTTTCAAGCTGCTCAAGTGTGACGCTCTCTTCAAAAGAAAAGCCGTTTGCCTGTGCGCGCCTGAGTTCGGTCAGTACGGCGCCGCAGCCCAAAGCCGCGCCGATGTCAGCGGCGAGGGAGCGGATATATGTCCCCGAGGAGCATTTCACATCGATTTCAAACTCATGATTTTCTTCATCAACCGTCAGCAAATCGGCGGAATAAACGGTTATCTGCCGTGTTTCCCGCTCAACTTCCAGCCCCCTGCGGGCAAGTTCGTAGAGGCGGACACCGTCCTTTGAAAGCGCGGAAAACATCGGGGGCAGCTGGCTGATTTCGCCTTTGAAACTTTTCAGAACTTTCTCAAATTCGGCGGCGGTCGCCGAAACATTGCAGGTTGAAAGCACCTTGCCGGTGATATCCAGCGTATCTGTGGTTAATCCGAGCCGGATTGCTGCCCGGTAGCCCTTGTCGTGCGACGGGAGCAGCTCGGAAAAACGGGTGGCCCCGCCGAGCATAACCGGCAGAACACCCGTTGCCATCGGGTCCAAGGTTCCGGTGTGCCCCGCTTTTTTTTCACCGGTAATCCGGCGGACGCGGGCGACAGCGGAAAAGGATGTTATATTTTTCGGTTTGTCGATTACAATAAATCCTGTCATCTAAACCTCCGAAAATTTTCGTACCGCGGTAATGTAAAAAACAAGGGATGCCGTATGGCATCCCGTTAAAATTACGGTCAAAGCTCTTCGGCAACGTTGCCCAGCAGCTCCTCGAGCGCTCTCTCAAGAGGCTGTCTCTTATACACAT
>Ga0118677_10013680_pt1 | contig 11612 bp, 6 predicted proteins | sample AliMusrvi5mmetaG_FD_86154 | JGI IMG/M metagenome (GOLD analysis project Ga0118677, IMG submission 86154) | reverse complement strand
TAGTTATAACCGTAGTCGCGCAGCGCCCGCAGCTTCCGCCGCCAGCGGTCGCGGTCCGTATCCGGGCTCCCCGTCTCCGGACAGGAGAGGAAGTCGCCGCTGCCGCGCAAATAATACGGCGCGTTATTGATCAGGAAATGCTTGCCCTCGGTGGTGAGTTTCACAAACCCCGTCCGCTCGCTCTGCGCGTCCAGCACCCGCTCGCCCTGCACCAGCGCGAGATCCACCCGGTACAGGTTCGGTGTCTCCGGGCTCCACAACCGCGGCGCGGGCATGGGCAGGGTGTACGTAATGTCGGTACCCGTCACGGGAATCTCCGCCGTCACCGGCGACGAGGCATCATCCACCGGATAGGCGCTGACGCGCAGCCGCAGGTCAGCCTGATAACCATCGATCGTCGCGCGGATCGTCATCGTCTCCGCGTCGACATCCGGCAGCACCGCGCACTGCGCCAGCGCACTCGCCCCGGTAGCCGTCAGTTCCACGTCGCGGTACAGCCCCGACCAGTTGCCCTGCCAGCTAAACGCGAAACCCAGCATGCGGTCCTGCTCATGCACGCGCACCACCAGGGTATTCTCCTCGCCGAACCGGATCGCCTCCGTCACCTCGAAGCCGAACGGCGCGAAGGGAAAGTGGCTCTCCCCCAGCTTGACCCCGTTCAGCCAGATATCGGCACTGGGGTGCACCCCGCCGAAATTAATCCAAATGCGCCGTCCCTGCCATCCCGCCGGAGGCTGTATCGTTTTCGCATACCAGGCCGTGCCCGTATAGGTCGCACGAAAGGTGCGTGCCTCCAGGTTGAAGTCCCAGACGCGGTCGTTCCCCTCGCCACCAAACCCCTGCCCCTGCCAGCACCCCGGCACCGCAATGGTCTCCGTCAAGCAAGCCGAATCCTCCTGCCACCCCTCCCGCAACCCCACGTCATCAGGATCGAGCCGGAACCGCCACTCCCCCCGCAAGCTCACACGCTGCTCGTCAGGATGCAACAACAACGGATTAACACGCACGGGAACACGCAGAGTCTCGGGCATAACGGCCTCCATCAGGGTAAGTTTACGCTTGTATTCAGCAACACCCCGGCGAGTTCCTACCTGGTGAAAAAGAAAACCGCTAACGCCCGCTCACGAATTACACGCCGATATCACGCCACCGTAAAAGTCTTCCACTCCCCCCCACTGGGATCGCAGGCATCATATAAAAGCACGCTGTGGAATCCCAGTCACCAGTCTGGAAGCCTGAGTAATTCAGAATGAGCGACTGGCGTGATTGCAGGAGGGTGCAACCAATTTGCAGCAGTAGCGGAGCCCATCGCGGAGAAATAGCAGGAGCACACGGCAATTCCTCATGCCCTAAGCCAACTAGGAGATGTACTTGTCGCCAACACCTGACTGGTGATTTTGAGATCGGCGCGATCTGTTGAAGTCGACCGGTATACAACACCGTCTCCATTCGCGCATATCACTACTCAGTGTGGCATCACTCTGTCCCAGCCTTCTTGCGAAACCTGTTCGATGTGGCAGTCCACGAATGCGACATAGCGCTGGCCGTCGGCCTCCTCATCGTAGACCAGGACGGTTTCTGCAGGCTTGGCTATGTCACTCAGTCTCTTCCCACTCAGGCCTATGTTGTAGGTGAATGGTTTCCGCGTGGCCACACTTATCCGTGTTGATTCATCGCCCGGCAAAGCTTTGAATTCAGCAGATGTTGGGAAGCGCCCCTTCTCAACAACATATGTCTGTATATTAACCGCTAGCTCTCTGATGCGGTTCGTCGTTGTTACTTTCTCGGCTGAGGTGATCTCCCGCTTGATGCCCAGGCGTAGCGCATAGGCGTCGATATCCTTGATGGGAGGTGTGAGGTAGTGCACGGTCATCCCCCGCGCATGGTCGCCGGCAGGCACGGTCTTGACCAGGCCCTTCCGCAAGGAGTAGTAGATGGCGATTGAGACCTGGTTGGCCCCCTGGCCTTCCCCAGAACCCATGTCGTTAGCACGCGCCATGACTAGCGTGGTCTTGATGCAGCGTTCGGACGTCTCGGCAATCCTCTCCCATGAGCTGGACACCGTGACCTTCAGGCGGTCATTGTTCATTTCAAAGTCGAACGGCTGCCCCTTCGTCTTCCTTCCGGGATAGACGACGATGGGGATGAATGCCTCCGTGGGCTGCAAGCTCAGGCCGGGGAGGAAGTTCGCCAGCACCATGCCGTTGCCGTATTTCAGCGTTGGGACAGGGGACATCCCCGGCATCCACGATGTCGAATCCACGAACTCGACGTGCAGGACGGTGCTTTCGTTCTCCTGCAGTACCTCCGTCACGCGTGACACGCCGTATACCGACCTGGTACCCAAATTTGCCGCCTGAATCTCATCGCCGACTTTGTAGAGAAGCGGGATGCTCCCTGGGACACACATACGCCAGCCGAAGTACCCCAGCGCTGACAAGAGCAGCAGCGCCAGGAGAGCGATGGCCCAGCGCAAGGACTTCTTCTGCATCACCACAGCCGACGCCGAGACGCCGTCCGTCGTCTCGCCCGTAGCCGGGGCAAGTGACACGGCCGTGCCGCAGAAAGGGCAGAACTGCATATTCTCCGCAAGTGCTGCCTGGCATTTCACGCACTGCATCGTGCTCCTCCTCGTCATGTTGGGATAGTCGCGCTCTTCGGTGAGCTACTCCTGGGCCTGAGCCACCACGGTCTTCCCGGCGATCACCACGAAGCTCTGCGGATCACTGGTTTGACCCTTTCGCTGAACGCTCACAGTATGCGCGCCAGCCGGCAGGTTGAAGTTGAATGGGGTGATTTTGCCGGTTAGTTCGCCATCGATGAATACCTTGGCCCCAGGAGTCGCCGTGACGACCTTCAATATGCCCGACCCGCCCGCAGCCTTCTTGAGACAGGCCCATACCGGTCGCGAGTTGATTTCACCCTCGAGCCGTTGCCAGCTGCGATCCCGCACCTCAAGGATGCCGAACTCCCGTTGACTGGCATTGTTGCGGACAGCCGCGAGACGCGTGCCATCGGGGGACCAAGCGCACTGAGGAAGGATGCCGTCCAGTTGCTCAAGCTTCTCTCCCGTCAGGGAGAGCACGTAGCCAACCGCCTGTTGCGGGCCCTGCACGAAGCATAGCACGGCCTTCCCGTCAGGACGCCATAACACCGGCCCGGAAAGCTTCGCGGTATCGAGTTGCTGGCTAAGCACAACGGGGTGTCCCAAATCCGCCGCGTCGGCCACATAGACGTCGCCATCGCGAATGAAGGCAATCAGCTTGCCATCAGGTGAATACGCGCCCGCAGAATCAGTGCACTTCGTATGCGGCTGTGGCTTGAGGCCCCTCGCGATACGCGTGAGATCATCGGCCAAGCGTCCTGTAGGTACGTAGTGACTTACAGCGCGAAGAGAATCACTGTCCATGTCATATGCAAGGAGGAAGCTTTGTGCGTCAGTGGCAGGATGGGTGGCCACCGAGAGCAGGAGCGTGCGTCCATCCGGATGCCACGAGACGGCATTAAACCCTGTCATCATATGCCCCCATTTACTCCGAAAAGGGCGTTCGATATCGATTCTTCGCAACACGGTACCCGTGTTATCCATAATCGTGAATGAGGACAGTAATCCCTCCGTCACAGCAGCAATTAATTTGCCAGAGGCCGTGACGGCATAGAGGTCGGCCCTCACGTCAGGATTCAGCGATTCGATAATTCCGCTTGATGGGTCAATCAACACCGTTCCGCCCTTTTCACAGGCGATGATGCGCTCGGAAAGCCGTTTCATCTCGGGTGTGAAAGCGACCGTCTGCTCAGCCTTAACACTGAAGGTCTCGCTCCACGCTTCATACCCCGCAAACTGCAGGATTACGATATGTGAGCCGGGTTTCAGTCTGTCGATAGTCGTGGGAGTGACGAACCCGGTCTTGTGTCCATCAAGAACAACGACAGCTCCCTGAGGACTAGAAGTGATACTCAATGATCCAGTAGTCAGTCGTTGCCGTAGTGTCAACGAGAGTGCGGAAGACCTGAAGGCGGTAATGCTTGTCGATCGCTCTGTAGGATGGTAGCCTTCTTTCGCAATTACGAGAAAGTGCTTCCCGGGCCTCAAACCAGATATGGTGCAAGGTGTAGATTGACTGACGTTCTTCCCATCTATTGTCACATTTGCGCCTGTCGGAATACTCTCGATCCGCAATGAACCCGGTGCATAGATAGAAATGGCAATAGCAGCTACTATTGTGGCAGCTAACATTGTTCCGAACACCAGACAAATCCGTCGCGTCATTGTAGCCTCCACTGAGAAGAATCCTACTACGATGTCAACCAGCCTGCAATAGTGAACCACCGAATAGGGGTTCTGTCAACACTCGCTCGTCTCCTTAAATTTAGGGACACCATACCATTTATTTGTTCGGAACACATAAAATTTGGTATGGTGTCCCTGAATTACCTATCGCTGTCCCGTGCGCCTATTTTATTACGGCAGGTATCTAGTGTTCTGAAGCTTGTCCAATTGAACAAGAGCGTAAGCCCCTATCGGAGTATCCCTTGCACTATTGATTAATTTGGTGAGCACCGCCTGATCGGTCAGCTGTTCCACCGCTATCTGGCCGATATAGTGTTCGGTGTCTTCGAGAGCAATTCTGGCCAGCAGGGCTTGATCAGTCAGTGCTTTAACCGCCTCATGACGGACATGCAATGATTTGTCTGAGAGAGCGATCCTGGTCAGCAGGGCTTGATCAGTCAATTTTTTTACAGCTTCACAACGAACCTCCCCTTCTTTGTCCCCGATTGCCACCCTGGCCAATATGGCCTGATCATTCAGATTCTCGACCGCATCTATGCGGATAATCTTGTCTGTGTCATCGGTAGCTATTTGGGCTAGCAAAGTCTGATCGGTCAACATTAACACAGCAGTTGAGCGGACATAGTGTTCCTTGTCTTTGACTGCAACCTTGGCTAAAACGGCTTGATCAGTTAGTTTTAACGCTGCAATATTCCGAATTTGCGGAACTTTATCTTTGGTGACAATCTTGACCAGTGCAGACTGCTCGGTCAGCTTCCATGTTGCAGCACTACGGACTTGCCCTTCACTATCTTCGAGTGCTATCTTGGCCAATAATGCCTGATCAGTCAGTTTCCACACCGCCGCCTCACGGACACTTGTGTTTTTTTCTGTGACAACGATTTTTTCCAGTAGGGTCTGGTTAATCAGTTTCTCCGTCGCAGTCAATCGGAGAATACCCTCTTTGTCTTCGAGTGCTATCTTAGCCAGAAGGATTTGATCAGTCAGTTTCTTTACCGCAGCCTGCCGGACACTCATGTCTTTGTCTTCAATTGCCATCTTGGCCAGAAGGATTTGATTAGTCAGTTTCGTCACCGCGACCTGCCGGACACTCGTGTCTTTGTCTTCAATTGCCACCTTGGCCAATGTAGCTTGGTCGACCAATTTTTTCACTGCATCCTCGCGGAAAAACCAATCATGCATTTCAATCGCATCTCTCGCCCACCTGACCTGATCATCCAATTTCGATTTGGCATAGGTGCGATCAAATTCAGATTGGATAGCATCGATGACTGTAGTCAAAACATCGATATTCATGTTATCTATAGCGGCATCGCGGACACTAGAAAATCCGTCATTCAATACCACCTTGACAAGCACAGCTTGGTCTGTTACTTTCTTCACCGCCGCCAAACGGACTGCCCAGTAAGAGTCTTCGATAGCTATCCTTGCCAGCAAGGTCTGATCAGTCAGGTTCTTCACTGCTGTCTCGCGAACCTCTACGTTTTTATCTTCGACCGCCAACGCGGCAATAACAGCCGGATCGGTCACCTTCTTTAATGCAGCCAACCGGACGTCCACGTCTTCGTCTTCGACCGCCACCTTTGCCAATATAGCTTGATCAGTCAGTATTTCCACTGCCGCTTTGCGAAGATCGATGTCCGTTGATTGTACAAACAGCGCCAGATGATTAGTATCACAATACACTTTATGAAGTATCTGGCAGTAAAGATCGTAGAAATCAAAAGAATTCGCGGGTATTACAGAACTTTTCTCATTGAGAAGACTGGGAACAAACGTTACTTTATCGTCGATATACTGGGGAAAGAGTGTCCGAGCAAATAGGTATTCTACTTGTATCTTCTCCCGTCGTCCCGGAGTCCAGCATGTAATCTTTGCCATGAATTCTTCACCGTTGCAAGGGAAACCCCCTCCATTATGATGAGGGAAACCATCGATAAGATTTACTGTCTCATACATCTGTGTAATCTTTGAAACTACCAGACCTACCGATAAATCAGTTAAGCCACGTACGGCGACGATTTCGTCAACACCTGCGCGCAGACGTTTGAATTCCGCGCGTTGTTCGCTAGCGGAACTGATCGCGAGGGATATCCCAGTGATAATGACAATTAATAACACGCGCATCAGATGCGAATGATGTGTCATGGTGGTCTCCTATTTCGGCTCTGTCAGTTCTCGTTCATCACCTGGGGTAATTTAGGGATACCACACCAATTTTATGTTTGCCACACGAATAAGCACCGACAAATGCCCAGCCCCGCTGTGGAACTCGGTCAGCGTGATCGACCGCACTATGCAAGAGCCTTATTCATCAAAACAAGACATCGCCCATACGAAGGATCGAAGCTCCTCCAGTACAAGGTATTCTTAGCTCCCTACTTCGACCGATTTACTTGTTGTCCTTTACCGGTATTCTGCAATATTTGACCTCGTTCCGCTGTTGGCTAATGCAGGCCCGCCACGGATATTTCCCGTTCGCCCACCCCAATCACCGCCATAGACTAAGACGTTCATCACCTTTTCCCGTGCTCGAGTCAATTCTTCTCCGAGTGCGCACCGCCATGCACTGCTTGCCAATCCCGATGGTTTGCCCAATAAAAATTGTGTATACTGGTGCGCAATGACGCTCGCAAAGGAGTTCGACCATGGCAACAACGGAAGTCTATTCGCCGCCGGCGACCAGGTGCGATATCAGCGCATATCGTTACACCGGGATGGAGATTCACGAGCTTGACGGCCAGTGGCATCATCCGGGCGCCGGAGAGATTCTTCCGGTGTGCGCGCTGCCGCTGCTGGTCGATGCGCCCTGCTGGGTGCAATTCGCGGACCGCTACTATCGCCTGGACGGTGAAGGCCTGTACCGGTTCTGGAACTGGGGGCGCGTGCGTTATGACAGCGAAACGGACTTGCCATGCACGGTCGAGGGGCAGCGGGAGTACAATTCCGTCATTCGCTACCAGGGGGATTTACTCGCTTTGCTGTCGTCAGTAATGCATATCCACCTGCACGGATACGCCCACGAGCAATTGCCGTTTGCCGACCAGTTGCGCCAGGCGAAATCCGGGAACCTGTCGCTCACCTGTGGTTATATCGCCCAGTTTGTCTGCCGGTTCTTGGACACGGTGGGAGTCAAGGCCCGGCGGGTCTCCGGACTGCGTCTTGAGGGACAATACAATACCTACGACAACGGCCACACGCTCAATGAGGTGTTCTGGCCCACCCTGCAAAGATGGGTGCTGGTCGATGTGGACCTGCACCGGATATTCCGCGATCGGGAGGATGGGGAGTATTTGAGCCTGGCGGAGGTCAGCGCCCGGATCCGGCGCGGGCAGGACTTTCACCTCGAACCGCTCACCCATGCCGGCCTGGGCGGCATCGATCTGACGCAGGGCGTCCAGGGGGAGTTCTGCGCCCCATTGCTGCTGGAGGGGGTGTTCTACCATCCTGATCTGATGAAGCAATGGTTTCGACGCACGTTGCGCGTGCCGCTGGTGAACACCGAAGAAGGCGCGTATTTTTATTGCGACGATCCGGATGAACACGCCCGTGTAGCCCGCTATTCCCCGAACTATCTACCGATGTCGCAAGATGACTGGATGAAACGATTCTATGCAGGAGAGAATGACGACCATGCCACAAGATAAGATTCTGCGCTGGTGGGAGCACGAACCGCTGCTCATGTACGAGACCGCCCCGTTCACCTCTCCCGGCATCGCACCGGGCACGGACTGGCAGGTGACCACCGATCCGGCCATCGAAGTCGAGGTAGTCAAGGCCAGCGGCGCGTTGCAGACCCACGGGGTGTCCTTCATCGAAGGCCATCTGACGAACCAGGTCTGCTATTTCGACTCGGCGCACTTCATGCGTCAACCGGTCGATTATCTCGCCGGGTACCTGGAGCAGTCGAAAGCGGCGGGGTACCGCACCGTCGTCTATTTCAATGTCCACGCCATCAAGCCCATCTTCGGGCAGCAGCATCCGGAATGGAAGCAGATCCGCTTCGACGGCAGCACGATCGAAGACCTGTACGGTTTCGAGACGGCCTTCTGCGTCAATGCCCCCTGGCGCGACTGGGTGCGCGGGGTGTGCCTGGAGTTGTGCCAATACCCCATCGACGGCATTTTCTTTGATGGTCCGTGCCTCTTCGCCAATGCCTGCTATTGCGCCCACTGCCGACGGCTCTATTCCGAACAGCACGGTGCCGACATGCCGCCCAAGGAGGCCGGGCATCCCTCGCTCCGCCGACTGGCCGCTTTCCAGGCCGATAGCATGCGGCGCTTCTTCGAACACTGCAACACGGCCATCAAAGCCGTCAGGCCGGATGTGGCACTCTACGGAAACTCCGGGCCGAAAGAAGAGCCGTATTATATCGTGGGTCGAAACAACCGCACCCTGATTCAAGGCCAGGACATCCTGGTAGCGGAGGGCGGGTTTGTCTACGAGAAGCTCTATCTGCTTCCGGTCTGGCGTGTGGGCGCCAATGCTAAGTACTACCAGACCCAGGCGCAGGGCAAACCCATCATGGTCGCCAACTCCCCCGCGCACGGTCCATGGCGAAGCTATTACCAGACCGCTCCGGAACTGGCGCTGGCGCTGCTGCAGCCGCCCGTGCATGGCTCCGGCGTCTGGTTCAGCGGGTTCACCTGGTTCAAGGATCAGCCGGCGTTCCCCGCCCTTGCAGAGTTGTATCGGTACTTCAACCACCACCGGGATGTGTACTTCGGCGCCGAGTCCGCCGCGCGCATCGCTGTCGTCTGGCCGGAAGACTCCCTCAATTATTATGACAAGCCACGCGTCCTGCACGGCGACTTCACCCAGGGCGGCCAGGCGGGCGATACCGTGGGAGACATGCACCAGGAATTCAACGGATTCTACGACGCCTTGCTCAAAAGCCACCTGCCCTGCGACATCATTGACGAGGAATCGGTGCGCGGCGAGGACATTTTCAACTACGACCTGCTCGTGCTGCCGAACGTCGGCTGCACCGGCCAGGCCTTTGACGACCGGCTGCGGGAGTATGTGCGCCGCGGCGGCCATGTCATCGCCTCGTTCTACACGTCGATCTGCGCCGAGGATGGCGCGCGCGGGGAGGACCTGCGCCTGGGCGATCTCTTCGGGCTCCGGCTGTTGCGCTCGCCGCTGAAGCCGTATCCGCACTTCTACTTTTTCAACCAGCCGGCAAATGCCTCGGTCTTTGCCGATATTTATCCCACCCTGCTGCCCGCGCCGCTGACCAGCACGGAAGTACAGTTGACGACGGCGGAGATGGTGAGCCCGTATTCCGTCAAGTTCAAGGGCTGGGATGGCAGCGAGATCAAGCGCTCGGAGTTTCCGGCGGTGGCGCTGAACCGCTTCGGGCAGGGCAAGGCAGTGTATCTGGCGGGAACCTTCGGCGAGCAATATTGGAACTACCAGCAGCAAGACATCCGACTGTTGCTGCGCAACCTCTTTGAGACCCTGTGCCGGCGTGATGTGCTCCTGGAGAACGCTCCGCCGACCGTCGAGGTTGTGCATCGCAGGACAAGGGACCCGGTCCGGGAGATCGTAAGCCTGGTCAACTACACCGGCATCGGCCAGCGGCCATTCGAGACGATCCAGTCATTGGAGGGCATCCGCATTCGCATCCGCGCCGCCGGCAACACCGCCCACGCGCTGCGACTGTCCCGCGACCTGCCCGTCACGCGGGATGGCGAGTGGGCGAGTGTACTCCTGCCGCAACTGGACCTTTTCGAAACCATCGTAGTGCAATAGCCTGGGTTATTCAGGGTCACCACGCCAATTTGTTGTACACACGAATCACTGCCAATAAATTCCATAGCCCACAACCAGGTCTTTGAGATACGCTGCAGGGGGCATATTACGCCCCGATCTGCCGCTTGAGTTCGTTCAACCGTTCGCGGGCGATGGTTTCCCAGGGGGAGGCGGGGTATTCTTCGAGGAGGAGTTGCAGGATATTGACGGCCACCGGCGCGGCGCGCAGGTAGCGGGCGTGGACCTGGGCGGCGCGCAGTAGTCCGGTCTGCGCTTCCTCGGTCTGCGGGTAATGATCGTAGAGCAACGAGAAGGCGTCCGCGGCCTCGGTATAATGCCCCTGCGCCTCCAGCGCGGCGCCGAGCGCCAGTTGTTCGCGGGGAGTGAGCACGGTACTCGGGAAGTGGTGTATGACGTTCAAATAACTGACGGCGGCGCGGTCGTTGCGTCCGAGTTTGATGAAGTTGGGAATCGCCTTGAGATAGAGGGTTTTACTCGCGTCCATCTCACCATTGGCCAGCGCCAAACCGGCCATCGCTTCGAGCAGTTCGGGGTCATCGGGAGTTTGCGTCAACAGGCGCTGCAGTTCCTCGAAAGAGCGCGCCTGTTGCTGCGGCGCCTCGCCACTGGTGACTTTAGCGGTATCTTCCAGTGCGAGTTCGCGCTTGCCTTCCTGGAACGAGCGCAGCAGCAGTGCCGAGAGCAAGCCGAGTCCCATGCCGCCCAGGTGCGCCCAGTTCGCCACGCCGCCCGGTTGGCCGGAGGTTAGTTTATCAATGCCGAAGATGATCTCTTTCCCGGCGAAATAGGCGACATACACCCAGAACGGCAGCCAGAACGGATACGGAATCGGGATCACCGGGAGCCACAACATGCGGTTGGCCAGGGCCAGACAGTTCGGTATGGCCACGATGCTTTGCACGCGAATATGATAGTAACGAAAAGCGGCGAAGCCGGTAATGCCGGCGATGGCCCCGGAAGCGCCGATCATCGGAATCATCAGCCCTTCCGGTTGGAAGATGCGGACGACAATGCCATCGAGCAGGATGGCGCCGACGAGGCAGACCAGGTACAGCAGCAGGAATTGCAGGCTGCCGATGCCCGCTTCCAGCACGGTGCCGACGATCCAGAGGATCAGCATGTTGCCGACGAGGTGCGTCCAATCCGCGTGAAGAAATGCCGAGGTGAACATGGTGACGGGGCTTGGATGCCCCATGGTAAAGCCCCAGTTATGGACGAACTGCTCAAACTGACCATCACTGAGGTGGAGGGCGCAGAGATGGATAATGGTGTTGAGGAAAAGCAGCCCGTAGGTCACGTACGGAATCGCCCGCAGGCTTCGATCGGTGCGGATGGGGATTAACAATAGCAACGACAACAGCAGTACCAGCGGATTTGGTAACTCGTGTGTTATGGCTTCCTACCTCCAGTGCGAATCACTGCCGATTGACCTGTTCACCAGTTATCGTTTTTCCTATTTTATGCACTTGATTGCCATCTTCCTTCTTTTTGATTGGAGAAAAAGAGGAACAGGAGCGGAATCGATGTCGAATACTACGCCCTGGGA
>Ga0118677_10013678_pt1 | contig 11614 bp, 10 predicted proteins | sample AliMusrvi5mmetaG_FD_86154 | JGI IMG/M metagenome (GOLD analysis project Ga0118677, IMG submission 86154) | reverse complement strand
TCGCTCGTCCCGGGGGGGGCGGAACTGGCGGAGGGGCAGCGCTGGGTGGCGGCGTCGCGCGCTCCAAGGGGGGTTGTGGACCGCATCACGCTGACGCTGCCTGTGCTGTTGCGGTCCGGGCTGAGGCTCTTTCTGGGGTGCGGGCGGGGCAAGTCCGCTGTGGTGAAGGCGGTGTTGGGTCCGGCGGGCGAGCCGATGTTGCCGGCGCAGATGGTCTGGCGCGGCGAGGGTCGGGGGGTGTTCTTGCTCGATAAGGAAGCCGCTTGCCTGGCATCATGATCTGAGTGGTGGGTGGGGTAGGGAGGGGGTGGCAGGTCATGATGATTTTCACAAATAAGACATGAATTAACACGATTTATTGTAATTTTAACCTCACAGGTCATGAGACAGGTCATGACGCGGGTCATATCCAGGGGAAGTTGGGGCTGGGTTTGTGGGGGCCTCGGAAATGCTAGGCTGCGGCAACGGCGGGCTTCGCAGAAAAGTGGAGTCATCTATCCATTGATATCTGAAGGTGGGTGCACCATAATCTGGGTTGACGGGTTTTGAAATGCACATAAAGGACAGACGGCAGATATATAGTTATGCCCCATGAATCCAACCATGCTGTTTGACCCGCTCCCGAAGATCGAAACGCCGCGTTGCGTGATCCGTCCTGCTACATGTGACGATCTGCAGTTGATCGAAACGGCGGTTGAGGACCCGAAGTTCCCTCGCCGTCTGCCCCTCTCCGAGATGCATCGCCAGGGCAGCTTGTCTAAATGGCTGGCACGCATGTGCCACCCCGGCGGTACTGGAACGTCGCTGTTGTGGTCCGTCGATCTCAGGTCTGGTGATATTTGTATCGGTCAAATTGGCCTGTCGGCACGGCAAGAGGTGGGTGATTGGGCTCTTTCCTTCTGGATTGCACCTCGTCTATGGGGCAATTCGTTGTCGAGCGAGGTCGTTGCTGCACTCCTTGAAAAAGCATTTCTTCAAGACAAGGTCACTCAAGTGTGGGCGGCAACTGCAGTATGGAACAAACCAAGTATCGCGCTCCTCCTAAGATTAGGGTTTCTCCAACTTGCCGGAGCACGGGTCGGCTACGTGGTAGACGACGAACCCCAGGAAGTGCTTGAGTTCGTGTTACCCAAAAGAGTTTGGGTCAATCGTGCAAAGAAAGGGGCATAACCCTCGGTTCTGTCGGCGCGCGCCTGGAGGAGGGCGAATAGCGCGCGCGGCAGCACCGTTCCGTTGGCGGCACACACAATCATGAAATTGGCTTTATTCAAATCTTCGCTGCGAACGTTCTTAGTCCGGATCATCAAGATTGAAAGCCTGCTTGTCCTGGTCCATCTCGTAGCGCTGTCCATATCGCGCGTGATTCACTGGCACGACACATGCAACTACGTATCTGATGTGGAATGCTGCTACACCCGCTCAGAAGATGCGTTCATGATTCTGGCCTTTATCAGCACAATTGCCTTCATCCTTACTCACGCCACGGCAATCGTGCTCAGTGTGCGCGCCATCATGAAAAACCGAAAAGATGAGCCCATGCGATTATTGTTGGGCGATACGTTGATGGTGGGGATTGGCATGCCTGTTGCCATCGCAATGACCTTCTTTGTGTTCAGACCGGCGATCCGCATGAGCGGGCTGATCGAAGACGCCATCACATTCGTTGAGAATGTGCGCCGATGACCCACCAAACTTCAGGTATTGCGGCCCGCGCATAGCGCGCGCCGCAGGCCCCCTCGTAGGTGTGAAGTTTCTTCCGACCCCTACTGCGCCGTCTTAGCCTGCCCCGACGGCGGCGTCTTCCCGTAGTTCGCGAGCCCTTCCGTGAAAGCCTGCGGCAATCCCAGCGCCTGTCCCGCATCGGAGAGCAGGACCCGCAGCACCCCGTCTTCCACGAGCACCCCCGAAGCGGCGGTCAGCACGTCGTGAGGCATCTCCTTGAGCGCTTCCTTGACGAACGACTGGATGGCCGGGTCGCGGGCGTACTTGGCGGTCAGTTCCGGGAAGCTCTTGGACCCAGCCAGGCCGCGCAGGAACTTGACCGGGTCATGGTCGGCCATGTAGTCATCATTGAGCTTCTTGAGGTCCGGCTGCTTCATCCAGTCCTGGCCGTACTGGAGGATGGCCGGATAGCGCTCGGTGTAGCGCAGGGCCAAAGCCTGGGCCCGGGCCTCGCTCTTGCGCACCGCCTCCGTGAAGACGGAGGCCGAGGACTGCGCCTCGCCGGGACGAGCCGCCTGGGGCGCAGAGCCCGGGGCGGAGCGGACGTTCGCCTTCCCCGGAAGGGCCGGCGCCTGGACCTGGAGCCCGGCTCCGGCGTGGAGCAGGTCGAGGCCGGAGCGCGGCGCGGCCAAAGAAGACGGCGCGGGCTGGGCGGGACTCTCCCGCGGCGCCACCGAGTCGAGGCCGAAATTCGCGGCCACGGGCTTCTCCTTCTGGGAGAGCTGCCAGACCATCACCCCCACGGCCGAGCCGGCGATCAACAGCCCGCCCAAAAGCGCGGCGACCCCCCCGTTGCGTCGCGGCCCTTGCTCCATGGACGCTATTATAGCAGGCGCGCGCACTCCGCGTCGCTGAGCAAACGCCAAGCCCCGGAAGGCACGTCCAGGACCAAGTCCCCGATCGCGGTGCGCTTGAGCTCGAGGACCTTGAGCGGCGTGCCGAACTTGGGGTCTTGGAGCGCGCCGAAGAGCCGCCGGATGTGGCGGTTCTTGCCCTCGTCGAGCACCACCCGCACCCGCGTCTTGGGCCCGGCCCGGCCGAGCACCTCCACGCCCCGGGCTCGGCAGAGCCCCTCGGGCGTCTCCACGCCGCGCAGAGCCCGGCCGACGTGCTCCGGCGTCACCAGGCCGCGGACCCAGACCTCGTAGGTCTTGAGCAGATGTCCGGGCCGGGTCAGGGCGTCTAGGACCTTGCCCTCCCGGGCGAAGAGCAAAAGACCCCTTGATTCCAGGTCCAGCCGGCCCGCCGGCATCCAGCCCTCGGCGCGCGCCCACTCCGGCAGGAGGTCGTAGACGGTCTTGCGGCCCTTCTCGTCCGAGCAGGTGACCACATAGCCCTTGGGCTTGTGCAGCATCAGCAGGCGGGGCGCCATGGACCAATTTATAGCAAGTTGCCGGCCCCATTGACTTAAGGCCGGAAGGGTAATATCATCCTCTAGCCATGCTCTACGCCCTCGCCGTCTTCAATGTCGTGACTTTGGCGCTGGTGCTCTGGATCATCCTCACCATGGTCCGCCTCGACGAGCGCACCCGCAAGGCCGAAGGCCTGCCCCAGCAGCTCGACCAGAGCCGCGACGAGACCCTGCGCCAGGTGCGCGAGGAGCTCAAGTCCACCAAGGCCGATTTCCAGAACAAGACCGACTCCGCCGTGGCCTCCATCCAGGCCGTCACCGGCCAGCTCGGCGAGCGCCTCAAGGCCGCCGGCGCCACCCTCGACAGCCTGCAGAACTCCACCGGCCAGCTCATCGCCGGCCTCAAGACCGTCTCGGAGCTGCGCGACGTGTTCCTGGTGCCCCAGCGCCGCGGCCCCCAGTCCGAGGTGCACCTGCAGTCCCTCCTGGAGAACATCTTCCCGGCCGAGACCCTCCAGTTCCCCTACAGCCCCGACCCGGGAGCCTCGGAGAAAGTCGAAGCCGCAGTCAAGATCGCGGAGCGCTGGCTGCCCATCGACTCCAAGGCCCACATCGACAAGTTCCTGGAGTTCAAGAAGACCGGAGGCCGCAAGGAGAAGACAGCGTTCCTCAACGCCATCAAGGGCTCCATCGAGGACATCTCCACCAAATACATCCGGCCCGAGCGCGGCACGCACGACTTCGCCTTCCTCTTCGTGCCGGCCGAGAGCCTCTGGATGGAGATCACCGAGTTCAAGACCGGCGAGGACGCGGGGCCCGACCTGTTCAGCTACGCCCGCGCCAAGAAAGTCATCCTGGTCTCGCCCCAGACCCTCTACCCCTACTTGCGCCTGGTCATCGTGGCCATGGCGGGCAAGCAGCTCCAGAGCAAAGCCCAGGAGCTGCACATGAGCCTGCAGGGCCTGCTGGCGCGCTTCCACGAGGTGCGCGAAGGCGTGGAGAAGGCCTCCAAGCAGATGGGCAACGCCAAGGCCAACCTCGACGAGGCGCGCCAGAGCCTCCTGGATTTCGAGACCAGCCTGGTGCGCGGCGTGTCCTTGGCCGCGCCCCCCGCCGCCGGGCTCGTCGAGTCCGGCCGGGAGGGGTGAGCCCGTGCGCCTGTCCAAGACCAAGTACCTGCGCGGCCTGCAGTGCCTCAAGTCCCTCTGGCTGCAGCAGTTCCGGCCCGACCTGCGCGCGCCGGTCTCGCCCGGCCTGGAGCACATCTTCGCCCAGGGCCGCCAGGTCGGCGAGCTCGCGCGCCGGCGCTTCCCGGGCGGGACCCTCATCGCGGCGGACCACGACCATATCCCCGAGGCCCTCCAGCAGACCGCGGCCGCCCTGAAGGCCGGCGCCGGGACCCTCTTCGAAGCCGCCTTCGTCTGCGACGACGTGCTGGTCCGCCCCGACGTCCTGGTCCGGGCCGGGGCGGGCTGGGAGCTCACCGAGGTCAAGAGCTCCACCGAGGTCAAGGACGTCTATCTGCCGGACGTGGCGCTGCAGCGCTTCGCGCTCGAGGGCGCGGGGCTGCCCGTCCGGAAAGCCTGCCTCATGCACGTGAACAACGAGTACGTGCGCCGGGGGGACCTCGACCTCGAACGCTTCTTCCGCAGCGAGGACGTCACCGCAGCGTCCGCGCCGCACCTGCAGCAGGTCCCCGCCCGGCTTGCGACCATGCAGGCCGCGCTGGCGGGCCGGGACATGCCGGACATCGACATCGGCGCCCACTGCAGCACGCCCTTCGACTGCGATTTCCGGGATTTCTGCTGGAAGCACGTGCCGGACTACTCCGTCTACGACCTCAAGCGCGCCGACTTCGCGACCATCGCGGAGCTGCGCGCCCTGGGCGTGATGCGCCTGGAGGACATCCCCCCCGACTTCGGCCTCACCGACGCCCAGGAGATCCAGGTCCAGGTCGCAAAGACCGGCGAGCCTCATATCGACGGGCCGGCGATCAAGGGCCTCCTGGATCAGCTCGTCTATCCCCTCTACTTCCTGGATTTCGAGACCGTGAACCTGGTCGTCCCGCCCTACGACGGAATGCGGCCGTTCCAGGCCCTGCCGTTCCAGGCCTCGCTCCACGTCCAGGAGCGCCCCGGCGCCGAGCCCGCGCATTTCGAGTCCCTGGGCGACCCAAAGTCCGATCCTCGGCCGGGCCTGGCCGAGTTCCTGGTCGGACGCATCGGAGCCAAGGGCTCGGTGGTGGTCTACAACGCCAGCTTCGAGGGCGGCCGCCTCGCGGAGCTGGCGGCGGCCTTCCCCAAGCAGGCCAAGGCCCTGGCCGGGATCAAGAAGCGGCTCTGGGACCTCATCGTGCCTTTCCGCAGCAGCCTCTTCCTGCATCCGGACATGCACGGCAGCGCCTCCATGAAGGCGGTCCTGCCCGCGCTGGTGCCCGGCATGAGCTACGAGAACCTCGACATCGGCAACGGGGAGATGGCCTTCCTGGCCTACGAGTCCCTGATGGCGGGCCGGGTCGGCGCGGCCCAGACCAAGAAGACCCTCGCCGCCCTGCGCGAGTACTGCGGCCAGGACACCCTCGGCATGGTCGAGGTCCTCAAGGTCCTCCAGCAGTACGCGGCCTGACATGCGCGCTCTGCTCTTGGCGGCCCTGCTCCTGCCCGCGGCCGCGCACGCCGCCGCGCCGGCCGTGGACTGGCCGCGGCTGCTCTCCGGCTGGGCCGCGCAGAGCGGCCGGCCCGCGCCGGACCTCAAAGACCTGCCCCAGCCCCGGGCCGTGCCGGGCCAGGCCGTGGTCCCGCTGCGAGGCCTGCTCTCCGTCTGGAGCCAGGACTGCGCCCCGCCCCTTCCGGGATCGGAGAACGCCCGCCCTTCAGGGACGGCGCGCCCTGGCGCGCCGGACTGCGGCCTGCCTTCGCCGATCGTCAAGAACGACCCGGTGGAGCTGGCGCTGCCGCTGCCGGAGAAGCCGGGCGAATTCCGCACGGTCCGATTGACGCGCGAATATCCGGTCTCGGGCGGGACGCTGAAAGTCCAAGCGGACTTCTACGCCCTCTGCCCGCCGACGCGCCAGGGCGTGTCGTCTCCGGAGGGAACGGCTGAGACCGACTGCCCCGGCCGCTATTTCAGCGTCCAGGTGGAGCTCTCCGGCGCGGCCGCGGCGCTCTGCACGGTATCGCTCAACGCGGAGGATCTCTCCCCCTTCCCGGTGCTGGCCTGCGGCGCGCCAGGGCGCGCCGTCCCTGGAGGGCAGGCGTTCTCCGATCCCGGAAGGGGCGGCGCGCCCAACAAAGGAAAGCGTCTGGGCGTCACTCTGCATCGCGCGCCCCTGCCTTAGGCCGGCCATGAAAGCGCTCTCGTCTAAGAACCGGCGCGAGATCGACGCGATCTTTTCCCGGCTGGACTACGCGGCGTTGGCCGGGGTGTATTGCGACGAAGGCGGAGAGACGTTCTGGCGCGCGATGCGCGAGCCTTGCCGGCGGCTGGGGATCCAGGCGGCCTCGGCTCTCCTGCCGCGCCTGCGCGCGGGCGGCAGCAGCCTGTATGTGGGCGCGGGCGTAGCCGAGATCCCGGCCCTGGTCATGGAGGCCTCGGCTCTGGGCCGGCGGGTCTCGGCTTTCAATCTGCGCCGCAAGGAAGTGGGCCTTCTGCGGCGCGCCTGCGGGGCGCTGCCGGTGGATTGGCGGGCGTCTGACGCCGGTTCGGCTCGCGGCCGTTTCGACCATCTCTGGATGGTGAGCGTGCTCAACGATCCGGAGGAGTTCCCGGACCTGTCGCTCCTGTCGTATGGGCGGGCCGATCCCCGGGCGTTCCGGTGCGCGGCCTTCTCCGCCCAGCGGCTGGCGGTACGGCGTCTGGCGGACCGGTGCCTGCGGCGGCTGAGCCTGCCGGCTCTGGTGACGACGTCCGTGGAGGAAGCGATCTGGGTCGAAGAGTGGTGCCAGCGCAGCGGGGTCGCGTGCCGGGTCGAGAAGAAGACTTATCCGACCGCGATCGTAGGCGACCCGATCTGCTTCATCCGGCTCGGCTGACCCGGATTCAGGGCTGCGGCGTGGAGAACAGGTAGACCGCGAAGGTCGCCAGCCAGTGCTCGCCTTCGTAGTGCCCGCTGGCCACGTTGGCCAGGGCGTCCGCCGCGTGCCGGGCCGCGGCCTCGGCCAAGACCTGGCGCGCCGGGTCCTTGGCCGGCAGAGCCGCCGCAATGTCGCGCATGGCCCAGGCGCGGCTCAGGTTGAGCCCGTCGAGGTGCACGAGCCGGGGGTCGGAGCGGTCCGTGACCGCGGCCGGGGTCAGGATGTTCGGAGGCAGCCTGGGCAGGAACTTGTGGAACCAGCCCGGGAATTCCTTGGCCTTCAAGGCGCGGCGCATGAGGTCCGCCTCCATCAAGGCCGGCGAGAAGAAGTCCTCGCTGCTGGGCTCCCAGGCCGCCGGGTAGTCGCGGTCCTTGAGGAAGTAGTCCTGGCTGCGCTGGACCAGAAGCACGGCGAAGCGGAGGTCGCCGACCTCGAGGGCGTAGTCGAGGGCGAAGGCCAAAGCGAAGGCCGTGTTGGGATGCACGCCGGCGCGGATGGGATAAGTCTGCTTGGGCAGGAACTCCGCGTACCGGACGCTGAGCGCGTCGGCCAGCGGCTTGAGCGCGGCGAACCAGCGCTGGCAGTCGGGGTCGCCCGAGGAGTGGAGCTCCGCGGCGAGCTTGAGCAGCCAGGCCCAGCCGTAGGTGCGCTCGAAGCTCTTGCGCTCCGGGCCTTCAAGATAGGCGAGCTCGCCCTTGATGTTCTGCGGGGTCAGGTCCTCGTCGAGCGCGGCGCGGATGTCCTGCGCCTCGGGCAGGTCCGGGAACTCCTTGAGCAGATGCACCAGCAGCCAGTGGCCGTGCACGCAGGAGTGCCAGTCGTAGCAGCCGTAGAAGGCGGGGTGCTGGGACCTGGGGCCGCGCACGTCCGCGGCGTCCTTGATGACATGGTCGGGCTTGTTGGGGTACTCCTTGCGCACGCAGGCCAAGGCCAGCCTGGCGAATCGCGAGGCGTCGGCCTGGCTGAGCTTGAGCTCCGCGGCGCCGGCGGGACTTCCGATGCCGCCGGCGCGGGCCGGGACGAGGAAAAGGGCGAGGATGGCGAGTCGGATCATAGCGCTATTCTAGTAAATGGGGTCTTCCCTGGAACAAAAATGACCCCGCCTCGTATATAGTATGTGCCCCTCTCTTACCTGCGCCGGCCGCTGTTCCTGTGCCTGCTCGCCTACATCTGCCTGCTCGGCTTCCTGCATCATCGCGGCTTCTTCCGCATCCCTTCGCCGGAGCTGTTGGCGCGCTATCACCGCATCGAAGAGGCCCGGATCCAAGGCCGCGTCGTCTCGGCCCTCAAAGAAGACTTCCGCGGTCAGAAAGTCTTCATCGCGGCGGATTCCCTCGACCGCCGGCCCTTCCCCTGCAAGCTCCTGGCCTACCTGCCCAAAGACACGGACTGGACCATGCTCCGGCCCGGCATGACGGTCGAGCTGACCGGCCGCCTGCGCCCGCCCCGCATGCCCCGCAACCCGGGGGAATTCGATGAAAGGGCGTTCCTGGAAGACCGCGGGGCCTCCGCCATCATGAATGCCGAGACCCTCAAGATCCTGGGGCCGCCCCCTTGGGACTGGCTGCCCAAAGCCTGGGCCGAAGGCGCCCGTCAGTCTCTGGAAGGCTTCTTCAAGAAGACCCTCCCGGAAGACGAGGCCCGCGTCTTCTCAGGCCTGACTCTGGGCTTCAAAGGCCCGCTGCGCAGGGACTGGAACCGCACGATCCAGGACGCCGGGGCCACGCATCTCATCGTCCCATCCGGCGCCAAGGTGGCCTTTGTCATGCTGGGGGCGGTCTTTTTAGCCGCAGCGCTTAGGATGCGCCCCGCGCCCCGCCTGGTCCTGGCCGTCATCGTCGGAGGATTCTACACCTTGATGGTCGGAGCCGAAGCCCCGTACACGCGGGCGTTCTGGGGCGGCACAGCCCTGGGACTGTGCCTGATCTCAGGCCGCGAGTCCGGAGCCTTCCAGGCCACAGTCTTGGCCGCGCTCCTCACTCTGCTCTGGGAGCCCCGGGAGCTGTTCAACACCGGCTTCCAGATGACCTATGCGGCAGTCCTGGGCCTGGTGACAGCCATGCCCACGATCCAGACCGCCACCCGGGACCTGCCGCGCTGGCTGCGCGGCCTGGTCTGCGTGGCGGCCGTCAGCCTCATCGTGCAGGTCATGCTCTGGCCCATTTTCGCCGGCACCTTCGGCCGAGGCTCCTTGGTCGGGGTCCTGGCCAACCTCATCCTGGTCCCGGCCTCCGGCCTGCTCATGGCTTCCGGTTTCGGCGCCTGGCTGATCAGTCCCTGGGCCGCCTCCGGCCCGGTCTTGGGCTTCCTGGCCCGGCTCTTCGTGCGCACCTGCCAGGCCTTCGCCTCCTGGCCTTGCGCCGCCATCGACCTCTCCCCCATGAGCCCCCCAGCCATCATCAGCTATTATCTCCTGGCGGCGGCGGTGCTCCTCGTCCCGCGCTGGAGAGCCTCCCTCTGCGCCGCATCTGCCGGACTGCTCCTCTGGGCCGGGACCGCGGCGGCCGGACGCTTCACCACGCCGGAGCTGGACGTACTGTTCCTGCGCCTGCCCCCCGCCCACCCCGCGCTGGTCAGCTTCGCGGACGGCCGCCATTGGCTGGTGGACCCCGGGACCAAGGCGGCCGCGGTCGCCAAGGCCCTGCGCTACCGCGGCGTGGCCAAGCTCGACCGCCTGATCCTGACCGGAGACTGGCCGCCGCGAGCTGAAACGCGCCTACGGCGCAGCCTGCCCTGGCGCGAGACCCTGCGGGTCCCCGCGCCCTGGCGGCTGTGCGCCAACGAGGTCTGCTTCGAGTTCGGCGCCGCGCCCGGACCCCGCGTCCTGAGAGGAGAGGTCCAATATAGTATAATCCCCGAACGTCTCCAGTCCGGCGCCGTCGAGGTCGCCACCGACGGGCGCCATGCCGAGGTCCGATCGCCATGCCTGCCCGAACGACCCAGCTCGTCCGCTCCGTGGTCGCGTTCCACAACGAGACCAAACCCGAGGCCCGGCGCATGATGCGGGAGGTCGCCTCGCTGCTGCGCCGCCAAGGCGTGCAGGTGCGCCTCTGCCGGGGCCGAGTCAGCGGCCGGGACCTCATGGCCGCCGACCTGGCCTTGGCTCTAGGCGGCGACGGCACCATGCTCAACGCGGCGCGCCAGCTGGCGCGCTATCGCGTGCCGCTGGTCGGCGTCAATCAGGGCCGCTTGGGTTTCATGACCGACATTGCGCGCAACCAGATGCTGACCAGCATCGACGACCTGCTCGCCGGCCACTTTGCCCCGGAAAACCGCATGCTGCTCGAAGCCGAAGTCTGGCGCGGCGGGAGCGGCATCGCGGCGAGCCTCGCGCTCAACGAAGTCGTCGTCGACAAGGGGGCAATCGGCCGCCTCATCGAATTCGAGTTGTTCATCGACGGCGAATTCATTTACAACCTGCGTTCGGACGGCTTGATCGTATCGACGCCGACCGGCTCAACCGCTTATTCGCTGTCAGCCAACGGCCCGATTCTGCATCCGGGTGTCGCCGGGATTGCGCTCGTGCCGCTGTGCCCGCACTCGTTGACCAACCGGCCGATCCTGATCGGTGATCGCAGCGAGATTGAGGTGCGCATCGTACACGCGACCGATTCGCGCGTGCACTTCGACGGTCAGCTGACCGTCGACCTGGTTGCCGACGACGCGGTGCGCATCCGCCGCTCGGAGTTTTCGATCTGCCTCTTGCATCCGCCCGCTTACAGCTATTTCGCCATGTTGCGGCAGAAGCTGCACTGGAGCGAGCAGCCGAAAGTCCACTGAGTTTTTTTCGAAGCGAGAAACTCGCCTGAACCCATGCTGCGTCGCCTGACCATTCGCGATTTCGTTCTCGTTGATCGCCTCGAACTCGAGTTCGCAGCGGGCTTCGGCACCCTGACCGGGGAGACCGGCGCCGGCAAGTCCATCCTCGTCGATGCGCTCGCTTTCGCCTTGGGCGAGCGCGCCGATGTCGGCCTCATCCGGGCCGGCTGCGAGCGCACCGAAGTCGCCGCCGAATTCGATCTGCAGGCTTCGTCAGCGACCGCCGAGCGCTTGCGCGAACACGACCTCGACGGCGGCGAAGGACTGCTGCTGCGCCGCGTGCTCGACGGCAGCGGCCGCTCGCGCGCCTATCTCAACGGCTCGCCGGTCACCCTGCAGCAATTGCGCGAAGTCGCCGAAACCCTCGTCGATATTCACGGCCAGCATGCCCATCAATCCCTGCTGCGCGCCGATGCGCAGCGCGCCCTGCTCGACACCCATGCCAGGCTCAATCCCCTGCTTGCCGAAGTTTCGGCCACCTGGCGCCTGTGGCGCGAAGCACGGGTGCTGCTGGCGGCGTCGGCGGACGGCGCGCAGGCGCTGGCGCACGAGCGCGAGCAGCTTGAATGGCAGGTGCGCGAACTCGAATCGCTGGCCTTCTGCGCACCCGAGTGGGAAACGCTGAACATCGAGCACAAGCGCCTCGGGC
>Ga0118677_10013676_pt1 | contig 11615 bp, 17 predicted proteins | sample AliMusrvi5mmetaG_FD_86154 | JGI IMG/M metagenome (GOLD analysis project Ga0118677, IMG submission 86154) | reverse complement strand
GGTCGGGGGTCACCGATTCCGCTTTTGCGCCGTTGCGCTTGAATCTGGCGGTGAAGTTGAGTTTCCCACGGTGATCCGCTTTGAGGTGGACAACGATCACCTGGTCCGGGTAGCTGGCGAACACCTCACGTGTGAATTAAACTCCATTCACGCAATAGCTCACGCTCGCCACGCCTGTATCCAGTTTCAGATCGCGGCGATAGTCGGTCGCGGCCGCAGTGGTCGGCAGCTCCAGGACCAGATCGCCCAGGGTCTGATAGGACTTGATCCCGGAGGGTACGCCCATCATGTCCGCAGCCGCCAGCTTGGTGGCCTCGTCGTTCTTGCCCTCGAACAGCAGCCGCCGCACTTCCGGCAACGCCGTCAGTGCCTTGGGGTTGGTGGTCTCCTTGTGGCTGCCGTCCCACAACGTCTCCTCGTTCAACTGGATTCGCTCCCGGTCAATGCCGCCGAATGAGAACTACAACGCATCGTTCCTCGGAGATCAGGATCACTGGGATCATGCTCTCCGGATTTCCCCCGATTTTCCTCGCGTTCGGCCAGCCGTGTGCGAGGAGAGCGTTTGCGTCTTTCACTGTGAGCGCGAGCGTGAACGCAGGATACGCGCCGCCCGCTTTGATCGCGTCCCGTTTCTCGGCGCAGTTCGGCTGGTAACACGAGGCGATTTCAAAGCCGACGGAGTCATCCAGATCGAGGATCACGAACACGGGAGCTTTCGCGCTCGTGCCGAACGCTGCCACATCCCGGTGATAGTCCAGAAGGGCGGTTTGGCGTTCGGTCATGGCAAATCGATCCCGAAGCCTTTGAAGACAAGCTTGAGATGCTCTTTGGATTTCTTCTCGGAGACCTTGGCGATGATGGAGAGTTCACAGCAGTCATCGAGTTGGGAATCCAGGAACCCCGCCGCTTCATAAGGGGAAAAAGCCAGCGTGCGGAATCCCGGGCGAGAACCTGAAACATGCGAAGATTTGAGGACGCAGAACGCCACGGTTTGAACCCACAGACTCTCAGGCGCGGCGTAATACATCCAACAGGGGGCCGATTTGTTCGCCTTGCGGATGTATGCGACAAACTCGGGGATTTCGTAGATTTCGCGCGGGTCGTTGTCGTAGCCCGTCACCATGAAGATAATGTTGCCGATGCCGGCTTGAATGAGCGGATTTCCCGGATCGACACGCAGGTCATGCACGAGACGCTGGGTGAGACCGTTTTCAATCTCGTAACGCGAGATTTCATACATGACTACGGAATCTTTCAGCTCCGCAGGGGTGGTGGTGGAAGGGATTCCATCGGCTGAATGGGTTTTTGTTTTCATCGTTGGTTGTGTGTTTGTTTGTTGTTTTGTTCAGAGTTTCCGCCGCTTGGAAATGCGGTCCACCAGAGGCTCTCGAGCGCCTGCACCGGGAGTGCAAGGCACAACAGGAGCGCCCCACACAGGCCGGCGGCGAGACCGGCGAGGATTTGAAAAAATCCGGCGCAGATTTGGCCGGCACCTTTGGCGAGCCAAACGGCGAGGAAGATAGAGGCAATTATTGTCATGGTTTTTGCTGAGGGTTGGTTGGGTTGTTCAAAAGAGAAGATTTGGTTCCTCGCGCATGCGGAGGGCCGAAAGGCCCTGCGCTGCGACAGGCGCTGCATTCATTTGCTGGCGATTCCGAGATGTCTCGCGACAATCTTGAGATACTTGGCTCCATACTGTTGCGATAGTCCGGCCCTCTGATTGAGAAGCGCCGCCGCGGGGAGCGAGTGCGCAAAAAATGCGCAGAGCTCCGATTCGTGGACCCGGATGCGACATTCGTTTCCAGAGCGAATCACCCAAAGGTTGGGGATGACAGAAAATGCGATCACGTGGAGGCTTGGCGATGCGAGGCAGGCGGCGAAAAGCCAGCACGGCCACTTGGCGTGCAGGGTGGCGTAGTAGGCCCTCACTTCCGGGATCTCGTAAATGTCGTCGGAGGTCCCATCAAACCCGTCCACGGTAAAAATAATTCTGCCATGCAACTGCCGGAGCTTTTGCCTCGGTTGCTTGGGGCCAAAGTTTGAGAGAAACCGCGAGAAATCCCGGCGCTCGACCTCCTCGCGCGTCGTGACATACACGATCTCTCCCATTCTTTTCGATTTTCCGCAGCTTGTGTAGACCATCGGGTATTCGGCGAGGCTGCGCAGGGTCGGGTTGGTTTTCCCGGCACCTGCCGCGAGGAAGGGGCTCTTGAGCATTTTCATGTAAGTGGGAATTCTTGGGTTTCCACGAGAGCGGCGATCAATCTCCGAACTGGGGCAATACGCTCATTGATAGTCTGTCTTGTGACCCCGTGCTTTTCCGCCATCGCACTCTGTGACAGTGCCTTATCCACCATTTCAATGACGACATCTACGCTGCGTGCGCAAAGGTGATTTTCGACGACGACGTTTTTCAAAGCGGCAAAGACAATCGCTCGTTGCACCTCGAACGGCAGCTCCCAGAGGATTTTACGCTGTGCAGGGTGGACGCATGACGCCTGCTTAAACGCCTCAGGATCCACCCCGTATACATGGAGTGCGTGATGTCGGGCGAGGGATTTTCGCAGTGCCCGGAAGGCAGTCTTGATGCTGGCATTCACAGATTTGCATATTTGGTTGTCGATCTCCGCAAGACACCCCCCCGCGGTAGCCGCTATCAACTCCGGGTTGCCCCCCAGATAATTGCTAATAGCCAACAGGCAAGCTTCCTGGCGGACGTCCTTCTCCCATCCCTTCATAATCCCGTCATAGTGTCCGGTGGGAATACGGGATTGGATAAGTTCATCCAGGTGGACAGCCAAAAGGTCCCGCGCCATGGAGCAGTCCGGATTGGCGCAGTAGTCGAGCCACGTCTCGGCGAGGCCCGATGTTTTCAGTGAGTAACCTGCCTTATTGGCCAAGGCAGCCGGTTTAGTATTATTGTATTTAGACATAACACATAACCAAATTATTTTTGCGTAGTCAGCCGTGCCGAAAGGCATGGCGCACGCATCTGATTTTGCTCCAGCCCAGCAGGCGGAGAAAAATAGTTTCCTGACAAAACGCGGAATCAGGACTGATTACAAGTGAGAGGAAGAGTTATGAACTTAACCCGCCACCACCAACCTGTCCCAAGGCCCCCATGGAAAGTTTCACCCGAAAGCTGCCCAGAAGCCGGTTCCCCCAGACCAACCTATGCCAGCCACTGGGAGGAGGTATCCACATGCCGGTAGATTTCTATGCGGCATTCTTCAACCTCACGGCGGATGCCCGAGCGGAGTTCGAGTTCCTGGTGGAGGACGATGACACCCTGGAAAATACTGTCGCCGACTGCGCGGACCTGTGGCGCGGGAAAATGCGGGTGATTTATCAGGACCCGATCCTCTGCCGTCATGTCTTTTTGGCGCGATCCACGCTCATCGCAGCCAAGGGCGGCATAAAGAATGGCTACGGGTGTCAGGTCGCCGCCGCGTTTGCTCTCTACCTCTGCGACCGAATCGAACGGCGGGTCCGCGAACTCGATTTCGAAGCCAACCAACACTCCATTTTCGAAAATGAATCCTGAAATCTACTTTCTTCAGCCCGAGCCCGGGAAAATCTTTCAAATCTATGCCCGTTACGGCTGCGTCGATTTTATCCATGGGTTTTGCAGGGGAGTTTTGCACACGGGCCGCCACTATCAGTTTTTGGAGGGTATCCGCCGGTGTTCGGACCCGGCGATGACGATGCACTGGTCCGAGCCGTGTGATTTCGGCATCCAGCCTCTCGAACGGTTTTACTTCGAAATCATCCCCGAGGCCGCATGGATGTCCCATTCCAACCCCCAAAAGAACAAATGAGAAGCTCGCTTCCCTATCCGCCCGGCTCGCCGGTTCACGTCACCAAAATTTCCGCATCGGAGGACCCGATCACCGAACCAGGGACTTGGGAGCAATGGGTTCCCGGGAGCCCAAACAACACGGGGTCTCTGCCGGTCGGTTATGAACTTCGTGGCGTTTTGATGCGGCCGATCCGCATCGGGAAATGCCTGGAAATCTGCCGCACGCACCGCAATGGAGTCTCTGCCGACGGCAATTTTCGTTCCACGCCCATTATCGGCATCGTGGCCGATACCATGGTCGAAACCTACAACTCGCTTTACAGGATCAGGAAAGTCGATGTCCATGATACGGATCGGGAGGAGAAAGGGTGAAACTGATTTGGCTTACTGACCTCCATCTCGACAGGGCAAGCGAGGAAAAGCAGAGGGAGTTTTTTTTCCGGTTGCGTCAGGAGAATGCCGACGCTGTCGTAATTACCGGAGATATTTCAAATGCATCCCAACTTCCCGGCCACCTGAGGGAACTGGGCCAAATGTTCGGGACGCGTCCGGTCTATTTCGTCCTCGGGAATCACGATTTTTTCGGCTCCTCTTTTGCCGATGTGGACCATGCGGTTGCGGACGTCTGCAAGGAACAGAAAAACCTCCGGCATTTGGGCCAAGGGGAAATCATCCCCCTGGCTGATGGCTCGGCGCTGGTCGGCCACAGGGGCTGGGCCGATGGCAGGGCAGGATGGGGCAACCGATCAGTGGTCTGCAACCCAGATCATGCGAGCATCGCAGATCTGTGCGACCTCTCTAAGCGGGCAGTTTTCGAACGCATGAAAGAACTCGGCAAGGCCTCGGGACAATACTTCCGCGATGTGTTGCCATATGCGCTGCGGTGCTTCGAGCGCCTCTGGGTTGCGACCCACGTGCCGCCCTTTACCCAAGCTGCTTTTTACAATGGACAACTGTGCGGCCGGCACCACCAGCCACACTATACAAATTGGTCCGCCGGATGCGCGATTCAGGGGATTGCTAAGCATTTTCCAAAAAACCGAATGACCGTCCTTTGCGGGCACACGCACAGTCAAGCACGTGTGAGAATTTCCGAACAGGTCCAGGTTTTGGCAGGCGAAGCCAGGCCCGGGTGGCCACGGGCGCAGAAGGTGTTTGAGGTGTCTGGGGAGACCGGTTGATGCCCGCACCGACTCAGTATCAGCCGCCGCAGGCAAATTACAAACTGTCCGAAATATGTATTCATATTCTGGACGCTTTTTCCTTGAAATATCTGAAATATGCGTTTGAGTATCGCCCATCAGCCATGCCGGTAAAAATACCCAACCTCAAGGATGCGATATCCCGCCGCACCGCAGCCAAAAAGCCATTTGCCGCGTGGACGCCCACGGATTTTCTTGATCTTGGCAGCCGCGAGGCCGTGGACAAGGCTTTGCAGCGGTTGGCGCTAGCCGGGGAGCTCCGCAGGATCGACCGTGGGCTTTATGACAGGCCGGCGGTCAACAGCCTGACAAAAAAGCCGGCCGCGCCCGATTACCGGGAACTGATCGATGTCGTCGCGCGCCGCGACCAAAGCCGGATGCTCGTCGACGGGATGACGGCGGCCAACGACCTCGGGCTCACCGACGCGGTTCCCGCGCGGGTTGTTGTCCGCACGGACGCCCGGCTTCGCCCTCTCCGCCTGGGCAATCTCACGGTCGAGTTCAAGCCGACCGCACCGAGCAAACTGTATTGGGCCGGGCGTCCCGCCATGCGTGTCGTGCAGGCCCTTCACTGGCTGAAGGACACGCTGCCGGGGGATCGCGGCCGCATCATGCGGCGGCTTCAGGCCATCCTGCGCGATACAAAAAACGGGGCGGCCATCCGCGAGGATTTGCGCTCCGGAATCCCCGCATTGCCCACGTGGATGCAGCGCGTTGTCCGGGATCTTCTCGATCTCGCGGAGAACCCCGGGTGCCGGAACAAATGAATCCGGCTTTTCATCCGGTGATCGCCGCAAGCGAGGCGGAGCGGCGCGACCTCTTCCTGACGGCCGCCAACCGTCTCGGGACCGCGATCCAAAATGTCGAAAAGGACTTCTGGGTGTGCTGGACACTAGACGCCCTGTTCAATGGCCTTCCCGAGGGAGGGCCGAGGCTTCTTTTCAAAGGGGGCACGTCGCTTTCCAAGGCATTCGGGCTCATTTCCCGTTTTTCCGAGGACATCGACATTACCGTCTTCCGCCAAGACATCGGACAGCCCGCGTCCATCGAGGAGTTGGAGTCTCTCAGCGGGAAAAAGCGGCGGGCGCGACTGGAGGCGATCCGGGATGCCTGCCAATCCCACATCGGCGGCCCGCTGCTGGCTGGCCTCTCCCGTATTGTGAACGAAACTCTTCAAGCGGTCGGCATCTCACAGGAACACGCGCGGGTCGAGTTGGATGAAGCGGACGAGAGCCGGCAAAGCCTGCTTTTCTGGTATCCGAGCGTTGTGGGGACCGCAGGAGAATATGTGCGCTCGGCCGTGAAGATCGAATCCGGGGCCAAATCCGCGCTCGACCCGCACCAGGAGGCAACCGTGACCCCCTATATTTCCGGCGACCTGCCAGACCTCGACTTGCGCGTCGATGGCGTGACGGCTGTGGATCCCGGGCGAACATTTTGGGACAAGATCGTGATCCTCCACGGGCAGCGCCGCTGGTTCGAGCGGCGCGGGGAATTGCGTCACGGCGGGCAGCGGGTATCCCGGCATTATTACGATGTTTTCAAACTGGCGGATTCCGGTGCCGGAAAACTCGCGCTGTCGGATACGGCGCTCGGCATCGATTGCGCCCGCCACGCCCGCATGTTTTTTTTCAGCGCGGACTACGATCTCGAACACGCCCTGCCCGGCAGCCTCAGAATCTGCCCGGCAGACAAAATGAAATCGGCCCTCGAGCGGGATTACCGGGCGATGACCGGGATGATCTTCGGCGAGGTGCCATCGTTTGAAGCCGTGCTCGCGGAGCTCTCGAAATTGGAGGAGCGCCTCAACGGGTAATTTCCCATCTCAGGCGGGCCGGGGCAGTTTCCCGAAAAAATCTCACCCCATCAGATCCTTCCTCAACTGCCGCTTGTTCTCCAGCTCGCGGCGCTGGGTCGTCCGCTTGGATTTCTTCTTCCGTTGCCCGGCCACCTTGGCCGCAATGAGGAGGTGATCCGCGAATTCCTTGTGCCCGGAAGCCGCGAAGAACTCCGCTGCCGCCTCGATCACCTTCTTTTCGAACCCGCCCGGACGTCCGGCCATGATCTTTTCCAAGTCCAGCGGGGAAACGGCCCCGTCTGATCTCGCGGCTGGCAGGTCGTCCCACCAGGTCCGCCCGGTTTCCTCATCCAGCTCCCGCGTCATGACCGCCGGGGCGAACCAATACCCGCGCTGCCGTTCCTCTTTTTTCAGGAGGTCCCACCTCTGCCGCAGGATCAAGAGGCGGACTGTCCCGGCCACGTAGGCCCGGAGGCTGGCTCCGGTGAGCGTCCGCAGATGGGAGCGCATCTTTCCCGGCCGGCGCAGGCCATTCCAGAAGTTCAGCATGCATTCCTGGACCACCTCTTCGAGGATGACATGCCTGCAGCCGCCCCCGCTCCACCCGGCTTTCTGCGTGCGGATCCGGAATAGCCTGTAAAGCATGTCCGAGAGAGCGGCGGTGAACCGGCCCCTCTTTTCCAGTTCGGCGCATGCCGCAGCGAGGGCCGCTTCGAAGGGATTTTGCGAATGGTCTTCGCGGAGGGGGGCGTTCGTGTTTTTGACCTGTCTTTTCTTGGTTGTCCATTGCATGACAAACCCAACTGACCGGTGTGTCGGGGTCGGTGCCGAAAGGCACGGGCCCCGAGCCCTGAAAGATTTTTGGCGCGAGATCTCGCTCTGCGGCTATTTGCTTGGAAACGGCACATCATGAAAAAACAACGGCCGGTCCTCTTTCTCGACATCGACGGCGTGATGAGAGTTTTCCCCTCTGCGGCCGATTCACACCCGGAAACCGGTTTTACGGCCCGCTCCGTTTCCGGCCTGCAGGAAATCGTCGCGTCAACGGCCTGCGCGATCGTGGTCTCCAGCACGTGGCGCGAGGAGGGCATGGATATCTTGAACCGGGCATTGGAATTTCATGGCCTTGGGATTGCGAAGTCCCGGATCATCGGCGCGACGCCTTTGTTGGACTCTGCGGACAAGCCCACGAGAGAAGACGAAATCGACTGTTGGCTCAGCGACCATCGTTTCAAAGGGCGCATGGCCGTCCTGGACGACGAAATCCTGGAGGGAGACCTGCGCCCCTGGCAGGTTCTGACATTCCAGGAGATGGGGCTGACTGCTCCGCTGGCTGAGAAGACGATCCAGCTTCTCAATTCAGGCCCGGTATTCGGGCAGAGGTTTTAGCAGGGCAAACGCATAAAAACTGTTCGGGCGTTGAGGTTCTGCCAAGGGAGAACGGGCGTCCCGCCCGTTAATAGGCTGACTTCCGCATGAAAATGCATTGAGCCATTCAGGCGAGCAACTGCGCTCCCTGTATCAGCGAGCCCCACCGGGGATTTGAATGCGTTTGCGCTAGAGATTTTGGCGTGTCCGCTTCCAAAGAAACGCGCAAAACCGGCCGGGGTTTTCGTGCCGCGCAATAAAAATCTCACGATTTTGGCGCGGCCTTGCCGGTGGCTCCTATTTGGGATGGTGACACATGAAATCCCACATCCCACACGAAACCAGCGGCCGTCCGGACACGTTTTCCACAGGAAAAATCAGGTTGGAAAACGATCTCGAAAGCGTCGGGCCCGATGGCGACTGCGGCAGCCGCCTGATCTACGTCTGCGAGCCGGTGACCCCGGCCCTGACCACCAGGGTGACCCCGGAACTCCTCCAATACGAGGCGCATGTTCCCGGTCAGCCGATCCACATGTTCATCTACTCGCCCGGCGGATGCGTGATTTCCGGGCTCGCGATTATCGACACGATGCAACACATCACCTCGCCGGTCTTCACCTACGCCATCGGCTTTGCCGCGAGCATGGGGGCGGTCATCCTGGCCTGCGGCGAAAAGGATCACCGCTACATCCTGCCTCACAGCCGGGTGATGATCCATCAGGCCAGCGGAGCCGCAGGCGGCACGCTCGACAACGTCCGCGCGACACTCGCGTTCCAGAGCGCGCTCGAAGGCGAAACGGAAGAACTCCTGGCCAAGGCCACCGGAAGGACCGGCGAGGAAATCCGCCTCGCATCCAGGGTGGACAACTGGATGGACGCCGGTTCCGCCCGCGAGTTCGGTCTCGTGGACCACATTCTCACCGCAGCAACCACCAAAGCCTGAAGGCACAACGATGGAGAAAGACGAAGAGATTATGGATCACGAAGAGATTATGGAAATGCTTGCCCGCAGACAGAAGCGCCCCCCTGCCACGGTCGAGACGGTCAGGGAATTTCTGAAAGAATTCCGGCGTATCGGGCAGGAGGCCCTCCTGGATTTTTCGCTCGAGGAGTTCAAGCCCTTCTGGGAATCGATGCGCGATACCGCCCGCGCGGCCATGCGCAAGGACCGGACCCCCGAACCCAAATGGCGGCTCCGCTCCAGGATCGTGCGGCCGCCGGGCGAGGAGGAAATGCAGGCACGCATCCGGCTTCACGCGGCCAATTCGCTCGATTTGGCCGCAGCCATCCGCACGGCATCCGGCGAGCCGCTGGAGGAAGGTTCGCACCAGGCCCGGCTCGTGCGGGTGGCCGTCGAGTTTTCCACGGCCCTGCGCAACTGCCCGGATCTTTTGCTCAAGGCGGATCGCTCGGAAATCCAAGCCCTGGAGAACGCCGCCAAACAATTCGCCGACAGAAAGGAAATATGAACAACCCGCACGACAACCCGCTCTACACCGCACCCCTCGAAATGGGGGGACTTGAGATCCGTCCGCTGGATCTCTTGGAACACGTTCTGGCAACCGGAGGCACCGGCAGCGGGAAGACCCGATCGTTTCTGCTCCCGCTTGTCGAGCGCGTGCTCGCCCGCTTCGGGAAGGAACAGAACCAAAAGGCCGGGATGATCCTCATCGACGCGAAGGGAGACATGGCCGAACTCGCGTCGGAATGCGTCCGGCGGGGCGGCAGGCAGGAGGATCTCTACATCCTGGGCGAAGGCGGGAACTGCTGGTTCCCGCTCTTCGATCAGTTTGACGGGGACCCGACGGCGGTCGCCAACTTTTTGTTCGAGATGCTCGAGGACCGCAGCGGCGCTGGTTCCGTCAGCCTGAATGAAAGTTTCTGGGAGGAAAACGCCCGGCGGCTCTTGCGGGCGGGAGTGATCTGCGCGAAAGCCCAACACGGTTCCGAACTGGGCGGGCTCCAGGGGATCGCCGATGGGGTCAACCTTGTGATGGGTGCCAGAATGGAAGCCGGAGGCGACGACGATGACGAAGACGTGGAGGTGACGGGCGGAGCCAAGGAGATCGAGGCGCTCGCGACCCGTGGGTTCCTCGCCGAGCGGATCTCCTTTCAGGAATCGAACCATCTCGCGGCCTACATCAAGAACGACGTGGTCAACGGGAACCCCAGAACCTGGGGAACCATCGCAAACATGACCAGAAATTACGTCGCGCAGTTTTCGCAGCCGGACCTCCAGGAGATATTTCAGGAAGCAGAAGGCAAGCGGAAGCTGGTCCCCGAGGATGTCATCGACGAGGGCCTGCTGCTCATCGTAAGCCTCAGCCCCGTGGTTTACCGCGCGGCGGCCGACCCGTTCCGGTTTGCCGTGAAAAAAGCGTTTTGCGAGCGCATCCTCCAGCGCAACCACCTGGTGATCTGGGAGGGCGGCCGGCAGCGCGACATCAACCAGGTCCGCCCGATCCTCTACGTGATGGACGAGTTCCACACGACGCTCAGCCCGAAAGGCCGCAGCAGCGACGCCTATTTCCTCGACCGCGCCCGGGAGTTCCGCTGCATGTGCGTGCTGGCAACCCAGGGGATCAGCGCGATCTCCTCGGTGCTGCCAACACAAGGGATGCGCGACCACCTGCTCAACAACTGCCGCACGAAGTTTTTCTTCGCGAACGACTGCCCGCAGACGTCGAGGTATTTTCAGGAAATCGGGGGAGACGAGGACAGCAAGGTCACAAGCGCCCATTTCCAAAGGGTTCCTCCCCCGCCGCGCTTCCGTCTGCCCAACCACGAGTTCGTCGATCCACCGAGGGACGTCCTCACCGGCCATGTCGTGGATACCCGGAAGCAGCCGCGCTTTTCGAGCGCCGAACTGGGCGGCCTGCCCAACGGCACCGCGCTCGTGGTCACCAAGGGGCGCAAGCTCGTCCGTTACCGGATGAACCCGCAGAGCTACGGATGTGAAAGGAAAGAGGTTGCTCGGTGAGGGTTTCGTCCGACCTCGATGGGACGCTCTTACCATGAAAATCCTCCTGACTGCCGATATCCACTGCAACCGCTTCTGGTATGAGTGGCTGATCGCGAAGGCCCCGGAACTCGACCTGATCGCCATAGCGGGTGATCTCGTCGAAGGCTTTGCCGCCGGGGTCCTGACCGATCAAAAAGCGGCCATCGAGCATTGGCTCGGGCGGATCGCGGATTCCGGTTGCGCCGTCGCGGGGTCCTCGGGAAACCACGAGATGTTTTCCAAAATATCGCCAAGAGTCGTTGGGGAGAAAAAGCTGACTTTTGGCAGAATCCTCGACTCCCTGCGCCCGTCTCCGTCCCGTGCCCCCTGCCATCCTCTTTTTCTCGAAGACGGGGGCACAGGAATTGTGAAATCTGCTGCTGGGAACCTGCTCGTCTCGACGATCCCGTATAGGAAATTCGGAGATCCTACGGAAACCCCCGCCTG
>Ga0118677_10013674_pt1 | contig 11616 bp, 7 predicted proteins | sample AliMusrvi5mmetaG_FD_86154 | JGI IMG/M metagenome (GOLD analysis project Ga0118677, IMG submission 86154) | reverse complement strand
TAAGCGCTCGCAAAATGGCGTCGAGAACTCCGTCCAGCTTTTTCCCCACATCTTCAGCCAGAAATCTCAGGATATAATAGCCATTCTCCTGCAAGAGGGAATCTTTCAGCCGGTCACGACGGTATGCCTCCGGATCGGACAAATGCTGGGCGCCATCAATTTCAACGGCCAGCCGGGCGGCTTGATCCAGCAAATCCACCTCCAGGCACCCACATCCATCAAACGGTATTTGGAGAGGGGTGTTGAGACGGAATCGCCCGATGGTTTCCGGCAATGTTTCCAATCTCCGGTACAGAAACGCCTCTGTTGCGCTCCGGGCCCGGGCCACGCCCTGTTCATCCGGTGAATATGAACGGGCGGCATGGACAAACAGGTTTCCCAGATGGGCATCCACCCCATCGCGAACCAGCCGCCTGACACTGGCCGCATAATCACGCTTCCATTCAGGTTCAATAGGGAGCGGAACCTCTGTGGGCCAACCCGGAATGGCGCTTGCCGGAAGAAGCAGAGTGTAACCTATGGCCTCATATCCCCCGCAACGACGATCGAACATTCTGGCCAGCATGGGCACATTGAGGTCGGTGTAATCATAGATTCGGACTTCCTTCTTGCCATCATGCAAACGGTGCAACCGACCGGCGTATTGGGCAATGGTCCCACGCCATGACACCGGCAAGGTCAGGAACAACGTATCGAGCCGGGCATCGTCAAAACCTTCTCCAAGATACCGTCCTGTGGCCAGCAAAACTCTTTCCTCGTTGTCGGGAATAGCGACCAACCTTGCCGCCACCTCTCGCACCGCCTTTGCTCCCATGCCACCGCGAAGAATGACGAGATGGCGAATCTCTGGCGAAAGTTTCTCCGCCAACTTATCGAGATGTTCGGTTCGTTCGGTCAGCACTACCGGAGACCGCCCTTCATGGACAGCGGCAATGACATCCTCACAGATCAGAGTATTCCGGCTTTCATCTTCTATCAGCCCGCCGTAGAGCTCATGAAAGTGGAACCGGACATCGGGATTGGGTGTTTCTGGTTGGCGGAAAGAGGTGGGACGCACCAGCACATTATGAGTGAAAGGACGCGTTGCCGCCTGTTGTTTGGCATTGACCCGGTACCGAACCGGCCCGCATTGCATCAAGATGATCGGATGGTGGCCATTCTTCCGGGCTACGGTAGCCGAGAGGCCGGTGACGTATTTTGCCTTGGCCTGTCGCGCCACCTGTTCAAAACTAAAAGCAGAGATATGATGGCACTCATCCACAATGAGATAACCATAATCCCCGACCCGGTCATCGACCACACCGTTTCGCACCAAACTCTGGATTATGGCCACATCCAAAGAACCATTGGGCTTCTTCTTACCCCCGCCGATCTGGCCAATAGACTTGGCCGGAAGTCCCAGAAAGGTTGATAACCGTTCCCGCCACTGGTCCAGCAATTGTTGCCGATGGACAAGAACCAGGGTGTTGACTCCACGCTGGGCGATCAGCCAGGCGGCAAGAACGGTTTTCCCGAAGGCGGTTGTGGCGGATAAGACCCCCATGTCATGGGCGGCCAAAGCCCGGGCCGCCGATATTTGCTCGGGACGTAACTCGCCATGGAAGGTGACATCCAGTGGTTTTCCCGCGAAACGCTCATCACGCACAACACTCCTGATGTTCAGGTCTGACAGGAATTTGCATGCCTCATCCAAACATCCTCGAGGCAATCCAATATGTTGGGGATGATCCTCGGCGCAGGCGATAACGCGGGGCTTGTCAAATGTCGGCAGTCGCATGGCCTGATCTTTGTAGAATTGTGGATTCTGAAAGGCCGCCAGCCGGAACAGACGATTGCGTAAACCTGGCGGCAATCCATCCTTAGCAATGTAGATTTGGTTTCCGAGAACCAGATCCAGGGAAGCAGGTAACGGGTCGGTGATGGGTGGATCATTCCGACGTCTAGAAGGCGGCAGGTTCCAGGGTGTTTGATCAGCCTCGTCATCAAAAACAAGAGGAACACCCATAACACGATCACGACTCATGGCGGCGCTGACAATGGCGTCAACCGCTGGCTGGCTGATCTTTGGGACAGAAGCGAGAAAGGCCCACTGATCCGGATGCGGGTTGAATTGCTCATCCAAGAAAACGCTATTCCCTGCTTCCCTGGGGTGTTTTTGAAGCGGCAGTGCAATCAGATTTCCGAAGCCACCCTTGGGCAGGGTGTCCTGATTCGGGAAAAACCGGTCATAGGAATCCAAGCCGATATCCGGACGGCGTTCCATCGTTTCCGTCAGGATATGTGCACCGAGTTTCCGAGCCAGCGTGGCGGGTATGGCGTTCTCGAAAAACCACCACAGATGTCCGCCGTTGCCTGATCGAGACCGTTCCAGCGCTGGAGGGAAGCCTAGCTGAAGGCAGGTTTCCATAACGGCATACACATCGTCACGCCACGACGTCTTGTCAAAATCCGCCGCCAGAAAATAGCATGTCTCATCCCGCAACATTGGATAGAGTCCCATCACAAAATCATGACCGACCTCATCTTTCCCCGAGAGATGCTGATGGACAGTTTCGTCTGTTACGGCCAGAAAACGCCGATTAGGGCATTCGATGCACTTGACAGCACGCTTGTCGCACAATCCCCGTACCCATTCGTTGACGCAGGCAGGCTGGTAGCCAGATTTCCCGGTCTTCCGGCTCTCAAATCGGCGGGGATAAACATCTTCTCGCCCACGAAAAAGGGATCGGAATAGGGAGATTTTGGCTTCGGGTGAGGAGTGGCGGGTAATAGGAAGGTCAGACGGACTCATTTACTAAGCATCCGTTTATTTGTCATGGCAACACCATAGAAATAATATAGCCCCACCCTGTCCTTTGATGCAAGTTTAACACAGGCGCAATAAGTGCAATCATGGGGCAGGCTGACTTTGCTCCGCGCGTCAGTGCAGGATAGCGCGACATTGTGGGTTAACTAATTTATTTACACTTACTTTATATGCTAGTATATCTATCGAAGCATGAAGAACCCGATGGATCGACAACTCGAGAAAACACTTTCCGAGCGGGCGGTGGCGATTGGGCGCCAAGGCGAAGTGTCGGCGTTCGGAGAATTGCTCGAATTACTCCGCTCATCGTCGGCCAATGCCAGGCGGCTGGCGGCTTCGGCATTGGGCAAGCTGGCCTGGATGGGGGTTGACCAGCCGACAGCCGTGGCGGCGCTTGCGCCGGTGGCGAGCCGTGACCCCCATCCACAAACCCGGCAATATGCCATCAAAGCGCTGAAGGCTTACGGGGCGGCGGCACAGGGATGTTTACACGATCTGCGAGACATGGCGCAAAATCCTTCGGAGAAAGATTATATCCAGCGTGATGCCGCCAGCGCCGTGAAATTCATTGAAGAAGCCGTTCAAATCGCCGCCTCGAACGCCAAGCAGCAGTGCCAGCGTTGTAGCACCCAGGTCTCGGCAGACGAATATGCGCGTTCACATCAGGCATTTCAGCGGGCATTTTGTGACCGGTGTTTCGACGAAGTGTTCCTGGAACGGCGAAACTTCGAGACACAGGTGGAAATCAACAAAACCATCGAGGCCCGTGATGGAACCGTGGTGCAGTCTGAAGGTGAGCGAAAACTCGCGAATTGGCTGACCGACCACGGCCTCACCTATCGTTACGACGCCAAATTCCGCATGATCGCCGAGTTCCAAATCAGGCCGGATTTCTATCTGCCCGAATTGGATGTTTATATCGAGTATTGGGGCATGGACACGCCTCAGTACAAAATGAGCATGTACAAAAAACAGATGCTCTACCAGCAGGAAGGCAAGCGATTGATTTCGGTATACCCGAAGGACCTGCCTGCATTGGAGGGCTTGCTTCTGAAGAAACTGACGTTGTTCGGTTTTTGTCTTCCCCTTTGACGCGCGTAGCAAAGTCAGGCATCACCCGTTTGCCCTATTCCCGACCAATGCTTGCGTTGCTTTTTCGGGGTGGCTCCGCTATGGTGGCATCCATTGGAGACGCTCATGTATAAATGGCAACTGGACCGGCCGCTGGCCGTGTTTGATATCGAATCGACCGGCACCAACCCGAGGGCGGACCGGATCATTGAATTGTCGGTGGTGAAACTCATGCCGCCCAAGGGGGAGCATCAACTCCATACCTTTCTCTTCAATCCCGGAATCCCGATTCCCGCCGAATCCATCGCCATTCACGGCATCACGGAAGCGGATGTGGCCGGTAAGCCTCTGTTCAAGGATGTGGCCGCTGATATCTACCGGCTTTTTGAGGGATGCGACTTCGGCGGATACAACATTATCCGGTTCGACCTGCCCATGCTGATCGAGGAATTCCTCCGGGCCAGCATCAATTTCAGCATGATCGGCAGGCGCGTGGTGGACGCCCAGCGAATCTACCACAAACGCGAACCCCGTGATTTAAAGGCCGCCCTGGCTTTCTATTGCAATGAGCTTTTCCTGGAAGGGCACCGGGCCGAAGCCGATGCCCTGGCCACCGTCCGGGTGCTGGAAGGCCAGTTGGCCCGCTACACCGATCTTCCCCGAAGCCTGGACGAATTGGACAAATACTGCGACATCAGGGATCCGTCATGGGTTGACCGGGACGGCAAGCTCCGCTGGGTGAATGGAGAGATTGCCATCAATTTCGGAAAGAAAAAAGGCGAGCGGGTCACCGAACTTGCCCGCATGGATCCCGGCTTCCTGAAATGGATCCTGAAAAGTGACTTCGCGAGCGACACCAAGGCGATCATCGTGAAAATCATGGACGGGAAGAAGATCGACCCGATCGGGGCAGGCATCGCCGATCAGTTGGCGGCGTTGAAAGACCCGGAAGTCGAATAAAGTCCGTTCAGCATCCGCAACACCACCCGCCCCACCGTCTCAAGGCTTTCGGGACTGAGCTTATCCATCGTATCCGCCTGGGTATGCCAGTAGTCGTTCAGGCCGGGCACCGAACCGTATTCGAAATCAATCAGGTCAACCGCGGGCATCCCGGCATCCAGAAACGGCTGGTGGTCATCCAGAACCGCCTGTCCCGACAGGGAAAACTTATCCCGGACACCGCCCTCCTCGGCGGCTTTGAACACGGCGGCAATCAGTTCCGGCGTCCCGTTCCGGGGAATCGCCACCGTCAGGTCCCGATCCCCGATCATGTCCAGCAAAATCAGGGCGCGGACATCCCGGGCATGCCCCATGGCCACCAGCCTGGCGGCAAGATGCCGGCTGCCATGAAGACCGTCATTCGGCCCGTAGTTAACCTGGCATTCCTCACCGTCAAGGAAGGCCAGCATCACCGATGGCCCATCCCCTTTGCCCGCCTTGAGAACCGGCGCGAGCGCCAGCAACACCCCCACGCCCGACCCGGAGTCGTTCGCCCCCACAAAACCTTCAATGCCGGACTTCGTATCCCGGTGAGCCGCCAGGATGATCAAGCCGGGCTTATTCCCCGGCAGGGTCGCCATGACATTGACAAAGGTTCCGGTCCCGCCGGGGGTGGCATCGCTGAACTCGTCCCATTCCGCCTTCAGCCCCATGCCGACCAGGCGGGTCTTCAGGGCATCCGCCGCCTTCCGGTCGCCCGCAGTCCCCGGCACTTTCATCCCCAAGGCCACATACTGTTCAACGTCCTTGAAAGCAGCGGCGCCTGTCAGGGCCGATACTGTAAAGCGCGGGGAAGATTCCGGGCTGCTCCTGTCGCGCGGGCCGCACGAGGCGCACAACAGGAGACCGGCGAGGAAAATTTTATTCATGCGCGGTCCGTGAGACCGAGAAGATCCAGAATCCGGTCCAGGTCGTCGTTCGAATAAAAATCAATCTGGACGGCACCCTTGACCTTACGTCCATTGGCCGTAGTCCGGCATGGCTGGATCTGCACGCTGGTCCCGAAATGCTGGTGAAGTTTATCCGCCAGATAGACCAGATGGCTCTGCGGAATATCACCCGCCCCCCCCGCCTTGGATTTCCGGGGAAGCCGTCGGGAATGCTCGATGATCTTCTCAAGATCGCGGACGGACAGGCCATCCTTGATGATGCGTTCGGCCATCCGGCACTGCTCCAGCCCGGTTGCCAGCCCCAGCAACACCTTGGCATGGCCTGCGGATACCAACCCCTCGGAAATAAATTTTTTAATTTCCTTGGGCAACGACAGGAGGCGCAGGGAATTGGCCACCGAAGCGCGCCCCTTGCTGACGCGTTTGGCAATCTCATCCTGGGTCAGGTTGAAGTGATCAGCCAGGGCCTGGTATCCCTCGGCTTCCTCAATCACATTCAAATCTTCCCGCTGCAAATTCTCGATCAGGCCCAACTCAAGCGCCTCGCGGTCGGAGACCTGGTTGAGAACAACTGGAATCTGTTTCAAACCGGCTTCCTGGGAGGCACGCCACCGCCGTTCCCCGGCAATCAGTTCGTATCCTTCATCGGTCTTCCGCACCATGACAGGAGCAAGAACGCCGTGTTCGCGAATGGAGGCGACCAGTTCCTCGAGCGCCTCCCTTTCAAACACTTTCCGGGGCTGGAATGGACTCGGCCGAATTTGCGCCACCGCCACCATCAGGGGGCCTGCCGCCACCGGGGATACCACCGGAACGGCCTCGGCGGGAGTATCCCGGATCAACGCCCCCAAACCCCGGCCCAAACCATGTTTTACCGACATCCCGATCCTCCCTCACCATCCCGCCTTTGTAGTAGCCGCCGTCCCCGGCGGCATCGAAAATACCGGCGAGACGCCGGTTACTACAAGGCAAGCTCCTTGTATTTATTTTCGCGCGAAAAGCTGTCCCGCCCGGGACCGGTCCATCACCGGACGCATGCCCATGGCGGCCTTCCCGGCCTCGTCATCCGTTTTGCCCGCCTCATCTAATTTCGCGGCCGGGGCTTCCCCCTCCGTCGCGGCCTCCGCCCCGGCGGACTCCGAGGTGCTGATTTCAGACTTGCCCACAAGGGTCACGCCCTCTTCGACAACCAGCCGCTTGCCCTTGATATCACCGGCCACACGGGCGGTTCCCCTGAGCTCGATGCGTTCCTTCGCGACAATGTTGCCCTTGATCATGCCCAGGACCACAATGGAGGCGGCCGAGACATTACCCTTGATGGCCGCGCTTTTTTCGACCAGCACATCCCCGCCGCAGGACAGGTCGCCATTGATCTTGCCCGCCAGTTTCACGCCACCGGAGCATTTCAGAGACCCGTTGATTTCGACATCGTCAGCAATCAGTGTTTTTACGTCTTCCATCTTTTTTTCCTCGTATGATTGTTATTAATCCCGGTCCCGCGGCGCCAGCCGCGGTCCCACCTTGTTCACCCTATGATCACGGATACATTCCAGCCCGCATCAGGCCGGTTGTTTCCGGAAGCCCGAAAAGCAGGTTCATGTTCTGCAACGCAGAGCCCGCCTGCCCCTTCATCAGGTTGTCAATGTGCGAGATCACCCGCAGTTTGCGGGTGCGCTCATCGACATCCACGATCAGGTTGCAGAAATTCGTTCCCCGGACATGCATGGAGCCGATCGCCGCCGAGCGGTCGAAAATCCGGACAAACGGGCTGTCTTTGTAAAACTCGCGGTACAAGGCGATGACATCCGCGGCCTTGGTCTCCGCCGTCAGTTGTCCGTAGAGGCATGACATGATACCGCGGCAGACGGGAACAACCTGCGCCGTAAACGTCACCCGCACTTCCTGCCCGGACTGAAGGCTGAGTTCCCGTTCGATTTCACAGACATGCTGGTGCCCGGCCAGTTTGTAGACATTCATGTGGTCATACCGGGCTGGATAATGGAAGGTGGCGTTCGGTTTCTTGCCCGCGCCCGAAACCCCCGTCTTGCAGTCGCAGATGGCGCTGAACGGATCAATGAGGTGATTCTTGACCGCCGGTGAAAGTCCCAGGATGCAACTGACGGCAAAACAACCCGGATTGCCCACCACGCGCCGTTTCGCATTGATCGCCCCCCGGTGAAGTTCGGCCAATCCATAGACGGCTTCCGGCAGGATGGCCGGCAAGGCGTGTTTGGTTTCGATCCCGATCCGGCCCGCATAGGCGGCATAACTCTCCGGCGAGTTGAAACGGAAGTCGCCACTGTAATCAATCAATTTGGCGCCGGTGGAAAGAATCTCGGAGGCCAGTTTCATGCCCACCCCGTCCGGAGTGGCCGTAAATACCACATCCACCGGTTTCAGGGCCACCGGATCCTTGGGGTCAACAATGGTGATATCGCAAAATCCGGTCAGGTGCGGATACAGTTTGCTGAGCGGCGCCCCGACATCCGTCACGTCCACCAGACACGCAATTTCCGCCCCGGGATGGGACGCCAGAAGCTCCACAATACCCACGCCGCCATAACCGCCGGCTCCAATGACTTTTGCTCGAATCACGCTGTGCTCTCCTTGCTGAAAAATATCACCATAGTGACCCGTATTCCGGGTGTCAAGTGACGGTTTGAGACGGCGTTTTGGGCCGCCCGAAAAAACATGCTTTCCTTCCACGATTGAGTACACTTCGCGGAATCAATCATGAAGGGCATCCCATCTGCAAACGACACGCCATCCGCCGCCGCGGAACCCGCCCTCATCGTCCATCCCACCGTCCTCGCCTTGCGCCAGGCCCAGCGGCGGGCGCTGGAACGCGGGTCCTTCTTCGACGGCCGCGGCCACACCACACTCTCGTCACTGCTGCGGGAGTGCGCCGGGGCGGCCCTGAAATCCTCCGGCCTCCGCCCTATCACCGACCTCGACCGGGAACTCGCCATCGTGGAGACGGTGACACGCTTTCGTTCCTCGCCGGCCGGTAGAGGCAGGGTTCTCGCAGCCCTCGCCCCCACCGCCCTGGAAGAAACTCTTTCCCTCCTGATCGACACCGTCGCCCCGCTCGCCGACCGGGCCGGCGATTTTCTCGCGCTGTTGGCAGCCGACCGGCGCATCCCGAAAAACCCGGAACTGGCCGCGCTCCACACCACCTACATCGCCGTGTGCCGCTCCCTGGGAGTCGCCGATGACGCCTCGCTGAATGCCGCCATTCTCACCCTCCTGCGCGGCGACCGCGCCCGGTGGCCGCCGCTTCTGCGCACCGTCAAAACCATCGCCTTTATCGCCGTCCGCTGGGTGGCCCCGTTCCAGGAGTCCGTCATCCACGCCCTCGCAGGCCAACTCGGCCGGGACCGGGTCAGCGTCCGCCACATCCTCACCGACTATGAGCAGGACTGGTGGGGAGGCAGCCTGCTCGCCGACACCGGCCACCTGCTCTTCGGTGATGCCCAGGCCATGGCCGGGGAATGCGAATTTCAATCGGACTCCACCCGTGCGGCCCTTGAACACCTCACCAGCCTTCGGGAGGGATATGCCATGCAGGATCGGGCCCTCGCCGGACAGGCCCGTGAGCGGGTCGGGTTTTCCGGCTCCATCGGAATTTATGGCGAGATCGAGGATCTCGCCCGCCGCATCGCATGGGAACTTCACGACCGGCCCGATCCCGTCCGCCCGGAGGACATCTGCCTGGTCACCCGCAATCTCGGCGCCGCCTCGGATGCCATCATGGATGTTTTTGCCCGCTTCAACATTCCCTGCCATTTCCGGCGCGGGGTTCCCGTGCTTGCCGTCCCCATCATCAAGACCCTCCTCGATTTTGCCCGGTTCTCCGCCACCCGGGAACGCGATGTCTTCTGCGCCCTGCTTCAAAGTCCCTGGGTGGACTGGAGCCGGTTCGGCCTTGACCCGGTTCAGCTCGCCGATGATCTGCTTCGCTCCGGGGTGGAACCGGTCATGGACGAACCCGACCGGATCACGCACCGCCTCGCGGTCCATGCCAGGGATCAGTGCCGGTACGCGGACCTCACCGGCGCCGAGGCCTACGCAAACCATGCGATCGAGGCCTTCCAGTCGGCGCTGGGCAGTCTCGGAATCAAGACCTTCGACGCCGGCCTCTCGGATCTGCTCGCGCGCTGTGCCGGGTTCAAGATCGGCGCCGATTCCGAGCCCGGCACAACCGATCCCCTCGACCGCCGCGCCCATCTGCTCAATGCCAAGGCCTGGGAAATCGTGTCCACCACTCTTGCCACGCTCAAGAGCCATACCCTGCTCAACAAGGACGACGGCGAAACCATCACGTGGACCGGAATCGTGAATCTCCTGAACCGGGCGCTGGATAACATCACCGTATCGCCCGCGCCGCCGGACGAATCCGGGGTCTGGATCCTGAACCCGTTCGACATGGCCGGCCTGAGTTTCAAGGTAGTCCTCGTGGCCGGGCTCAACGCCGGCGCGTTCCCGAAATCGCCGGCTCCCGGCCCGGTGTTTCCCGACGCCGAACTCCTGGATTTCCGGGAGCGGCTCCAGAAACAGGGCCCCCTTCCGGTGGCCGCGCTGGCCGCCTCCAAGGCCCGGAACAGCCAGGAAAATCTGCTCTTCCTCACCACCCTCGCCGCCTCGCGCGAGCGGATGGTCTTCTCCTATGCAAGCCATGACGAGACCGGCCAGGAACTCACGCCTTCCGTGTTTTTCAGCACCCTCTGGCGGCTTGTCGGCTGGCCTGCATGGACCGTTCTCCCGCCGGAACCGCCGGACCCTTATGATCGTTGGCGTCTATCCAGGGAACCCGCGCACCTGCGATCCCACTGGAGCCGGGAAACCACGGCCATCCCCTCCTTCAAGCGCCGCCCCTTCCCCGGGGAATCCTACCTGGGCACCGTTCCACTGGCGCTCTGCCGGGCGGATGATGAACGCCGGCAGCGGCTCGCCAGCCAGGCGGAGTCAAATCCCCACCGCCTGAACCCGTCTTCACTTGCCGTGCATATCTCACACGGTATCGGGGTCGAACGCAGGCGCCAGGAATTCTTCGCCCGCCAGAGCCGCGACACGACGGAATCATCCGGAACGGCAACCGACCTGTCCACCGCGCCCGGTCACGACTATGCGGGGGTGCTTGACCCGGCCCTGTGGGCCCGGCTTCGCCCCGCCGCCCTGGATAATATTCCCGACTTGAGTCCCACCCAACTCGAACGCCTCGTCGCCTGCCCCTATCAATACTACCTGCAATACGTCCTCAAGCTGGAGGCCATCGAGCCCAACGACCTCGAACCCAGCCCCATGGATGTCGGAACCGCCATCCACGCCATTCTGTTCCAGGGATTCCGGATGCTTCAGGGAAATCCCCCCAACAACTCGATTCCCGGCTTGTCCAGGCTCGCCAAGACATACAGTCACCTGTTCACCCCCGCCTGGGCGGTGTGTGACCGGCACGGTTTCTGGCATTTGCAGACAAGTGTCTTAAATATTCATGGAACCCCTCTGTTCGGACTTCCCTTATTATTCGAATTCCAGAAAGATTGCTGTTGTGCATAATATATAAAACCTGCTGGGCCGTAGCTAATAAATTTTTTTGCCGTCCTAATTCGACGTCTATCAGGTCGATTTCCTTTCTAACTAATCTTTTTTTCAAAAGATCCTTACTTAATCCGGAGATTTTGGCCTGGATGCGGCCGACCCATCGGTCATAAAGATCCTGACCGTCCCTAACATCCAGCACCAATTTATACAGTTCAGCTTCCACGGCGTGAATTCTCCGAGCCAATTGGCGGATCTTTGTTCCCTCACCCCAAGCCGGTGTTGCGGGAAGCGGCAGTTCCTCGTGAATCC
>Ga0118677_10013672_pt1 | contig 11617 bp, 11 predicted proteins | sample AliMusrvi5mmetaG_FD_86154 | JGI IMG/M metagenome (GOLD analysis project Ga0118677, IMG submission 86154) | reverse complement strand
CTATTAACGCAAATCATATCTTGGCTTAGAGCTGGTTTTTCCTTTCCAATAAATTGCGTAGCAAAACGCCGTAAGCACAACATACAAAACAACCCGGCATAAAAAAACCACTCATCCCCGAAAGAATGAGCGGTTTTTTCAGGGTAATCCGTTACCCAAAACCATCAGCGTGTATTGCCTCGCGGCGAATCCACCTTACGGGTTAAACTAATGTAAGAACACCCGCAGCCGCTGTTGATGCGCCTGACACATAGCCCACTAAGATGATAGTTTCGGCAGTCACACCGCCAGCTACATCAGAATCGTATGTAATTGCTGTATCAGCACCGTTTGCAGCATAAGTGAACGTACCGGCAGCAGCACTGTAAGCACCACGAGCAAATACGGCTGTATCAGCTACGCCCGCAGCCAAATTAGTCGCCGCAGTGGTCAGTGTTCCTGTGACTATAGAAGCGTTACCGAAGTCAATCTTCGTACCGGCAGTTGCACCAAAAACTACGTCAAACGTCGAGGTCAACTCAGCAGTCTGAATAGTCGTCGATGTGTTGGTGCCAGAATCGCCTGCAGCTTGAACAATTTTAGAAGTAGTTCCAGAAATGGTGATCGAATCCGCACCCGCACCCGCACCCGCACCGATTAGATCAGCGCCGCCACCACCAACTATAATGTCGTTACCGGCAGCAGTAGCGATAGTATCAGCACCCGTTCCACCGGTAACGGTATCAACACCAGCGCCACCAATAACTTTAATACCACCAGCACCACCGGTAACAGTCACGCCCGCCGCCGCAACAGTCAAGGCACTCACATCAACCAGTTTGGTCGCAGCGGAAGTATTGATTGTTGTCAACGAAGAACCAGCAAAGCCCGTCAAGGTTATTGCTTCTCCGCCAGTCACTGTCAGGCTCAAAGCGCCCGCATTAGTATTTGCCAGAGTGTTAGTGCCGATTCCTGTTCCAAGACTGTCGATAGTCACAAGCTCAACACCTGTGGTAACGACAGAACCCGTAGCGGTAGTGATGTCCAAGCCAGCAATAGTAGCGTTACCAACGTGGATTGTTACAGCATCCGTAGTAACGCTAGTTGCATCTTTCAGCGTGTAGGTTAATGCTTTATTCAACAAAGCGTCGATGGTCAGATCAGTGTTAGCCGCGATATTGTTGAAAGCTGAAGCACCAGTGATTGTGCCGCCCACATGCAGATGAGCAAATCCAGTGGCATCGAAAGTTCCGCCGGTTGCTGCAGTGCCCATGCCCAGTGTTTCAAAATTAGTCAACTTGGTTGGGTTAGTAGCAAATGTGGCCGTGTTGACGATGATTTCATCGGCTGTACCAGCACCACCGTCGATCACCTTGGTAGCAATAGCGTCAATGGTAACCTTATCCACTCCGGAACCACCGGTGTAGGTTTCTTGCGTAGCCGTGATGGTAACCGTATTGGCACCAGTTGAGGTCGAGGCATTGATCGCGGTGATAGCTGCTGCAGTTGCAGTTGTTGCAGTAGACAGGTCGGCTGTGAATGCGCCTGTGTTGGCGATGTTCACGGTTTTCAGTGCAGTGTAGATAGCACCGCCCGCATCCAATGTCAGGCCAACTGCACCGCTGGTGTTGAGGGTGGTTGCAGCTACGGCAGCGATTGCCACAGCGGACGCTGCTGTTACTGCTGAAACGTTCACAGTGGTTGCCGTTGCATCGGTAATCACCAGACCAGTTGTGTCACCGTTGACGATCAGGTTTTGTGTGTGTGATGCGGTTGCGTTGGTGATTGTAACGTCAGAAGCACCAACACCATTGGCGATTGTTACGTTGACCAAGCCTTTGCCAATCAATGAAGCTGCTCCGGTGTTGCCGTTCAAAGTCACAGTTGTCAGAGTGCTACCAACAGCAGCTGCGACACCGCTGTTATCAGTAATTGCCACTGTAGATCCGCCAGTGATAACCGCAGATGTAAACGCATTTGCTGCTATGTTATTAGCCGTGATCGCTGCAGCGCCATCAGTGATGGTTAGTACGCCGCCGCCACCGATTACGTCAACACCAAAAGCAGTAGAATTGCTAACGGTTACGGTTGTAGTTGTGGCCGCAGTGATTGCTTCATCGGCTGTTGCAGAAGACACAACATTCAGAGTAGTCAAGCCAGTCCAGCCTGATACATTACCGTTTACATCTAATGCACTAGTCAAATTAGCCGTTTGAATGTTTTTAACTGTAGCGCTTGCTGGAATTAAAACTGCTACTGTATCAATAACATTCAGTATATTGTTCCCAGCACCACCATCAATAGAGTCAAGTGCTGTCAATGTCATTTGAACAACTCCGGTAACCGGAGCAAAGCCGTCAGTTGAATTAAACGTGTCGTTACTTGCACCACCAACAAAAACTGCGCCAGAATCAATACCAGTAGTGAGCGAACTAGTAACTGACACCATTAAGTTAATTAAAAACAATTAGTTACGTAATTATTTCGACTATTTTTTGGCACCACCCATCCATAACCCAGCCCTAAAATTCGGGCATGTGCAAAAATTCCCATCATTAGTGTCTTTGGCTAAAGTAAGCCCCACCGAGTCGCCCACCGACCACCCAACCTGATGCGCGATTGGATGGCGGAGCGTTCTTCTTTCTAACCCAACTCAATCCCCGAGGCATTTGCGGCGGCATCGACGGCGGCCAGCAAAGTTTCTTGGCTTAGGTGACTGTAACGCTGACTGGTTTTCAACTGAGTGTGACCAAGCACTTTGGCGACCTCATAGATGCTTCTGCCGGAGTTGACCATGTTGCTGGCCATGGAATGACGAAGATCGTGCATCCTGACTTCCGGAAGTCCGGCCAACTTTCTGGCGGTGTTCCATGAACCGAAGATGGAGACAAAAGGTTTCAAGGTCTTTGGATTGGGCACCAGATAAGAGCACTCATTCCATTTCGGCAATTTAGCCAATTCCGACAGCATGATGTTCGACAACGGCACATAGCGGGCTTTACCGGATTTGCTGGTGGGAATTCTCCAAATACGCTTGTCCACGTCAAAGTTTTCCCATTTTGCGTCCAACAATTCCCTTTTCCTTGCACCGGTCAACAGCAACAACGGCACAATGTGTTGAAGTTGAGTATTTTCACTCTTCACCAAAGCCCCCGTGAGTCGTTGAACTTCTTCAGCCGTCAAAAACCGCTCTCTGGCGTTGTTGGCTTCGTAAAGAGGTACACCGGCTGTTGGATTGATTTCAGCTCCGGCAATTGACCACTTCTTGGCTAAGTTGTACATGTACCTCAAAAGAATGAGCATACGATTGCAGGTGGCCAGCGCATACTCCCGAGCTCTCATGGAATGATGAAACTCAATCACCGCCTGTTGATGGATTTGATCCAAATGTAAATGACCGAACGCGGGCAGTAGATGATTGCGTAGATAGCTGTCATCGGAATCCCAACTCTTTTTGTAACCCTTGACGAAAGGCATGTAGCGATCTTGGGAATACTCGAGCAAGGTGGGCACAGACCTCTTAACTTTACGTTCTTCGGCAGGATTCTCACCCAGCACCACTCTTGAGCGCAATTTCAAGGCCGCCGCTCTGGCTTTCTCAAAGCTGATGGACTGAGCATCGCCAATCTTGTGCTGTCTTTGTTTACCATGCGCATCACGGTAACGCAGATGGTAGGTTTTACCGCCTGAGCTTCTAACTTCAAGAATGAAGCCCGTGATGGCGTTGTCGTAGTAGTCGATCTTTTTCTTGTCTTCAGGACAACCCGCTTGACGAATGAACTGTGAATCTAAATTTACGTTGGGCATAGTGTTTTTTCCATTGGATGTTAAGTTGATGAGCGTCGGTGCAATGCTTCAAAAGGGACAATTAATTTGATAATGCCATCAGTTTCAGCGTATTAAGTTTTTCCGTCACTTCCCAAGTCACTTTCAGCGCGTCGGCTGTGCAGTGGCGGTGCTGCGGTGTGGTGTCGGTCAATTCTGGCCACCAAAATCCCCCAGTTGGCCTGTTTGGGGCTCAGTTCAGGAGGTTTGGGCACGGTTCAGCCCCAGTTTTTCGGGTTTTGAAAGACGGCGACCGACCCGGTGAATCGGCCGCCGAAAATTAAAAGACTAGATCAGCATGTACTTTTGAGCTTTGGAGCTGTTTTTTTCGAGAGCCACCAGTGGCAAATGACCATTTTTAACCAATTGAGAAATGTGACGACCCGGAATTCTGAGGGCTGCGGGATAAAACCCATTCCAGAAGGATGGATCGCACATTGTTCTTAATGTGTAAGCGACACCAGCCTCCAACTCAGGAATTTGTTTTTCAAGATGATCAACAAAGAGCCCTTTGTTAATTTCACGATATACAGCAATTGAAAGGACTGGAGAAGTATCCTCAGTCTCCATTTTTAAAACATGAGTTGTGGTTAAATCATTTAATTGGTTGTTCATTGTATTTCCTAAGTTTAATGTGAATGTTGGACGAACCCATTGATCGGATTCGCCCAGTAAGGTTTAGAAGTCTCCGTAGTCAGGTTCTGAGTTTGCCGCAACGTCCGCAACAACGCCACAGGTCATGGTTGGCGAGGCCTCAGGTGTGGCGGTGAGCGTGGCGTTTTGTTGGGCTTCATCAGCAACAGTTTCGTTGACGCAACGCGGCTCATCGTGTTGCGTTTGTGCCGCAACGCCCGAGACCATGACTGGCGTGGCCTGCGCAGAATCGTTGCGCTGTGGCGGCAAAAAAGTTTCCGTCGACAGGTAGCGGGCGAACACGTCAAGAAACTGACCCAGGTCAAAACCCTTGGGTGTGTTGCCCTGACTGATGCGAACTGTCTTTGAATGAATGCCGTATTTGGATAACAATTGTGCAATTTGACGGGGAGAGATGGACTTGCCGCGATTGTAGGTAGCCCAAGGACGCTCAACATCCTGAATCAAATCCTCGATCAAATCTGACGTGCTAATTTTTTCGACTTTGGTTTTTTCGAAGATGACTTGAATGTCCATCAATAACTCAGTGCCGATTGAGACTGACGATTCACTGACCACTGAAAGTGCCAAGGCAGCCTCGGTGGCACGCTGAAGGTAATCAGATCCAGCACAACCGGCGATCGCAAGCAAAGGCTCCCAATTGTCCTGAGCTCGATCACTCAATTCATCGGGCATGACAGGACGAGATGCTTTGATTTGTGCTTCATAGTCGAGGGCGAAACGTGCCAATTTGGATTTCAAGACATCAAACACAGACATGTCGGCATGACGTAAGCGTTGAGTAACTTCATGCGGCAATTTGCGACGCATGTTGAAGATGATGCCCCTGCTCATTGTGGAATCGGGTAGATGTTTCTCCAAAGAGATGCCGGCGAGAGCTTTGGCTCCGAACACGTTGAAGCGCCTAGGCTCATTGTTTTCGCCGACAATACGAATGACGCAAGCACTAGTTCTGGTGTGGCCTGCATTGATAAGACCTTTCAGATCGTTGTTGTCACGAAGGAAGGTATCGACTTCATCGATAAGCAAAGTCGGACTAAACTCTTCCGTCAACCTGAACAACCCCGCCGTGGTGATGTTGGATGAAGATAAAGCCTTGTTTGACAAGAAGCCTGTGATGTCGAGTGCCTGGGACTTCCCGCAGGCTTTCTCCGGAGCATTGAAGATGGCGATTGCTGCCACTTTCAAAACATCAATAACCCATGTCATCACAATCCACAGTGTCATGGCCAGAGCTTGACAAGCGGTCAGCACAATAAACAATTGGATGGTCGACACAATGTCATTGAACAATTGTTCAGGATTGACGGCTTCAGCTGATGGCTCAGTCTTCGGAAACATGATTGACGCCGTTTCTGTGACATCATTGCGAGAGGCTTTAACTTCGGCATCCAGCGTTTTAACTTGAACACCGAAGGTTTTGGCTATTTCTTTACGCTTCAGATCATAGTCAAGCGGCGACAGCGTTGCGAGCTCACTGATGGCAGACTTTAATTCGTCCTGTTGGTTTTGATCATCATTGCTTGAGTCGCTTTGACAATCGATGACAGCTTCAGATGAAGCCATCGTCGTTGATTGAGTAACATCATCTTCGAACATTGGAATTTCAATGTCTAAAGACGGTGTTTCGTTCGGGAGCAGATTTTCTATCGAACCATTCATTACTATTTCCTCATCAATTTAAATAATCACTTAAAAAGTGACTGTTTTAGGAGATGCAGAAAACTAAGTGTTGTTGCATCTCCTATAAGGGATGCGTTACCGGTAACGAAGATCGAGTTGCTTTCTTATTTAGTTGATAATAATCAATGGCATATATTTTTAAATTTTTTTAATTCATGAGGGTTACCGGTTACTTTTTCCAGAAAGAAAATCACTGGCATCATCATTTTCATCCATAAAGTCATCTGTCTCAGGCTCGTCATCATGAGACCATGTTTCAGGCTCGTAATTTTCAACGTCATCGAAGCTCACTTTCGTACTTCCATTTTTTGCACGTTCAGCGGCATTCCTTCGGTCATCAATTAGGGTGAATTGAGGTTTCCATCCATCACACTCGTTAATTGGATAAAATGGATCTTCGACAATGCCCGTTAAATTTTTGAGAGCATCTCTGAGTTTGGATAGCGCTGTTTTTTCACCTGCTGAAGGCATTGGGAATTTGGGAAATTTTTTACCGGCACTCATACCCAGTAAAACACCGCCGAGCATATTTGGACTATTCTTTGCCACGCCCATAAGACCGATTTTTCTAAAATGTGATTGTGTGCTTTCTCCTTTACCAAAAAAACAACCAATCCTGTAGTCATTGTAAATTTTGATGGTAATGTCTTTCCAAGTGAGTTGAACTTTTGAAACTTCAGCCTCAATCAATTCAGAAGTCTCAATCCACTCAGGAATGGAAATGCCATAATTCTCGGTAGACCAATCAGAAACACTATTCAACTCCAATCGGACATTACTCGACACCTCAGGAGAGATAACAAGCGAAGATGTTTCTGGGTTGGCGAGATCCAGTTTTAAATGATCCAACAAACTTGTTGCAAGCACATGCCTAGATTCACAAATAGCCAATCGCAGTTCACAGACTTTAAGTTCTTCTTTGGACAATTGATCAACTTTTGCATTGTGGTAAACAACATCCGCAGTTTCATAGAAAGCGCCAGTCATGTCGATTAAAGTAAATCCAGTTGGAATGTAATCCAGATTGACCATTCTGGAGACGGCTTCTTCAACAGTAATTGATGATGGTGATGATGATTTTGGCATTGCTTTTGTCCTCATGAAGTATTCAAATCATTTTACTTGGTAAATTAACGAGATGCGAGGCAGCCAAGCATACTGAAAAAAGTTTTCAACACCCCCCCCCCACAAAAAATCCGCAACGCCGCAACGGCCATGTGTAGCAAGGACTCCGGTGTTGCGGAAGATGAAAGTGAGCCGAAATGTTGCCGCAACAGCCCAGCACGAAATGAATGTTGCGGAGGTGTTGCATTGAGTGTGGCGGACAATCCGCAACGGCTGAGGCCATGAAGGACATAGACTGAGGTAGAATGTGGCGGCGTTGCGGCAAACTTGAGGGGGCGGCATGAAAAACAAAATGACAGCGCGAGGCCGGTTCGACAAACTTCAGACCTGAGTCGGGCACAACCCAACACATAACCCATGAAGAAAAGAGTTAGCAGACATAACCAATAAAATGTATAACGAACAACATCAACAAATAAATAATAAATAATAAATAAATAAATAAATAAATAAATAAATAGTAAGCGGCTAGCGCTCCCGCCTATCCTTAATTTTCATTCTGTGATTTAGCATCTATCGACGCAATAGCAAATGGCAGTAACTCATCAATACGACTATTAGGCCAGGTTGGTAGTTTTTCTAAGGTATCTTTCAGCCATTCACTTGAATTTAAACCATTTAGTTTGGCAGTGCCGAGTAATGTTTGTATGGCGGCAGCTCTCTTGCCAGCACGCTCTGAACCTACGAACATCCAATTTTTCTTTCCAATTGCAATAGGCCTAATGCAGTTTTCTACAGGATTGTTGTCAATAGGTAGATGTCCCGTTTCAGCATAGCGTATTAAAGCCGGCCATCGTTTAAGGGTATAGCCGATAGCTTTAGCTGCTGCGCCACCTTGTGGTGATTTTATACGGGCTTGTATCAACCAGTCGTATAAACTAGCTAAAGCTGGCTGACTCTTTTCTTGACGCAAGCGTTTTCTGTCCTCGATGCCCATGTCTTTAACTTCGGCCTCAATAGCATATAAGAAGGCAATCCGCTGCAAGGCTTCCGATGCCAGCGTGCTTTTATTGGCTTGATGCAAGTCAAAGAATTTTCGACGGGCATGCGCTAAACAGGCCAATTCAATACAACCGGCTTCACCGGTAAAAAGAGCTTTATAGCCGGCATAATCATCGACCATTAAATGGCCACGCCAATCCCCTAAGAACTGTCGCGCACATTCACCACTCCGGCCTGGTTGATAATCGAAGACCACTATACGAGGTCCTGGCTGTAGATCATTGCTGCGGTAAGCCCAGAGATAGGCTTTACGGGTTTTACCCTTGCCTGGATCCAATTGTGGGACGGGCGTTTCATCCGCGTGCACCGAATTGCCTTGTAACAAATGCCATGTTAATCGATCGACTAAAGGTTGTAAGGCACTGCCGACACGGCCTACCCAGTCAGCTAGAGTTGATCGTGATAAGGTCACTTGATCACGTGCGGCTATTTGTTCTAAGCGATAGAGCGGTAAATGATCCTGAAACTTACTGATCATAACCCACGTCAGCAAACCGACTGCAGCCATGCCACCGTCAATGATAGCGGGCGGAATAGGTTCAGCAGTCACTGTTTCACAAGCTCGGCAGGCATACTGAGGGCGAATATGACGATGTACAAAAAATTTAGCCGGCTCTACATCAAGTTGCTCTGTGATGTCTTCACCAATTTTGACTAGATCCTGTCCACATTGACCACAAGTACATGACTCAGGTTCGTGACGATGTTCAATACGGGGTAAATGCGCGGGTAACGGTTGACGACCTGCACGTGGGCGTTTGGGTTTAGCTATCGTGGCGCAAGGTGCATCGTCTTTGAGGAGTTCCAGCTCTGCTTCAATGGCTGACATATCGGTATTCCAAGTTTCCTCGAATACATCACGCTGTACAGCAGAAAATGCTTCGCTTTTAACGCCGTAACGAATACGACGATAATAGGCAATCTCATGGGTTAAAGCTTCGATTTTAAAGTCTTTAGCTTGTAGCAAAATAGCATCGCGCTGGGCTTGATCTAGGAGTGCTTGAAGTATTGCCGCTACTTGTTTTTTAGCGGCAGGATCAAGATTTAAATGATCGAGTTCTTCGAGTGATTTCATGGTTAATATTGTAGCATGAAATCCCTTGAAAGCCTTGTATTTACTGGATTTAAAGGCAATTAATGGCGCTAATTTTCAACATAAAATAAACGCAATCAAACAACCCAATGCGCATTGGGAATTGCAGATAAACGCTGCCAATCGACACCCGAGATAAGCCATTGCCACTGCGCTTGAGTCACTGCAAAACTTGTTTCTGTCGCTTTAGGCCAAACAAAACTACCCTCATGTAATCGTCGCTGACATAGCCATACCCCATTAGCGTCCCACAGTAACAACTTTAGACGATTGCCTGGTCGATTGTGGAAGATAAACGCTGATCCCGCACAGGGCGAATAACCTAATACTTGCTGAACAATTAATGACAAGCCATCAATACCTCGGCGCATATCAACAGGTTCAACGGCTATCCAAATATGTTCGGGAGTTAGAATTAATCCAGGCATTGAAAAAACTCTGCAACCCACTTAGCTGAAATGGAAGTGGGTAAATATAGCTGATGGCATTTAGTTGCGTGTTTAAACATGATGCCTTTAGAAGTGTTATCAATACTCGGAATAACGGTTACAGGAAGTAAGCTCAACACACTTTTTTGTGCTGAATTAACTGGCTTAGGCTGTTCTCTGTGTATTGAAATGCGTTTTGAAAATGTCGATTTACCCAAGTTGTGTTGACGACAAAACTCAGATTGCTTTAATCCACTGCGCTCCCACAATTCAATCAATTCTTGCCAATAAGACTCTGAAGCCATTTATGTTCTCCTTTAAAAAACTAAAGGATGCCAGATTGAATGGCTAATTTGAATGTGGCTTGGTTAGGCGCTTACGGCCAAGTGTTGTTAACCAAGGCTGATAAAATATTCTTAGGAAAGAAGCGAAACTCAATACCACTGATCTTTGGGTTTCCAGTAAGTGTCAAATAATCGGATGGAGAGTAACCTGATGAGTTGCCATTGGCCTGTGCAGGTAAGGCAATACCAAGGGAAGCAATGCTAGCGGTAAATGCAACTAAGCTATCGAAGAATCGATGTTGTGATTTATAGTAAATGTGCTGAGTCATTTTACTCTTGGCTCGGGCTGACGGTTTAGACTGGAAAAAATGCCTTAAGAATTAATGTCAGAATTCCTCCCAGCACCAAACCAACCATCCATTTGATAACGATTAATTCACGTTCCAATCGATTAATGTCGGTTTTTGTAGCAAGCTGAGAATCCATTGCTTCAGAAAATGCAGTCACTAATGCTTCTGCCTCAGCTTTAGCCTGTTCCTCCGGAACACCCCCAGCTCTAAGTCTTTCAACAAATTTCAATGTATCAAATGTAATTGTCGCCACAACGAGCTCCAGCCAATTTTAAGATGCAATTAGTATAACAAATTAAAGGATTTGATTATTATTTAACATAAAAACAATTATAGGAAAACCAGATATGGGCTACTAAACCGTGGTACGTCCCCTATTACTACTGTTAAGCTAGAACCTGAATAAGTTACGAGACTTACTGACTAGTGTTTGATGCGAAAAAATCACGTAAGGCATCTTCCAAAATTTTTTTAATCATACAACCTTGTTGGACTGCCTGATGCTTGGCATAAAGTAACAATTGATCATCAATATCTATAGTCGTATGCATAAAATCATCCCACCCCAAGTTAGAAAATAAATAGTGGTCTGTCCCCTATTATTTCCTAAATTACCTTACCTTCCCAAATACCACTCTATCGTCTTAACAATCCCAGTCTCAAAATTTTCATCCGCGTGCCAACCAAGATCAGTTTCAATCTTAGTCGCATCAATCGCATAACGCTTATCGTGTCCCGCCCTATCTTCTACAAAATTCAATTGGTCTTTATAACTGCCTTCCGCCTTAGGCCGCAAACCATCTAAAATTTCACAGACCTTATCGGCAATGTAATTGTTAGTGCGCTCATTACAACCGCCAATATTATAAACCTCACCGACATTACCATTTTGGTAGACCAAATCAATACCCTTACAATGATCTAGCACATACAACCAATCGCGGATATTTTTACCATCACCATAAATAGGAATCAACTCACCAGCAATCGCTTTACGAATAATAGTGGGAATTAATTTCTCGTTATGCTGTTTAGGACCATAGTTATTTGAGCAATTAGTAATCACAGTATTCATTCCATAGGTGTGATAATAACTGCGCACGATCATATCGCTACCGGCTTTACTGGCCGAATAAGGTGAATTGGGGGCGTAAGGGGTTTCTTCAGTAAACAAACCTGATTCACCTAATGTGC
>Ga0118677_10013670_pt1 | contig 11618 bp, 9 predicted proteins | sample AliMusrvi5mmetaG_FD_86154 | JGI IMG/M metagenome (GOLD analysis project Ga0118677, IMG submission 86154) | reverse complement strand
CCCGGACAGCAAATAATCATATTGGATGCGTTGTGATGGGTGGGGTTGGTTTTCTGCTCTCATTTTAATGAACACCTCATAGGTTGGGATGTCAAGGATGGGTTCGATCAGGATTTGATACGTTTCTCCGGAACGGGACTGCAACTTGAAGCCATAGGCATATTCCTCGGCTGATTTCAGAATAGTTTGAACACTCGAACGAGCCCATTGGATACGTCTGGGTATGCTACTCCCTTTCTGCGGGGCATTGGCGCTAATCAGTCGTTCCCGGATCTTAAGCAAGGGAATACCTTGAATGTACCATTCAAAAACTTGTCGTACCCACCTTGCTTCTTCCTCCACAATATGGATTTTTTCACCAACGCGCATGTACCCATAACGATTCTGTCCTGTGTTAGCCTTGCCGGCCTTCAGTCGGGCTCTTACCCCCATGCTCATCCGTTCTTTCATACCATCCAGCTCCATTTGGGCTACCCAGGCGCGCAAAGGGGCAATTTTCGGATCGAAAGATTCTTTTGCCAGCAGGATGGTTAGCTTGTATTGTTGGATGGTATCCATGACCATCAACATGGACCGCAGGCCACGATACAGCCTGTCTTCACGCCATGCCAGGATAACATCGAATTCGCCCCTCGAGGCGTCTTTGAGCATGTTCAACAGACTGGGGCGGTCTGAGCGGCTTCCGGAGGGTTCGACCAGTTTATTCTTTACTCGATATTTCTCGATATCCCGGTACACGTTCACCACGGTTAATCCTTTTTCTGCGGCCAGACGCCGGCAGTCGGATTCCTGTTCGGCTGGACTGGATTTCTCCCCCTGAGCTTCGGACGATGTGCGGATATAGATCACTGCTTTATGAGCCATTTTTTTCCTAATTTTCCTTGAACTGGGAAAAGCACTGTAACAGGACAAATAAATTAAAAGAATGAACTGGCAGAGGCTCATGCCAGTTCAAAAATATTACGAAGAAACAAAAGGGGTATACGCGTTGTGTCATTAAGGATTTTGCACGGGAAATACCATTCTAATTATGAATGCTGGCATATTATGGCATATTCTTCAAGCAACGCAAAAATCTACCGTCAACCGATGTTGGTCAACCTGGATAGGCTGCTATCCCCGCTTCCATCGCTCCGGTAACTGTGCCATCCACTTTTTCCGCACCTGTGAAAAACCATTCTTCGGGTTTGTAACAATCAATAGAATATTTGTAGATGGCGAAGTCCTATTTGTCTATTGTTCCGGTCCAGGTAAGCCGGCAGATGAGCGATGGCTGGATATTGCATGGTTTCAGGCTGCTGACCGTTTGGCGCCGTGATAATTTTTGTACTTGCGACCACTCCCACAAAGGCAGCGATCATCGATCTGGGTATTGGAGAAGTCGGTGGTTTTTAGTGGCTGGCGCCGGCGCGGAATGCTTGGATAGATGACTGGCTCTTTGTCCACTGCTTCCACTTTAAACTCTGTTTCGCCTTCGTCTTCATCGTCATCTTCATCGTCCTCACTGGTTACATGCGACGGGGAAATGGTATCCATGATGGTTTGAAAGATACGGCTTGCCAGGAAGCCAAACGCCAACATACCTGCCAGGCTGAGCAGGGTTGCCTGGAACGGGTCAAAGTGCATGACGTGGTTTAGAAGCCAGCCGAGGCCGTAAGCAACCAGAACCAGGATGCCACCGCCAACTGTGACGCCAATCAAAATCAGGATCACAAGTAATAAAATCGTTCCAATAAGCTGCATCAAGTTTCTCCTTGCGGGTTAGGCTTTCCCGGAAATTATCCACACTGTACCTTGCCGGTGAATCTCATCATTCATATTCTTCGATTTCCAGCAGGTTTTTCAGACGTGTAGATGCTCTGCTAAATTTGACCTGGGCAGGCTTGAGTTTGGAGAAGTCTTCAGGTTCTTGGGCTATCAAGATTGCCAGTTCCAGGCTGGTACGCGCAAGGGAGATGGCTGCATTTTGAAGCGGGGTTTCACCTTTAAGCGCGGACATTTGCGAAATTAGTTCATCCAGCTTTGGAAGCAGGTCTTTTGTCCGTTTTGGTACGGAAGATTGATGCCCTGCTAATTCAGGCTCCAGTGTGGCAATGATGCGTTCTTTTTGTTTAGCAACCATGTAAGCGTGATTAAGGCTGGAACGAATTCCACCACCGATTGAGATATTGTAGGTATTGAACATGCCATCATAGATGATCATACCCTTGAAAGGAAGCAGGATGGCTTCCACCATGAGTGGCAAGGCATACGATGGAATCACATCTTCGATCGGGGAGAGCAGTCCCACAACAGCATAAACATGGTCGTTGTTGCCCATAAAGATCGAATATTTTTTCAGATGACGCAAGATATAGAATGTGCCTTTGACAAATGCTTTCCATTTCAATACCTTCGCCAAAAATCGGTGAATAAAAATATGGGCTAATCGAGTAAAGTTGTGTTTCTCAGGACGCAACGAAACTTGGAAAAGCCCATGACAGAAATTTTAGCACTTTTACAAAACATAGCACCTCTTTTAGAGAGAACGACTTTCAAACAAATGAGTCAGATCGTGTATGCGATGCTAACTTCCAGCGGTCGAATAACCATGCTTGGGCTTTCACGTTGGTCTGAAAAAGGTGGCAGCTACCGCACGATCCAGCGCTACTACAGTAAACATCTTCCATGGGCTGCACTGCATTGGAAGTATTTCCAAAGTTGCTTTCTGAAACCTGGTGACGAGTATATCGCTGCTGGAGATGAAAGCGTTGTCAGCAAAGCTGGCAAACAAACCTATGGCTTGGATCGTTTTTTCGCTGGCCTTCAACAGCGAGTGATTCCTGGTCTGTCGTTTTTTGCCTTTTCGCTGGTGAATGTTCAGGAAGAACATTCCTATCCGATACAGATCATGCAGACAGTGAAAAGCGTTGAAGAAAAAGCTACCAGCAAAGCGAAAGTTGAAGCCAAAAAGAACAAGGAAGTGCAGGAAAAGAAAAAACGCGGTCGTCCCAAGGGCAGCAAGAACAAAGATAAACAGGCCGTCATTCTCAATTCTGAGCTATTACGCATCCAGAAAGCCTTGAAAAGCCTTGAAGTCCTGTTTGATGCCAGGATTGGTACAACTGAAAGTGATGAAGCGGATGTACTCAGTTTAATTATTGATGATTATGAGAAAAGATATTACCCAATTGAAGCGCCTGATCCCATTGAGGCGATTAAAATAAGGATGGAAGAAATGCAGTTAAAACAAATCGATTTAGTTAATGAAATTGGTGGGAAAAGCAGGGTTTCTGAGATATTAAATCGTAAACGTAAGCTGACTGTAGAAATGATCCGTAAATTGACCATACGGTTGAACCTTTCACCCGGGCTTTTAATTGGTGATTATCAATTGACAAGATAAACTAATAAGTCAACTGTGAAACACTTCATCCTCTTAATTACTTTCGTCTTCTTTGCTCTTTTTGCAGCTTTCCCTCAAAAGAAAGAATTACCTTTTCCTCCTTTGGTTCAGGAACATCAGCCAATTTCCAAAGAGGTCTTTAAGGCAACCCGGGCATTCCGCGAACGGCTGATTTCCGATCCTTACCGTCCCGCCTACCACTTTTGTTTTCCTGAAGTTAACGGCAGACCTGGTGATCCCAATGGGGCATTTTTTGCCAACGGACAATATCACCTGATGTACCTCTATAACCGCGAAGGTTCCGGATTTTGCTGGGGACATGTCTCAAGTACCGATTTACTCCATTGGCGCAATCATCCCGATGCGATATTTCCGGGCAATGGCGATGAAGGTTGCTTCAGCGGGGGTGCCTTTGTGGATGATGACCGATCGGCGATCTTATCATACTGGATGTTATGGAATGACAAAGGGATTGGTCTGGCCAGAAGTACAGATAAGAATTTTGATGTTTGGGAGAAATCACCATCCAATCCCGTCATCAAATCTGCAGATTGGGGAATCACAGATCTGAAGGATGCTTCGGGAAAAACTTTTCATGTCGGCTCGGCTGACCCCTCCAATATCTGGAAAAAGGATGGCCACTATTATATGGCGACCGGGAATCTATTGGTACTCCGCAAATATGGATCACGCGGCAAAGGATTGCCTGGAAACAACGAAAAAGATCCGCCGCTTCCTGCCGACTCCTTGAATTACCAGGGTGATCACCTCTACTTATTTGCATCAGATGATTTGAAGAACTGGAAATACCAGCACGAGTTTTATCAGTCCGACCGTAAATGGACCAGTAAAAACGAAGATGATATGTGTCCGAGCTTTTTGCCTTTACCATCTTCTCCGGATGGAGGCAAACCGTGCGGAAAACACCTCCTCCTGTTCATCAGTCACAACATGGGATGCCAGTATTATGTTGGAACTTATAGGGATGACCATTTCTATCCCGAAAATCATGGTCGGATGACCTGGAAGGATAATGCCTATTTTGCACCCGAAGCGATGATCGACGGAAAAGGGAGGCAAATTATGTGGAGCTGGATCTTCGATGACCGGCCCGATTCAGTGATTAATTACCGCGGCTGGACCGGTACATATGGATTGCCACGCTCGTTATGGGCTGACACCGATGGCACTTTGAGAATGAGACCTGTCAAAGAACTTGAATCCCTAAGGTTGAATGAATCATCGGTTTCAAACCTGAAAGTCGCTCCCGGGAGTGAGTTGAAACTGGCAGAACCGGGGAAGGAACTGATGGAACTTGAAGTAATAATCCCACCTACCAATGCCTTAAAGTATGGCATTAAAGTTGGCGTTTCCGATGATGGACGGGAAGAAACGGTCATATATTACGACAAGTCAGATAAAAAACTAAAATTCGACACCCGCAAATCGGGGCTCACATTCGGCCGTAAGATTGTTGAGGAAGCCCCGCTGGAACTTAAAAAGGGGGAGCCGCTGGTGTTACGGATTTTTATCGATAAGTCTGTAATTGAGGTCTTTGCCAACGACCGGCAGGCTATCGGAAGGATGGTCTATCCAACACTGGAAGGACGGGGAATAAGTTTTTTTGCTGAAGGTGGGGATGTCACCATAAAAAGTGTGAAATCCTGGGAATTAAACCCTTGTAATCCTTTCTAGGTTATTGGGATAATCCCGTTTTTTTTGCATTTTGCACCCCATATTTTGCATTTCTAATTTCCCCGACTTATGGAAAATAAAACACACACGAAGGTTTTTATCTGGTCTCTGATTGTTGCCCTTGGAGGTTTCCTTTTTGGCTTTGACACTGCGGTTATTTCCGGCGTCGAACAGCATATTCAGCGGCTGTTCCAGCTTACCCCTTTCTGGCACGGATTCACCATCTCCTCGGCATTAATCGGAACTGTTATCGGGGCATTGGTTGCCGGAACTCCAGCCGACAAATACGGGAGAAAACCCATTCTTTTTATAATTGCCGGATTATATGTGCTCACAGCTATTGGAAGCGCCCTGGCAGGAAATGTGACCACATTTATTATTTTCCGTTTCCTGGGAGGGATCGGCGTTGGGGCATCATCAGTTGTAGCCCCGATGTATATTGCCGAGATATCTCCGGCTAAAATCAGGGGAAGAATGACCGCCATGTTTCAGTTCAATGTCATTTTTGGTATCCTAATCGCTTTCATCTCCAATTTTCTGTTGCGCGATTTTGGTGCCGAGCCATGGCGCTGGATGCTTGGAGTGGCCGGAATTCCCGCTCTTCTCTATTTCTCCCTTATCTTTATAATCCCTGAAAGCCCCAGGTTCCTGATCAAGATCGGACAAATAGCCAGGGCAAAAATCATCCTCGAGAAGATCGAGATCATGTCCATTGATGAAGAAATTGAAGAGATCAAACATAGTATGATCAGATCAGCAAATGGAAATCAGCAACTCTTCTCAATGATCTACTTTAAACCAATCTCGGTGGCCTTCCTGGTGGCAATGTTTAACCAGTTCTCAGGGATCAATGCCATTTTATATTATGCACCGCGCATCTTTGAAATCAGCGGCCTTTCAAATGCCGATTCGATGTTCCAATCGATCCTTATCGGCGTTACAAACGGAATTTTTACTATCCTTGGGATGATCCTGATTGACCGAGTGGGACGAAAAAAATTGCTGATCACCGGTTCCATTGGTATGTCACTTTGTTTGGGGCTGATTGCCAAAACGTTCTACACCCAAAGCTTTTCGGGATACGGGTTATTGATCCTGCTTCTGGTTTATATCATGTTTTTTGCCTTCTCAACCGGGGCGGTGATCTGGGTATTAATCGCTGAGATCTTTCCAAACAATATCCGGGGTCACGGACAATCATTGGGGAGTTTTACCCATTGGTTTTTTGCCGCATTGATCACCTTCATGTTCCCAATGGTTGCTAAAACTTCCCAGTTTGGAGTTGGTCATGCATTTCTGTTCTTTTCGGTCATGATGATCGTTCAGGCGGTTGTTGTGTGGAAATATTTCCCTGAAACCAAAGGGAGGACACTCGAAGACCTGGGTGAGAACCTGTAATTATATTTTGGCAAATATCAGATAATAAATTTGGAAGGGTACTGAAAATTGAGCATTATTAATTGATAATTACTTATTTCGCCTCCTTAAAAACAAATTATACCAATGAAACAATTTCAATCGATCTGCCTTTTCATCCTGATTGGTGCGGTCTCCCTGCCAACCTTTGCAATAAACAAGCCACCAATCGATGCGGATGGTCGGCCGCTTATCGAAAAAATGGGTACCATTGATTGTGATATGGTGGAGACAACACCTGTTGTTTTTAAGGACAGGCTTTACAGGTTCGAATATGTGAGGGCTAATTATTGGAATAATAAAACCGGGGACTCGTACTTCCGGTTTGTGGACCATGAAACAGGAGAGAAAACAACCCCTTTCGCTAAAGGCTACGATTTTGGAAGCGCTTATGTATCGGATAATACGGTTTATGTGACTGCCGTTGACGAAGGTGACAGTGAACAGGTTTATATTTTTAAATCCCATGACCTCGAAAACTGGGAACAATGGATGGCCTTTAAACTTCCCGGATGGGGAATGTTTAATACTTCCATGATCAAGGTTAAAAACAAGTTTGTATTGATGTTTGAAGTGGGAAAACCGGAATCGGAAGCAGGAGAAAGGTTTACCGCCCGTTTTGCCACCTCGGAGGATCTGAAGACCTGGGAAATTCTTTCAAAAGATCACAATTATGCGCGGGACCGTTATACCGCCCCTCACTGTCTGCGCTACTTCGATGGTTATTATTACGATTTCTATCTTGAAGCCTTTCATGGCTATGAAGCAAGGGTTGTACGATCAAAAGACTTAATCCATTGGGAGCCTAGCCCACTTAATCCCGTTTTAAAAGCTTCCCCCAAGGACAAACAGATTGCCAATAAATCACTGCCTGACAGCCTGATTCAGAAAATTGCAAAAGCGGATGACTGGAATAATTCGGATATCGATTTTTGCGAATACCAGGGAAAGCTGATTATTAATTACTCCTGGGGGAACCAACTGGGAAAGGAATTTTTGGGCGAAGCGGTTTATCACGGTACACAGGAACAATTCCTGAAGGGGTGGTTCCCGGATAAATAATGTGTAATTAGAATTACCAGGAAACTGTTTATAAATATCCAGCAGGTAAAATCCGGCAGTAAAAATATGAATTTCCGACCTTTGTTTTGTCCCGTACGGACAATGCTGTTTGTTGAACAAACGTCTTTGTTTTTGTAAAGTGAAAAATAGCCACAAAGCACAAAGAAAATGGTCAAATTTCTCCATAGATGATCAGAATTCGGTAAATAAATTTCCCGTAAGGAATTAACCGTTTATCTGTTAATGTCCTAACGGACAATTGTATATCTTTGATTTGTTTTTCTATTGAAATGGATGCCCTACGGGCAAGAAAGTTTTGTATTTCATTTATAAAAAGGCTCAAGGTATCCTGAATGATTTAATATCACAGCCATATCATTACCTCTTGCAGATAAGCCATTGAGCTAGTCATTGAACATTCTGCATTGAACATTTTTAATATTGATAGTAAACGTTAATTAACAAGCATAAATTCATACCAAAATGGGAAAGGTTAAAACATCACTGATTAAACTTCTGTTTCTGGCAGCCATTGCAGGCAACATCCTGTTTGTTTTATGGGTTACATTCAACGGCCTGAAGGAACATTTCCAGGGGACAATTTATGAAAAGCTCTCATACATCGGACTGATGGGACTCCTGGCAGTAAATACCTTTCTTTTATTTCATTTCAGGAAAAAGAGACATGAATAAATCAATTTCCGAACTGAAGATCATCCTAATTACCTTTTTTTCGGGGTTGCTGCTTCTTCTGGTTTGCTTCTCTGCACAGGCACAATGGGATTTTAAAACCAGCTATTTTAAGATCCATATCGACAACAAAGGGTATATCACCGGGATGAAGAACAGTACCATAATCCCTAATCGTGAGTTCGCGGCAGACAAACCCTCACCCCTGTTATCTCTTTACAATTACAAAACCGGGAATTATTTTTATCCTGAAAAAGCGACCTATTCCATTTCAGATAAGCACTTTACAATAGAATACCCCAACGGTTCTGTGGCGACTGTCAGATTGGAAACCCTTCCCAAATACTTCCGTTTAACTTTGCTCTCCCTCTCAAACCGCGAGACGATAACAGATATTCAGTGGGGTTCGTATTATACGAGCATAACAAACCTTTTTGGTGAAGTAATAGGTGTGGCACGCGATACCAGTGATGCGGTGAATTATGCAATCGGTGTTCTGGCATTAAACGATATTACTACAGGTGGCACCTCAACGACGCAGGGTGATGCCGCACCCTTTCAGTACATCATTCACAGCCCCGATAAAAACAGGTATCCTTTGCCCGATAGTCTCCACGAAGCTCAGCTGTTTTCGATTGGTGGCGATGGGATAAGTGATGTGGCTTTCTATTCCCATCCCGAGACTTATTTCAGAATCCTGTATGGAAACTCCGCCACGGTCGACAAAAAAGGTCAGGTTCTGATCACGTATCACGCTGTTGACCGGAGAGAGAAAAGGGATATTGTATTCTCTCTGATCCCTTTTATGCCGGTTAACTCGCCCAATCATCAGCAGGTGCAGCCTCTGCCCGGAGTCGATTTTATCGGTTCTTCGATCGCCTTGTGGGGCAGTCCCGACAGCACGGCACTGCTGGATGTCATTCAGAATATCGTCATTTCTGAAAAGCTACCCTATCCGAAAGTCAATGGTAAATGGATCAAGGATCCGGCACGTTACCAGCCCGATGCGCTCGTCACCGATGGGAATAAATACGACAGCATTGTCTCCTACGTATCGCAAATGGGTTTTAAAGCCATTGAAACCGGGGTTTACCCGTTTTTTAAAGTCGACCGTGCGAATCAGGGTTATATTGACGGAAAGAATTTTGAGATCAAACCATTCCATTTCACCTCAGGCAATAAATCACACAAGGAATTTTCTGACCTTGCTAATCTGCATGGCATATTGATCGGACGGCATAACATTACCACAGCACTTGCTCCCGGCACTAAAGATGCAGGCCCTATTCCAGCTGATAGTGTTTGCTGCCAGCAAAAACAAATTCTGGCCAACCGGATTTCTGCCACAGATACCCTGATTGCGGCCAATAATCCCGGATACCTGGATGAAATATCGGGGTGGGAGGGACATGCCAAAAGCCTTAATATGATTAAAATAGGGAAAGAACTCATTCATTATTCAGGGGTCTCGAAAACGGTTCCCTATAATCTGCAGCATGTTATAAGGGGATATTGGGGGACAACACCTGCCGATCATCAGCGTGGCGACACGATCTGCAAGGTTATGGCTACGCTGGAGTATGGATATGACGGACTTATACCGGACATGTTTTTACAGGATAAAATTGCGGAATATTATGCCGGTTTAAGCAGTATTAACGGGCTTTATTTTCACGATTTTGACGGAGAGGAATTTTTATTTGATACCGGTCATGGCTATTATGGGGTGAAACGTTTTTTCGGAAAGATGTTTGAGAAGGCTGAGCAACTCGGGATTCCATACCTGCGATTTACAGGAGCTACGCTTTCTGAAGGGTCGTGGCACTACCAGAGTGTCTGGAATGTGGGGGGCGGTACAAACATGTATGATGCCCAAACGCGAAAATGGGGAAGCACCACCAGTGAAGGGAAGGATATCCGGGATGCGGCGGTCTCAAACTATTTCCCGGCAACATTTGGAAGCAATTTTACGATTGATTCCACCTCCACCGTCGAATTGTACGAACACGTTGAGGCGATCTCCGTTGGGGTCGGGGCCACCTGGTTTATCCCACTGAGCCAGAAATCGGTGGAGCGTTGCCCGAATAAACAGGCGATATTTAAAACACTGCAAACCTGGGGAAATGCCCGGGCTGCAAATGCTTTTACAAGATCGATCAAAAAACAGCTGGCCGATCCCGCAAACAACTGGAGGCTTGTTGAAGTAAACAACAACAAATGGATGCTATACCGGATGATAAGCGGCGAAATGGTCAATCCGGTAATGCTCCTCAGGGCGAAGGGATATTAGGTATGGCGTTGTGAATAATCTTGTCTTTGGGAAGCTCTGAAAGAGCGGGTATCTCAATAACCGTGGGTGCAACCCACGGAAAAAGGCATGCAGATCCTCAGCCCCGAAGGGGTTGAATCAGCAGATTATGGAAAGTATTTCTCATCAATTTCTATTCCATGTTCTTTAAGCAACCTTCGCAATTCATCCTCAAAAGATTCAAGTTTATGGTGTTCCTGTTGATGTTTTATATAGTTAACAATCATTTCTTTATCTTTCCATGCATAGGTAAAGGCAGCATATCCATCAGCCCAACCTGTAAATTCAGGGAAGCTTCCCGAGTGCTTAAGCCAAATAGAAGTTGAAGTCTTAATGTCTCTCATAAAGTCAGCTAAACCAATTGTGGGGTTTAAGTCACTTAAAATATGTATATGATCCTCCATCCCGTTAATGCGATAAAGAAAGCATCCTTTATTTCTAAGGATTCCTGAAAAGTAGGCGTAGAGTTCTTTGGAATGATCGGGAATAAGTGTTTTCCGGCTATTTTTTGTTCTAAAAATGATATGATATAAAATCTGGCGATAACTTGACATAACAGATAAGTTAAAGTATGAGTAAATTTACGAAATGTTGGATTGTTTTTTTACTTTCCAGATGGTTTAATGGCTCTAAAGACGGAATTCATATTCAACCACTTTGTGGCTGAATGTTTTTCTTTCATTTTACCCCCCGGTTACGCAAGCTCCACCGGGGGTTATTGAAATTCACCCGCTTCGCGGCTGAAGGTTTATGCTTCATTCAAAAATCAATAATAAAGACGATGGTAATATTCTTGTCTTTAGGAAGCTCTGAAAGAGCGGGTATCTCAATAACCGTGGGTGCAACCCACGGATAAAGGCATGCAAAGCCTCAGCCCCGAAGGGGTTGAATCCGACTAATGATATTTTCTCCCTTTATCCAACTCCCGGTCAGGCAATAATCTCCACCGGGGGTTATTGAAATTCACCCGCTTCGCGGCTGAAGGTTTATGCTTCATTCAAAAATCAATAATAAAGACGATGGTAATATTCTTGTCTTTAGGAAGCTCTGAAAGAGCGGGTA
>Ga0118677_10013669_pt1 | contig 11619 bp, 6 predicted proteins | sample AliMusrvi5mmetaG_FD_86154 | JGI IMG/M metagenome (GOLD analysis project Ga0118677, IMG submission 86154) | reverse complement strand
CGCCTTGAGTTGTACGCAGAGTTGGTGGCAAAGATGACGCCGGACCTCTGTGCGGTGGCGCCGGGAGCAAAGTGAGGAATCTGTATCCCCGCTAAGCTGGACCGCCAGCGGCATCAAGCTCCGAATGGGATGTTGGTCGATACCGTTCAGCTGGCGCACGCTTGCACACAGCGACTTCAAGGTGACAGGTATCGGGAGAGTGGCTGGTACACCGGCTTCCGGGACACCACTCCAGCAAGGTCGCATCAGTGCCGGCGAACGCCGATCAAGCGCGCGGTCGGAGAAGCCCCACCGACCCGCTTTGTTCCCAGTAGAGCCTCGAAATCCGGGAAAGCCTCTCCAACTCTGAGCCCCAGCACACGCTGGAGTTGGACTAGAGAGGACTCGTTCAGCAGGAAGTCGCCGCCGGCTTCAGTCGCTTCCGTTTCTGTGCCGGCGATCAGTAGCGCCTTCCCCTTACCGCTCAGGTTGGGCAGACGGGCGATTATGCAGAAGCCCTCAGGAATACGGTGTTCGGAAGCTTCTTCGGCGCGGTATTCCGCATTCTCGCCCGCTTGCGGCTTCATGTTCCGAATGGCCGTCTCCGCCGGATGGCCGTCGTACGTGTACTGGAAATTCAACTGAGGCTCAAACAGTTCAGCCCAAGGGTCAGAGCGTTTACTTCCGATAAGGACGACGTTGTTCGATTTCAGCCGCATGGGCTGAAAATCGCGCGCGTGCATGATTTGCAGGCGATCTGTTCGCGGTCTCACCAGCCAGGCAATGCGACGCGCCAACTCCGCATCACCAACGCTTGTGTAGCGGCGGTGCATCAGCATGATGGCGGAATCGCGCAGTCCGCCATTCGAGGGAATGGCATCGATCAGTTTCTGGTAGTCGCGGTTAGCATATTGTTCGGCCGAAACGTCAACGCCGCTTAGATCTTGCAGGAACCCGAAATTGGAATCTGCGAGCACGATGTCGAGATTGTCGGTCGAGTCCAGGAATGGAGCCCAGAACAGGCCCACGAGCTTGGGGAGTGGAGCTGGCTGTTCGGTGCGGAGCCGAAAATCGTCCCAGCCCAGCCAAACGGCACAGAGCAGCAGGCCTGCGGCAGCGAGTTTCCACGGCGCCCTGAATACAGCGGGGGCATCTAGCGCTGTAAGCGAGATGGCCTCCTCCGATTCTGCTGTACCAGCCGACGCTTCGACGGCAACTCGTCTGGGACGGAATACCGGCGCATAATTTCCCTTGGGAATCTCGATGGTTGTTTGCTCCGCCGCCCCCTCGGCCTGAAAGTACTGCTCCAGTCGCTTCCGAAGCTGCGACGCGTGGACCCGGACGATGGTGTCTTCACCGCCCTGCGTGGCGCTGCGGCCGAACACGTGCAGCGCGATCTCCGGCTCGTGGATCGGGGTATCGGCGTCTTTGAGCCCACGCTCCGTGATGTAAAGCATGAAGTCGCGCAGTCGGGTGGACCTGGAAAACTGAGGGCTCGACAAAACACGAGCCACCAGCGCGTGCCGCTCTTCGGAAGACAGAGTGCTTTTGTGCTGGGCCGGGGTGTCTTTCATCGGGATCGACATCCTTTAACGTGAATTCACGTTCTCTTCACAGCAGGAGCAGGGACTGAAGGCAATCGTCATCCGGGCAGGATTAATTGTATTCTTGCTCCGTCTTGCCTGCAACTTACGAAGCAAAGGCCACACCAGAAAGCATTCAGCATTCGAATGGAAGAGACAAGGCGGGATGAAGTCAATCAGGTTCCGTCACGCGAACGACTCGATTGACCGGAATGTGAGTTAGAACTTGCCGCTTGCCGCTCGGCCATCGAATCTCGGCGGTTGGAGCGACGCTGGTTTGGCCCAGTCCGAAGTGGACCGGTGCGAGCGACGACGACGCGTAGCCCTCGCTGGAAACCCGCATGCCAAGTTGGCGCCCCACCCTGATCTCCGCCCCAAGGCCGTCGCGATTGCTGGCGCGCCCCGTCAATTCAAAGGCCACCCAGGCGGCCGGGTCAGCGGTCGTGTTATGCCATAGTTCCGGGGCTTCGCCCAGGACGCTGACCGCCACGTCCAGTCGCCCGTCGTTGTCGAAGTCGGCAACGGCCACCCCGCGGTGCGCCCGCGCGATCTGGAACGCCTCGCCAACGGAGCCTGACACGTCCCGCAGGGTCCCGTCGCCGTTGTTGCGGAAGAGCGTATTCGGAAGCTTGTATTTGTCCCCGGATAGCGCCTCGATGTTGTCCGTCACGTGCGCGCCCGCCGTGAACAGGTCCTTCCACCCGTCGTTGTCAAAGTCAGCCAGGACAACCCCCCAGCCGCTTTTTCGGATGGATTGCGGCCCCAAACGGCTGCGATAAGTGGCGTCGCGAAACGACCCTGCCCCTAGATTCTGGTACAGCGTGAAGGTCTGACCGGCGAGAGCTGTAAAGACGATATCGGGGCGCCCATCATTGTCAAAGTCCTGGAAATCGACGCCCATCCCGGAAACGACCTGGCCATTTTGGGGGAGGGCTACTCCAGCATCCAGGGCCACCTCCTCGAACTTGCCGTTGCGCAGATTGTGGAATAGAAAGTTCGCCAGTGTGTCGTTGGTCACGAAGATGTCGGGGTAGCCGTCACCATCGTAGTCGGCCGCAGCGGCACTCATGCCCTTGCCGGTGAACCGCCCTATTCCGCTGGTAGCCGAAACGTCCTCGAAAGTGCCGTCCCCACGATTGCGGTAAAGCCGGTTGGGCAACCCTTCGACCAGGCGCGGGTCGCAATAAACCGTCATCTCCATGCCCGGAGCGCGGCACAAGGGGCTGGATTGGGGTGACCACTTGAGGTAGTTGACCACGAATAGGTCGAGTTTGCCGTCCAGATCGTAGTCGAGCCACACCGCGTGTACCGCCCATTCGGACGTACGAAGGCCAGCCTGGACCGTGACATCGCTGAAATGGCCTTTTCCGTCATTGTGATAGAGATGGCTACCCTGCGCGCCGGCAACAAACAGGTCCACGCGCCCGTCGTTGTCGTAATCCGCGGCAGCGGCCCCGATTGAATAGCCCTCGCCCTCCAGGCCGGACCCGGCGGTGACGTCGCGGAATACTAGATTGCCCTCGTTGTGCAGCAGGCGGTTATCGTCCTTGCCCGCTTGTTTGATCAGCGAGGGGATGGGAGCGCCGTTCGTGAAAAACAGGTCGGTCCTCCCGTCGCCATCGTAGTCGAACGCCGCCACCCCGCCGGCCATCGTTTCGACCAGATGGCGCTGCGGGGTAGGATGGTTTTCAAGCACGGCGGGCAGTCTCGTAAGTTCGAACCGGATCGGCGCTCGTGCAGGCGGATCCGCCGTCCGCGCGGCCGTGGCCATCCAGACGATTGCTCCGGCTGCTATGGGAATCAGCAGAAACCGCATTGGAAGACCGAGAATAGACCAGCATGCCGATTCAGTCAACCGACGGCTTCCGCCTCCGGGAGTGGCTTCGCGCCTTGCTGGTCTTCGGCCTTGCTGCGCTGCTACCCGGTGCTTGCGAGGCGCAGCCCTCGCGCGCCGATGCGACCGGAGACCTGGGCGCACTGGCGGAGACTGCGCGGAAGGCCCTGCTTGCCGATCGCTTCAACGAGGCCATTGGGCTCTATCGCAAGTTGGCGCTGGCGCTTCCCGCTGAACCGCGCATGCGTTTGAATCTGGCAATGGCCCTGCACTCGGCCGGGCGATACCGTGAATCCGTCGGTGAACTGGAGCGTTTGCGGGACTCGCAGTCCGCTAACCCGCGGTTCTGGTTTCTGCTCGGAGTGGGCTATCTGAAATTGGATCAGCCAGTGAAGGCCGTTGCGCCGCTTGAACAGGCAGTGCGTCTCGATCCCGCATACACTCCAAGCCGGGTAGAACTGGCTGGCGCGCTGTTGGAGAGCGGATCGCTTGAACGAGCGGAAGCGGCTTTTCTCGCGCTTTCAAAAGACAATCCGGGCTTGCCCAAAGCCTGGCAGGGACTGGCGATCGCCCGGTTGGAGCTATCGCGAGAGGTCTCGAATCAGCTGGATCACCTCGCCCCGGATTCGTCGTTTCGTTACGCGCTCTCCGCTCTGGCGGAGGCCGGACAGGGCAACCTTGAGCAAGCTCGTGCGTTGTACCGGAAGGCCGCTCTGGCGACCCCGCGCGCACCCTGGATCGAACTTGAGATGGACGCACTTGCGGGTGGGAATCGCCACGCTCCCGAATCGGGGGGAGACGGGGACGCCGCCCATCCGCTGCAAGCCGCCTTCGCCCTTGGCCAATTCGAGCGCGTTCTGGAGCTTTCGGCGGGCGGGCGCGGGAAGCGCGATCCGGAAGCCCTGTATTGGCGCTCGAGAGCCTATGCCGAGCTCGCACGCATAGCAGTGCAGCGCCTGTCCAGCCTGCCTCCCTCGCCCGAGCAGCACGAACTGTTGGCGCTGGCTCTACAGCGGGCCGGACGCCGTTCCGATGCCGTCGCCGAGTGGCGCGAAGCAAGCCGGGTTTCTCCATCCGACCGTCGCATCCGCAGCGAGTTGGCGCGTTCGCTGCGATTGAACCGGCAGTATGATGAAGCCGCGGATCTGCTCCAGGAACTTGTGCGGCTTGAGCCCGACCGGGCGGAATGGCAGTTTGAGCTGGGCGATTGCCTGCTGGGCCAGGGCCACCCTCCCGAACAGGCATTGGCGCACTTGTCCCGGGCAGTGGAGTTGCGCCCGGATGCGCTGGCCTACCGGGCGCTGCTGGGTCAGGTGCTGCTGCAGTCGGGCAATCCGCGGGCGGCCGTGGTTCAACTTGAGCAGGCCTCGCCCCTGGATCGTGACGGCTCGATCCATTTCCAACTCGCGAACGCCTATCGCAGCCTGGGCAAGCCTGAACTCGCCCGACGGGCGCTGGCACGCCAAGAAGAACTACAGCAGTCCGTCGCTGGCCGCCCGGCTGAATCGGCTCCCGCCGCACGATGACTTGGGCCCAACAAGCAGGGGAGCCGCGCCTTGCCCGGCTGGCGCGGGCCAGCCAATCGGGCTCTTCACCCCCGTTTCACCCACTCTTCACCCACGGCGGACAAGGCAGCCAGTCGTGTCCGCATAGAGGCGGCGCTGGCGACTAACGTTTGCATTTGCAACAACTTCAGTTGCGTTCGAAGGCTGTTGCGGAGGCCCCGATCCGCCCGAATTCAGAATTCGCCGTGAATTCGCTTGTTGCTGCCCTGTGGCATGGTTCCTAATCGCACAGAGGTACCTCGCAAATGTCGCGTTTAGTGCGAACAAGGCTCTTGCTCTTCTTGTTGTGTTCGGGCGCAGCGTTCGGACAGATATTCACTGCCAGCGTGACCGGAGTTGTCACGGATCCGACGGGTAGCGCGGTTGCGAACGCACAGGTTCAAATTCGAAACACAAAGACCGGGGACCTCCGCCAAGCCAAGGCGGACGAGACGGGCCGATACACGTTTTCCCAGCTTCAGCCCGGCCAATATGAACTGACTGTTTCCGCGAACGGGTTCAAGAAATCCACCACTGTTGGCATTAACCTCGACGCCAATCAATCGGCGGAATACAACGCCGCCCTCGCCATCGGCGACAACACCCAGAGCGTGGAAGTGACGGCATCGGTGATCGCGGTCGATCCGCAGACAGCGAACAAGAGCGTCACCTTCACGCCCCAGGAACTGGTCGAGTTGCCTGTGGGATTGCGCAACCCGCTGCTACTGGTGCACGCCACCGCCGGCGTGAACGCCGTGCGCCAGGGCATCGAGCCCTACATGACCGACCAGAACACCAACCGTTTCGCACTCAACGGCGGACGCGACGAATCGTCCACGATCCTGATCGACGGAGTGCCGATCGCCGCTCCCGGTTGGGGCGGAGCGATTGCGACTCCTTCCTCGGACGCGACGGCCGAGGTTCAGATTGTCCGCCAGGCCTACGATACGCAATACGGCAAGACGGATGGCGGCGCGGTCAGCGTAGTCACGAAAGGCGGCACCAGCGAATTCCACGGTGCCGCGTTTGAGTTTCTGCGCAACAACGTCTTGAACGCAAACAGTTGGGACAACAACCGGGCCGGCAACGCCAGGCCCTCCTACCAGCGGCACCAGTTCGGCGGCGACGTTGGTGGACCGCTCTGGAAGAGCAGGAAGCTATTCTTCTTCACCGGCTTCGAGGCACTGAAGCAGGCCACGCCGGATTCCACCTACGCCATCGTCCCGACCGCCGCGATGAAGAACGGCGACTTCTCCAACGTGCTGAACACCGATGGCGGGCTGGCGCAGCTTTACGATCCGTTCTCCACAAACGCGGCGACTCTGGCGCGAACGCCTTTCTCGGGTAATGTCATCCCGTCGGCGCGCTTCGATCCGGTCGGCCAGAAAGTCGCCAGACTCTTCCCGAATCCGAATCAACCCGACCAGGTGATCAATGGCGGCGCGTTTGCCAAGAACGGCAAACTGGTCTCCAACTACTACAAGATTGACGAGCGCATCGACTGGGTGAAGAGTGAGAAGTACACGCTCTTCGGCCGCATCACGAAGGCGTGGCAAACCGACAGCGTGCCGATCTACTTTGGCAATGGCGCCGACAGCACCACGGGAGAGAAGGACCCGCGCTTCCAGGTCGTGATCGGCAACACCTGGGTGCCGAATCCCACCTGGGTCGTGAATCTCCTGATCGGCGTGGGACGCTGGCACGAAAGCGATCTCACGTCCAGTTCGGGCTACGCCAACTCCATCGGTCTGCCGGCCGCGGTGGTCAAGCAGTTCCAGACCGACACCTTGCCGCAGTTTGGTTTCGCCAACTATGCCCAGATCGCCTACAACGAATTCAACCAGAACGTTCGCCAGTTGGAGAACTTCCAGTTGAACGCGACCAAGGAACTGCATTCTCACAGTCTCAAATTCGGCGCTCTGTTCGAGATCGGGAAGCTCAATACCAACGACGCTTTTTCAGCGAACTTCAACTTCGACCAGGACTTGACGTCCGGGCCGGTTGCCAGCACCGGCGTGAGTGCCACGGGCAACGACATCGCCTCGCTCTTGCTCGGAACGGGCAGTAGCGGCTCGATTCCCTATAACGCTCAACTCGCGCTCACCCAGCACGACTACGCTTTCTACTTCCATGACACTTGGCGCGCCACCCGCCGGCTGACCTTCAGCTACGGCTTGCGGTACGAGATTCAGGCGCCGCGCACCGAGCGTTTCAACCGCTTCAACTACTTCGATTTCAATGCCGCCAATCCGCTCTCGGCGGCGACTGGTTTGAGTCTTAAGGGCGGTCTGGTCTACGGCCACAAGAACATGTGGAATCCGGATTACAACGACTTCGCGCCGCGCGGGAGCCTGGCCTTCAAGATCAGCGACAAACTGGTCTTCCGCGCCGGCTACGGCATCTTCTACCCGCCGACAGTGGCCGTCGCCAACGGTCCCACGGACGGCTATTCAACCAGCACGAACTGGCTCTCGACGCAGGGTGGCGCGGGCCTTGTTCCAGCCAACGTCCTGTCCAACCCGTTCCCCAGCGGCTTCAACAATCCAATCGGCGGCGGAAATGGACTGCTGACCGAGGTCGGGCAGGCTGTGACGGCGGCCTCGCTGCTGCACCCCTCGGGTTACACGCAGAGCTACAGCGCCGATTTCCAGTATCAGATCGGCAACGCCGGGATGGTTGAAGTTGGCTACACCGGCGTGCAGGGCCGCAAACTTCTGCTCGGCGCGGCCAACATGAATCTCAACCAGCTGAATTCGAGCTACCTGTCGCAGGGCAGCGCGCTCAACGCCCAGGTCAAAAACCCGTTCTACGGTGTGATCACGGATCCGACGAGTGTCCTGAGCGGGCCTACGGTGCCTGCATTCAGATTGATGGTGCCGTACCCGCAGTTCTCCGCCGTTGGACTCTCACCCGACACCCCAGGTTCGAGTTCCAGCTTCAACGCGCTGACGGCGAAGTACAATCAGCGTCTCAGCAACGGGCTCAATATGCTGCTGACGTATCAATGGTCCAAGGCCATCGACAACGTCTCCGAGACCCAGGTGTGGGAGATCAAGAACTACACCCGCGACATCAATAACCTGGCGGCCGAGCGATCCATCAGCGGCCACGACGTTCCGCAGGACTTCCGCGCCGCGATCCTCTGGGATCTCCCGGTCGGCCGCGGTAAGAAGTATGGCGCTAACCTGAACAAGGTGGTCGACCAGGTGGTCGGCGGCTGGCGCCTCAGCACGATCGTCCGCCTGGCGGACGGCCTGCCGCTCCAGTTCACCTCGAGCAACGGAAACGGGAGCTTCGGCTACGTAGTGCAGCGTCCGAACGTGACCTCTCTGGTTGCCCTGGGGACCGTGCCCGGCGGCAAGAGCATTGACCATTGGTTCAATACCGATACGTCGGTTTCGAGCCGGCCGGCGGCTTTCACGCTCGGCAACGCTCCGCGTTACGCCGGCAATATACGCACCGGTGCGACCGATGACACGGACTTCCTCCTGAGCAAGGCGTGGAAGTACAGGGAGCACTACCGGCTCCAGTTCCGCGCTGAAGCATACAATTTCACCAATACGCCGCAATACGGCCGGGCCAATACCAACCGGGCCAGCGGCAACTACGGCAAAGTAACGAATACCTTTAACGTCGGTCCAAGAAACATCCAGCTCGCAATGCGCTTGGATTTCTAGGCACAAGACTTCCCGCAATCCGCCTGGAAGTGGCGGATCAGGCGCCCGGAGACTCCACCTCCTCCGGGTCTCAGGGCGCCTTGTGAGAACGAGTGAAACTCGCCCCCGTACTGAAATCTCCGGGGCGCCCATTCTCCTGACGCGCCGCTTCCATCCGCCGGGCACCCTTATGAAATACGGAATTGCCTTAACCCTTGCCGCCATCTTGCTGGCCGCCACTGCGGGCGGACAGGACGCTCACGTGAATGCGCAGCTGATCTGGCACGCTCCCGTGATGGATGCGCAGTCCAAGCTGCTTGCCTGGTACCAGCCGCGCAAGAACCTCGGTTGGGACAAGGTCCTCCGCCTGGGCTGGGACTTCCTGGAACACAAAGTGCCCAAAGACACCCGCTACGGGACCGGACTCTCCATCTATCTCATCAATTCGGTCTTCGACGGCGAGACGCTGCAGGGAGAGTACTGGCAGCATAATCCCGCCATGCTCTACGCGGCGATGGTCGACAGTCTCGCCGGCTGGTATCCGTACTCGGGTGACGAAGAGGCAGCGCGGCTGGTCAGGCGGATGCTCGACCATCAACTCGAGCACGGCACCTCGCCTCCGGGTTGGGTCTGGCCGGGCGTCCCATTTGCCACCAGCTGCGGCAAGACCGCCGATTACGGCACGTGCATTCAGAATATGCCCCACGAGTTTTACGGCGGCATAGAGTCCGATAAGGTCGGAGAACTCGGCACTGGTTATGCGCTGTTCTACGAAATGACCGGCGACCGTAAGTACTTGCAGGCGGCGATTCGCTGCGCGGGCGCGCTCGCCCGCAATATCCGCCCGGGGGATGCCGCCCACACTCCCTGGCCCTTCCGGCTGGACGCGCGTACAGGCGCGACCATCGCCGGGGAGGAATATGGAGGCAACATCGTCGGTCCGCTGCGCTTGTTAGACGAGTTGATCCGCCTCCGGGAAGGTGACACCGCAGCCTATGGGAAGGCCCGGGAAACGGCGGTGGCGTGGCTGCTCGGCCATCCGCTCAATCGCGAAAGTCCGGCCTACAATCGCTGGACGGGCTACTTCGAGGACGTCGCCAAAGACCAGGCTAACCTCAACCAGGTGCTGCCGGCACTTCTCGCCCGCTATGTCCTGATGAACCCCAACCCCGCCTCGCTGACGCCGAAGTGGACGCGCTGGTCGATGATGACCGGGCGGCTGCTGGACTGGGTTCGCGCCAATTTCGGGCGCGGGTCATTCCTGGGCGCCTACGGCATTGATGAGCAGGCCGCCCCCGGCGCGCACGTCTATGGCCACAGTTGTTGCTCGCGCGCCGGATTGTCCAGCCACACCGCGCGCTGGGCCGCCGTGAATGCTCTCTACTACGAGCGGACAGGCGATCTGCAGGCGCGTGAAGACGCCTTCCGTTCACTGAATTACGCTTCGTATTTCACGCTCTCCGACGGCCGGGTTTCCTGCTGCGGCGATGGCTTCGGCGGGCAGTTCTGGTTCAGCGACGGCTACGGGGACTACCTGCGAAGCTTCAACTGGGCCATGGGCTCGTTACCGGAATACGCACCCGTTGGAGCGGACCACCTGCTGCGTTCGTCGTCTATCGTCCAAAAAGTGGCCTATGGACGCCAACGCCTCGCCTACACGACCTTCGACCGGGATTCCGTCGAAGTGATCCGGCTGTCTTATAAGCCCGCGAGCGTTGTTGCCGGTGGCCACGCTGTTCAACGGGCGGAGTCGTTGTCCGGCGAGGCGTACACGCTGAAGCCGCTCGGCGCGGGAGATTATGTCGTCCGGTTGCACCACGTCGGCGGCAATCAAGTCGCGATAGCCGGCCCGGCAGCGCTGCGCCACAGTCCGGCGGGTGGCTCAAAATGACCGCGCCACGCGCGGGCGGGGCAGTCGCTTGCCCGGGAGATTACCGGGACACTTGCCGTACCAGCTTGAGGGCGGCGTTGATCCCCCCGGCATTCTGAATCCCCGGCACGAAGAACCCTGAGACGAAGTCCTCGTCGGTGCCTGCGAACTTGCCCAGCTTCGGCGCGAACACCACGCCGGACGGCGCGAGTGCGTCGGCGAACAGAGCCCAGACGGAGGCGCCCTCGAGTCCGATCAGTTCCACCGGGCCGCTATCGCGAGTGCGCAGGTACGCCAGCGCCGTCAGCACGTCCTGCACGCGAGCCGCATCGTCCGTGACGTTGAAGGCCAGGAAATGCAGCACCGAGCGGTTACGGGAAGCCACGCAACTGCCCGTCTGGAACGCGTCGATCAGCAGCACCGGGCGGCCCGCCTTCCGCAGCGCTTGCACGGTTGGCGACTGTTGGGCCTTTGCGGCGCCATCCGGGTGAACCACCAGCGCGGGTACCCCGCGTCCAGGCAGAAAGATTCCCGGAACGCCGTCATTTGCACCCTGCCGCGTGAGTATCAGACCGTCGTCCGAACCCGTTGCCTCGACCTTGGCCGGCCACTCGGCTCCGAGCACCAGCGCCAGATGCTGGCGTATTGCGGCAGGGTCTTTCTCCGATTCTGCCTGCTGCCGGGCCCGCTCCCGCCAGGCCGCGAACAACTGCTCGTAGGTCAGCGCGCCGGCCGGCAGCGCTCGTCCGTGCAGTACCAGCATGTCTCCGAGCTTCTCGATCTTTGCCTCATTCTCATGGAACTTGGACATGTCCTGTGCGCCTAACATGTGCTTTGCGAAGAAGCGGTAGACGTGTTCCCGGCTCTCCTGGTTGTAATTGTGCGGCGCGTCCACGACCGCGTTTTCGAGGTTCTCCGCCTTCCCGTACAACGCGTAGATGCGCCGAATCGCCGGGAATTCCTCCTTGGCCACGTTGATGGTCCAATCCTGGGTACCGGATACCAGCAGCATCGGACGCGGCGCGGCGAGGGCCGCAATCTCGAGGTTCGAAGTGCCTAGCGGGAGTTTACTGCCAGGCGCCCGCGCACAAGTGCAAGTGGTTTTCAGTGAAGGGGTTACCAGCGAGAGTTTGTATTACCCACGCAGGGTACT
>Ga0118677_10009708_pt1 | contig 11619 bp, 11 predicted proteins | sample AliMusrvi5mmetaG_FD_86154 | JGI IMG/M metagenome (GOLD analysis project Ga0118677, IMG submission 86154) | reverse complement strand
GTGGCATACGTGGAGGGTAGTGCTGCGGCTCGCTAGGCGGTGTTAGAAAACGGCTGGCACCTCGTCCATCTGGGCGAGAACTTGTTCGATCTGAAAAACCCGCCCGGTTTCGTCCCGAGGAACTACCGGTCGGCTGCTGTCCATGTTGCTTAGCATGACTGGGCGATGCGGATGTGGGGGATGCCCATCGGCAGCAGGGCGGCACTCGTCACGCAAACCGCTAACTATCATGCCCATTTTTCTGCCTCACTCGTCATTTTTCATCAATCCATCGGGATCCATCTCCGGCGTTCGCGCATTGGCATTTCCTCCTTCACGCAGGCTGCTGTTGCGAAATGCAGTGCAATGTGCCGCCCTCTTCGACGAGATCCAGACAATCGATGCCAACCACTTCCCGATCATTGAACACTTCGCGGATCATGCCAAGGGCTCGTCTGTCGTTTTTCCCTTGGCGAAAAGTCGGCACCAGCACCCCGCCATTGACGATGAGAAAATTGACGTAGGACGCCGGTAGCATCGGTAGCCGCCAACCCGCCACCTCGCAGGCTTCCGGTAGAGGAATTTCCAGCACCTCGAACGGTCGTCCCTGGGGATTGAGGAATGATTTCAGGCGGGCAAGGTTTTCGTCAAGAATCCGATGGTTGGGCGAGTTGCGGCTTTGCTCGACGCAGGCCAACAGCGTTTGTGAATCGACAAATCTGGCCAAATCATCGATGTGGCCATCCGTGTCGTCTCCCTCGATGCCCTGCCGCAGCCACAGGATTTCGGCGACCCCGAGTCCGTCACGCAGTCGCTGCTCGATGTCTGGGCGCGTGAGATCCGGGTTGCGGTTCGCATTGAGCAACACGGATTCGGTGGTCAGCAACTGACCCGCGCCGTTGATCTCAATCGCACCCCCTTCCAAAATCATCCCGCCATCAAAACGCACCATCCCCAGCTCCGCAGCTATCATGCCCGGAATGCGATCATCCATATCCCACGGCGGAAATTTCCCTCCCCAAGCATTGAACCCCCAATCCGTAACCGCTACCTCGCCGGTTGTCTCGTGTTTTACAAAAATCGGCCCGTGATCTCGGCACCACACGTCGTTGTGAGGATGATCAAATAATTCAACACGCTCCGGCACCGTCAGCGCCCGCTCACACGCCGCAACGATTGCCCGGTGGGCCGCCTCCGGTGCATTGATGCGCACCGGCTCAAAGCGGCTGATGGCCGCCGCAATCTCCGCAAACTTTCTCCAGATCAACTCCTGTTTCACGCCCCCCCAATGCCGCGGGTCGTCCACCGGCCATGATAGCCACACCGCTTCTTGCGGTGACCATTCAGGGGGCATGACAAATCCAGCGGCAGCGGCATTCATGCGCCCACTCTGCCCAATCCCCCAGCACCACGCCAGCCCAGATTTCTGTCAACACGCATAATGCCTGGCAATATATTTGGATCTACTGTCGGTGGATGAACGTGGGAGCGAAGATGATCAAGCTCCTGTTGAAAGACGGTGTCGAAATCTATCAAAGTTCCACCGCGCAGCTCGGAAATGGAGTGATTCCCATGTACTGGCGATCAGGTGGCACCGCCTATTTCCCGATCCTATTCTTCAGATAGATGAGTTGGCAGAGGTTGGCTGATGCGAAGTCGAGGAGGATGCAACCGTAGTGCCCGGGCGGGTTGGCGACGAGTTGGGCTGTGAGTTTGGGGTGGATCGCGTCGGAGACGGTGTTGATGGCAGGGATGTTGAAGGGGCCCGGCTTGTAGCCGCTGGTGAAGTTAAGATGGAGGATTTCGGCGTTGTTGTCTGAGGCGGCGGAAGTCAGTGCTTTGGCCACTTGGGTCCACTTGCTGCTGTTGTCGGACACCTGGTACCAATCCTGCACGCTGAGGTTGTTGGCGAGAAAGGCGGTGTTGTCAGGCCAGTGACTGGCCTCAATGCCCATGGGGGTGCTTGCGGCGAAGCGGCGGAGCAGCACGACTTTGCCGCGGACGGCATCCAAGGCCGGCACGCTTGCAACGTGTGACCAGATATTCGGGTTGGCCGCGACATGGGAGGCGAAGGTGTCCGCGAAGCTGCGCGTATTGTCGGATGCCGTGTGCTCCTCTTTGACGGACAAGATCACGGTCTCGCTCGGGTTGGTTTTCAGGAAAGCGGCGACGTCGTTGAGCACGCCGGTGAAAGTCATGTGCTGGAAAACCGGGCCATGATGGATGGTGAAGGAGTCATGGACATGGCGGCAGCGGATGTCGAGAAAGCGCACGCCGAAGTTGAGTTGCTCCGGGATGGTCGCGGATTGGCAGATGGCGGTTCCAGGTACGGTCTCGAAGCGTGCACCCGAGTCATGAGTGCCAGGGATGGTGATTTGGGAGATACGGGTATTTCCAGCGATGCCTGCCATCCAGTTATTGTCTGCGGCCAGGGTGCCGGTTGGAGCCGCGATGAAGATCAAGGCGAGCGCATGCAGTATGAGTTTCGTCATGGGTTCTGTGGAATATGGCAGAGTTGAGATGTTGCTGACAGAAAGAGTAAGCCCTATGCCCTGGGCACCGATATTGCCAAGCAGATTCATGCGGATGTTCCTAGGACTAGGACGAATGCCTCAAGGCATCGGAGAATCCGGTTTACGTTTTCCAGTCATCATATCTTTGCCTGCCTCAGTCAACTTCAGCCATAAGTCGGGCGGCTTGCCTTCATTGGTGATGAAGCGGCCCCAGGCATCCTGTAACGCTTCCGCAGGCACCGGTTGAGGGGATGCACCGGATACCTCCCAGAGCAAGCGCAGCCTTCCCGGGGCAGTCGCGTGCTGGTAATCGAGGCGATATGCCAGCGCTTCTCCGGCGGCAACAGTGATCGAAGTCGCTGCTCTGGCTACTCCGTTGAGGTTTTTCACACTCATGATTCTCTGACCATCCAGAATCAAATCGATGCCGTCACCCGAAGCCCCTTCAACGGAAAATCGATAGGTCCCCGCAACCGGAAATACAATCCGCCCTCCCATGCGTACAAAGAAATCGTCAATCAGTGCATCGCTTCTGGGAACTTCGGCACCGAGAACAATTTCTGCACACGGCAATCTGACAAACCTGCCTTGCTCCAATGCAACGGGTCCTTTGTAGAAGGTCGCGCCGACTCCCGGGCGCACCGGAGTAGGAGGCGGATCATCGCTCATCGGCATAATCGCAGTTCCCTCATCGTATTCATCGAACATTCCAACAAATATCCGGTCCACACGCGCTTGAGCCGCCTTCGAAAGCTGGTTCCAATAGAATCGACCGCCATCGCGTGGCGTGTATTCCAAGGTGGAATTACCCGAAGGATGATGCTTGAGGTTCGCCCAGGAGAAACCCGGCATCACATGCGCATAGTAGGCGGCTCCCAACTTCTCGAAGTCCGCTAGATCCTCGCTGAATGCACGCGACATCCACGCTAGGAGGCATCCGTATTTTCTAAAATGCTCCTGCCACGCCTGACTCATCGTCCGCCAGTTTCCCGGGATTCCACCAATCACATAGTTGCCGCCGTATTTTGGATCGTTCTTGAAAAAGTCTACCACTGCATTGGCCGTCGCTGGCGTGAACTTGCGGTTAGGAAACGGAAGCCCCCAGATGAACACCACCGGCTTGCCTCCCTCTCGCGCATAATTCGTGTCGTTCAATACGCCGAACTTGTCCACAAACCACTTCCAATCCGTTTTGAGCGTCTCCAGTAACTTATCGTCCGGGTAGCCGCTCACGTCGTATTCGATCGCCCAGATCCGGCCCTCGCGATTGGCCGCCGCCCGTACGTTGGCGAGTACCCACTCGGGTCCGCCTTTGATTGAATTAAAATCATCCGATACAAACCGCTGGAGGAACGCTCCGTCGATGTCATGCTCGCGCATCCAGCGGAAATGCGTGTTCACCACACCGGGCCAAGCCGAGGAAAATAGATATGCCTGCTTGCCGCTCTTCAGTTTCACATCCGCCGCCTTCTCTAGCGACGAAGGTGGATATTGCGAGACATCCGGCCACATGTCGGTAGAAAACACGCCTTCCTGGATATTCCCCCAATGAACCCATCCTTTTCCGTAGGGATCATTTGGCGTGCGAAACCATCCCTGATAGCCCGTCATCACTTTCCCTTTCAAGGTGCTGTTGTCCGCCGGTTTCACACTCGCTCCCCGGTATGGGCCTCTCCATGGATCCGAAATAACGTATTTGAAGCTCGGCTCTTCGAACGGTGTCTCCTGCACGCTAACACTTCTGATGGCCAGCTTCACACCCGATGAGCGTTCTATTTCGATCTTAACTGACATTGCGCCTTTTGTCGAAACAGGGATTCCGCTCATGCGCATCAGGGCAAAAACACCTTTGCCGGAATTCGTCCGCTGACAGTTGAGAAACCGGTCCGCTTTGATCGGCTTGCCTCCGTCCGGGATGAATTGGACATTGAGCCTACCATAACCGTCATCGAAATATGCGACTTTCACATAGAGCACGTCGTCGGCTGGAATTACAACCCCGTCGTCGGCTCTGAACGTCAAGGCCCCTGACTTTTCGTCGCAATGCCATGCAGTGATGCTGCGTCCATTCCCCTGGACCGGTGTTTGCTCCAGTGTCTGCCCGTTACCGGACCTCGCCTGTAGCACGACCGGGGCGGCGACCGTCAGCGAACTCCCGACCAACATCGGTAGAAATATCCTGCTTATGATGTGTCGTTCTCTGCTCATCATCGTATTTTAAGTAACTGCAAGCACTTTACAATTCCAAACAAGACAATTGGCTATGTGGGCTACTGCCTGCACGCCAACGTCTAGGTCTGAGAATTGGCCAAGTAGCGATAGATGCATCCCTTGGAAACCGTACGGACTTATGTGAAACGTATCTGTATTAAGCTTCATGTCCGAAGCAAGGTGGAGGCAATCATCAAATACAGGTCTTGACCAGTTGTCCTCGCTGAGGCAGGCGGCTGATTCGCGTTTTTCAGCCACGCCGTCTGCGTTTGCATACCGCACAGACTTGCGTGAACGGCAGCAAGACCCAGTGAACGAGCACGACGAAGCCTTTCATTAAAGGGAAGCTCAGGCCGATGAGGGGATCGGATAGTCGGCGTGCCGTGGCACTGCCTGAGTATAGCAATGCGAGCGCCACGATGGACAAAATACCGGCGAATTTGGCTAGCGACGCAATGTGCAGCACCTCGCCGGTGATGACATGATAGGATTCTTCATATACGAGGATGACACCTACCAAGCCGATTAGAATGAATGCGGTGGGCTCCAACACCGGATATCTTTTCAGCAGTCTCATCGCATGGGGAGCGATGGCCTGCAAGGCGATGATGGCAAACAATACCCCGACGTAAATCGGCCATAAGACTGGCACTTGGGTCAGCGGATCCTTAGGAGCCAGCCCCACCGCCGCGATGACATTATCCATGCTCAGACTCAAATCCATCAGGCCGATCTGCAACAGCGCGCCGAGGAGCGTCGGAGACACGGTCTTGGATTTTCCCGGGGCTTCGTGGCCATCGTGGCGGGTGAGGTGAGAGCACATCAACCACACCAGATAAGCTGCACCGAGCCAGCGCACCCATGTGTTGGCGATGAACCAGGCGGCCACCAACAACGCCAGTACGCGGAATACGTATGCCCCCGCCATCCCGAGTCGGATCGCCTTGCGCTGCTGGTGGTGCGGCAACTCCTTGGCCAGTGCGGCGATGCCAAAGACATTGTCAACCGATAGCAGGCCCTCGATAATGACGAGGCTGGCTATGACCGGCAAACCGGAGACGAGATCCTGAAAGGTAAGCATTCTAGAGTCCCTGAAAAGTCAAAGTTGCTGTCGTTAGATCAAGTTTTCTTCTCTTGGGCGTTCGCCGAGCCGTCTTCAAGTCTTGCATCTTGGGTCTGAAGCGCAGTCTCGCTAGGCTACTTCCGTGGATCACCCTTGGTTGGGGGAGTCATCTGTTTGAATAAGCGGAATAAATCGCTGTCCGAGGTGAGGATGAGAGTCGTGTCCTTGCCCAGGGATTTTTGGTAGGTCTCCAGGGTTTTGACGAATTGATAGAAATCTGCTGCGACCGGGCTGGAGTTATAGGCTTGTGCATAAGTGGCGGTGGCCTCGGCGTCCGCCTTGCCTTTGATTTCCTGCTCTTTGCGATAGGCACCGGACTGGATTTCCAACAGATCCCGTTCCTTGCGGCCGATAATCTTGGCAGCTTCCCCTGCACCTTCGGAGCGGAAGCGCTCAGCAATTTGCTTGCGCTCCGAGGCCATTCGGGAATAGATCTTCTGGACGACGCCGGCCTTGTAGTTGATGCGTTTGAAGCGCACATCCAGCAATTCGATGCCCCAAGGAGCCAACAGGGGTTGGGAGGCAGCGAGGATATCTTGTTCGAGCTTGCTGCGACCAAATTCAATCGGTGGGAGTAAGCCGAGGGTAGAATTCACATCGATGAGGGATTCATCGCGCACTGTCTTGCGATTCTTCTGGCTACGGACCACTTCGATGAGATTGTGGGCGGCGATGAAGTTCTTGGTTTCGCCGCCAATGATGTTGTTGAGGCGGGCCAAGGCGCTGCGTTCGTCATGGAGGCCCTTGTAGTAAACGACAGGATCGGCGATACGCCAGCGGGCGAAACTATCGACCGAGATATAGAGTTTGTCGCTGGTGGGAATGTCCACAGCCGGTCCATTCCATTCCAAAATACGTTTCTCAATGCGATTCACCTGTTGGATGAACGGCAACTTGAAATGCAAGCCCGCTTGGTTGTTGGCGGGATCGGCGTTGATGGCACCGCCGACCGGTTTGCCGAACTGGGTGATGAAGACCTGTTCAGTCTCGCTGACTGTGTAGGCACCGCTCAACAGGAAGAGGAACAGAGCGCCAAGGCCGATGAGAATGGGGGAGCGTTTCATAATAGGGGAGGGTTAGCGAGTGGGTGGCGGGGTGGCGCTGCCGGTGGGTTGCAAATTCATGAACGGCAAAAACTGCTTGGCGCTTTCATCCAGGATGAGCTTGGAACCTACCTTAGGCAGCACTTCATTCATGGTTTCTAGATAGAGACGTTGTTTGGTGATGGCGGGGGCTTTTTCGTACTGCACCAGCAGTTGCTTGAAGCGGGCGACATCGCCCTCGGCCTCATTGACGCGCTGGACCGCGAAGCCTTCGGCAGCAGAGATGCGTTGCGCGGCCAGTCCCTTTGCCTTTGGAATGATCCGGTTGTATTCGCCGTTAGCTTCATTGATCAAGGTTTCGCGTTCCTGCTGGGCGTGGTTGACTTCATCGAACGAGCCCTGCACCGGGCCCGGAGGATGCACGTTGTTAAGTTGGAGCTGCTGTGCGGATATTCCCATGTTGAAGCGTTCGAGCAGTGTTTTGAGCTTGTTGAGGCAATCATTTTCAATCTCGGCACGACCGATAGTCAGGACCTCGTCGATGGTGCGGTCACCGATGATTTCGCACATAACGCTTTCAGTTAGGTCGCGGAGGGTGGGGCCGGGATTGCGCACATGAAAAAGGTACTGTTTGGGATCCGAGATAACATATTGTAGTATCCATTCCACCTCGGCGGCATTCAGATCGCCAGTAACCATGTCGCGCTCCAGTTGCGGCGCTGAGCCGACTTGATCGGAATTGGTGGCATTGGGACTGCCAAAGCCGAACTCGAGTTGGAGTTGGCGGCGGATCGGAATGACGGTGGCTTGGTCAATACCCAGCGGCAACATGAAGTGCAAACCGGGCTCGGCTATGTAGCGGAATTTCCCGAAGCGCTGAACGACAGCGACGGACTCCGGGTTGACGGTGAAGTACGCGGAAAAGAACCCGATGAGCAGAAAAATTGCCAGAGGGACCAGAAATATCAGTTTGACCGGCAACTTCAGATTGGGAAATCCTGGCGCGGGTATGTCATGGAAAATCGGTTGTTTCATGGACGGTTGGGGTGGTGGTTGGCGAAGAGCGGTAGGGCATGGCGGCCTCGCCGCGCCCATTTTTCCCGTGAGGATATGTACTATAGCGTTGTTATTGTGTCGAGAACTTGGTGAGCAGGCCACGCTTCCGGGTGTAGTTGAGGATCCAGACGAAGAAGCCGCCGGCCAAGGCTAGATAGACGAGGTTGAGGGCAAAGGCCCAGCACAACGGTGCCCAGCTCATGGTGCCGGTTTGCATCACCGAGCGCATGCCCTCGAAGATATGGGTGGCGGGCAGCGCAAGGGCGATGGGTTGCAGCCAAGCGGGCAGCACGCTGACCGGATAGAAGACAGCGACCACCGGTTGGATGAAAAACGGCACGGCCCAAGCGAGCGACTCAGCGGCCTGGCCCCAGCGCAGGATCAGGGCGGTGGAAATCATGCCCAACGACCAGCCGAAAAGCATCAGATTGAGGAAGAACGGAATGAGCCACCATCGCATGACAAACACATTGAAGGAATATGCCAGCCAACCGATGAGTACCAGAGCCACGGCGGTAACGCAGATGCGGAGCACGCCGACGGCGAAGGTGGCGGTTAGATACTCGCTGGTGCGCACCGGGGCGACGAAGATATTGAGCAGGTTGCGCGTCCAGACGTCCTCCAAAAACGAGATGGCCACCCCTTGCTGGGCGCGAAACAGGATATCCCAGAGGATCATCGCCCCTAGCAGAAATGTGATAAAATGGGGGAATTCGCCGCTGGTACTCTGTCGCAGGTAAACCGTTAGAAATCCCCACACCAGCATGTCAACGATAGGCCAGAAGACCATTTCCACCAAGCGCACGGGGCTGCGGGTGTAGAGGAAGATATATCGCAACAGCAGGGCGTGGACGATTCGCAAGTTCATGGGGCGGCTGTCTCCTTGCCATTGGCGTCTTCCAAATCACCGCTGCGGGCGATTTTGATAAACACATTTTCGAGCGAGTGTTCGGTGGAACGTTTGACGATTTCCTCCGGGGTGCCCTCGGCCACGATGCGGCCTTTATGAAGGAAGATGACGCGGTCGCAAACTTCCTCGATGTCGCGCATGTTGTGGGACGTGTAGAGGATGCCGATGGCCCGCTCGCGCTGCACCCGCCGCACCACCTTGCGCACCTTGTCCGCGATGTCGGGGTCGAGGCTGGCGGTGGGCTCGTCGAGCATCAGTAGCTCCGGGTCATTGAGAAACGCTTTACACAGGTTCACGCGGGTGCCTTCTCCGGCCGAGAGTTGGCCAGTGACCCGATCCCTGAGATGGGCTACTTCCAGCATCTCTAACAGCTCGGCGATCTTCTTCTTGGGCTCCCGCACGCCATAGATGCGGGCAAAAACCAGCAGGTTTTGCCAAACTTTGAGATTTCCGGGCAGACTGACGTAGGATGAGGAAAAATTGCTGCGCTGGAGAATGGCGATGCGGTGGGCGTGGAGTGCCTGGCCAAAGGCAAAAATTCGGCCGGACGTTGGCAGGGTGAGGCCAAGCAGGCAATTCATGGCGGTGGTTTTGCCGGCGCCATTGGCTCCTAGCAGGCCGAGGATTTCACCGCGGCGCAGTTTGAAACTGAAGCGGTCCAACGCCTTGACTCCGTCGAACTCGCGGGTGAGTTCGACGGCTTCCAGTAGCGATTCGCGGTGATCGGTTTCGGGCATGGCGGTGGCGGCGCGCTCCACGGCGCGGGATGAAAGAGTGCATGTGCGGGGCCGGTCTTGTCAAGTGGAGTCTGAAATGGCGTCCGAAGTGGAAGGTGGTGATGGCGGCAGGGGGGGGAGGGGAGACGTCCAATACGGTTGACTTGGCAAGTTGGATTGTTTGAAAAGAGGCGGCGGGCAGGATGCCCGGGCCTCGTGGCGCGGGCATCCTGCCCGCCGCCTCTTCCTGTCTGTTCCTGCATCGTCTAAGTCAACAGTATTGGGCGTGATGTCCAGCAAGGCTGTGCCCAAGACGCAAGACCCAAGACTTGAAGACACCCGAGAAGAAATTTGACCTGACGACAGAATTTTTTGGCTTTGCAAGGATCCGAGGCACGCGATGGCACCATCAGGCCTGTGAGGCAATAAGCGCGATTTTGCCGGTTTAAAGCAAAGGCCGCAGACGGTGGCGCTATGATGGACAGGAAAACCCGTGGAGAAATCCACTGGAAACTTGCGTATTTTTTTGCAAAGCTTCCTCACCCGCCCGAAACTGAGCCACCTACCGCACTTATGCCCGAACCCAACACGCAACAATCAACCCCGATTGCCATTCCTGAGTCGTTGCATCGGCAGCTCGAGGATTTCCGTCGTCACCTTTGGCGGGTGAAGGTATTCGAAGCCTTTGCCGCAGGCGTGGTCGGTCTGCTCGTGTCGTTTTTATTGGTCTATGGCTTGGACCGGTTGTGGGTCACCCCGGGCTTGGTGCGGCTGGGCATCTTGCTTGGCGGTTCCTCGCTATTTGCGGTGTTCGCCCCATTTTGGCTCCACCGCTGGGTGTGGCGTCATCGCCGCGAGGCTCAGCTTGCACGCTTGATCGCGCGGCGCTTTCCCGGATTAGGCGACCGCCTGCTGGGTGTCGTCGAACTGCAAAGCCAACGCGAGGACGCGGACTCGCTTTCGCCGCGCTTGCGGGCGGCGGCGATGGAAGTGGTGGCGGCCGAGGCGGGCCGACGTTCGCTCGATGAGGCATTGCCACCGCCGCGCCACCGGCGCTGGGCGCTGGCCTTGCTGGTGCTTACGGGAGGGGTTGCCGCGGTGCTGACGTTGACGCCGCGTGCGGGGATCAATGCGTTCAAGCGCTGGTTGATGCCGCTATCCGACACCGAGCGCTACACCTTCACTCTACTGGAAAATCCGATTGGGTATTTGGCCGTCCCTTATGGTGAGGCCTTTGATGTTTCCATCCGGCTGGCAAAAGATTCCGAGCAGAGCCCGGCCAGCGCTTCCGGCCGCTACGGCCTCCAACCACCGGTGCATGCCAATCTCGACGGCAACACCTATCATTTTTCCTTTCCCGGTCAGCAAGACCCGGGCACCGTGGCGTTCCGCATAGGTGACGCACGCCACACGCTCAAAGTCGAACCGTTGCAACGGCCTTCCGTCAAAGCGGTGAGCGCCAGCATCACGCCCCCCGCCTATCTGGCCATCCCCGAACGATCCGTCGATCTGAGCAACGGCGTGCTCAGCGCCGTGGAAGGCAGCCGCGTGCGCATCAAGCTGACCACCAACCGGGCACTGGCCAGCGCGAATTTCGGGCCGACCCGCGCCTTGCTCGCCGCCGATTCCGACACGGCCGCTGGCAAACCGTCCGCCGCTCCGGGAGCCGCAGCAGGCCCCGATGCACCGGCGGCAGGCCCCGATACACCCGCGGCAGGGACGGCACCAGCCCCCCCTGCGGTGCCGCCTTACACACCGTTGACGGGGGCGCTGACGCCTCACGACTGCGATTCGGTCACGCCGGATTTTGAGATTGGCAAGGTGCCGTTTGAGATTCCATTTGCGTGGACGGACCAATATGGGCTGGCCGGGGAGGCTGGGTTCCGCTTGCGGGTGGACGCGTTGATCGACGCCGCGCCTGCCTGTTATTTGCAGGGCATCGAGCGCCAAAAGGTGATGCTGCCCGAGGAAACCCTCGATTTTGAAATGCTCGCGGCGGATGATTTTGGCATCAAGCTTGCGGGCCTCGAGCGGTCGGGGGCATTCACCAAGCCGCGCGCCGCGGCCC
>Ga0118677_10013668_pt1 | contig 11621 bp, 8 predicted proteins | sample AliMusrvi5mmetaG_FD_86154 | JGI IMG/M metagenome (GOLD analysis project Ga0118677, IMG submission 86154) | reverse complement strand
CGCCGAGACTGCTGCCTCCCACCCTCTTTTTCAAGCCGCCTCCTCCTACCCAGCCCCAAGAAATCCACCCCAACTTTAAAAAAATTCACTTTTTTGTTCGAGCGAACATCTTTTCTCTTGTGCTTGGGTGATTTTGAGGGTAATCATCCGTAACCCCAATCACCGCCATGGCCGCCAAACAAACATCCGAAGAATCCGCCGCTGAAAAACACGCCGAAGCCCGCAAGCGCAACCTCGACCTTGCCATCGCCTCCATCCAAAAGGAATTCGGCGAAGCCGCCATCATGCGCATGGGCGACGGCCATCGAGTCGATGTGGACGTCATCCCCACCGGCAATTTGCTCATCGATCGCGCCTTGGGCGTCGGCGGCTTTCCACGTGGCCGCATGGTCGAGGTCTTCGGCCCCGAATCGTCCGGCAAGACCACCCTCACCCTCACCGTCATTGCCCAGGCCCAGAAACGCGGTGGCATTGCCGCCTTCATCGATGTCGAGCACGCCCTGGACCCCCAGTATGCCAAGAAACTCGGCGTCAATATGGACGACCTGTTGGTTTCCCAGCCATCGTCGGGCGAAGAGGCCCTGCAAATCTGCGAGGCACTGGTGCGCTCCAATGCCATCGATGTCATCGTCCTCGACTCCGTCGCCGCGCTCGTCACCAAACAGGAACTCGACGGCGAAATCGGCGATTCAACCGTCGGTGCCCAGGCCCGCTTGATGAGTGCCGCGATGCGCAAGCTCACGGCACTCATTTCCAAGGCCCGCACCGTGTGTATCTTCACCAATCAGATCCGGGAGAAAATCGGCGTCATGTTCGGTAACCCGGAAACCACTCCCGGCGGCCGCGCCCTCAAGTTCTTTTCCTCGCTGCGCATCGACATCCGGCGCATCGGCCAGATCAAAGCCACCGACGGAACCGTCACCGGCAACCGCACCAAGGTGAAAATCGTCAAAAACAAGGTGGCACCACCCTTCACCGAAGCTGAATTCGACATCATGTACAACGAAGGAATCTCTTCCACCGGCTCGTTGCTCGACTTGGCCTTGGAAATGGAAATCGTCCAAAAGCGCGGCTCATGGTTCAGCCACAACGGCACCCAGCTCGCCCAAGGCCGAGACGCCGCCAAGGAACTCCTCAAAGGCGATCCCGTCCTCTATGCCGAGATAGAAACCAAGGTCAAAGAACAGCTCGAATCCAAGAAGAAAAACTGACCCTTCTGGCTACCCTTCTAAGTAACTTGCTAGACATCTATTCACGCCGACACACAGGAAACCAACAAGCTTGCTCAGTCGCGTAGCTGGTATGGCTGGCGTAGCTGCTGCGTCTCGCGGCAGGCCGTGACAGCGTGCCTCCGGCCGCAGTGCCCATGAGTGGTGAAATAAGCGCAAGATAAGTCTCGCCGCATGAGCAGCCGCTTGGTTCGCGCCGCGAGACGCGGCACGCACGGCTTGCCGCCGGAGGCACGCATCCACATGGCCAAACCCGCCGCCTTCGGTACTGAGGAAGCGTCAACAGACCTAGTTGACAACGCACTTGCTCAGTCCACCCATGTTGGGGTGCCGCCAGTGCTGAGGAAGCGGTAATAGACTTCGAGCATCAGAGTGCATAAGCAAGTGCGATAGGTCTTGTCACTAACAAACCCCGGAGCGGCGGCACGCAGTTTTTGACCTCCGCCAGGGACTTTCCATGATCCATCGGCATCTTGGTTGTTGAGTAGTTGGTCACGGAACATCGCGTTGTACTGCTTCCAGTCATTGCCGCCGCGCTGCATCATTGCCTGCGATTCGTAATAGTGGCCATAAAGGTCACAGTTGGGACCATTGTAGTCGAACCGGGAGTTATCGGTCAGGTATTTGGCGGCGCGGCGGACCACGGAGGTATCGGCCTTGCCCCACATCTGGTTGCAAAGCATGCCGACACCGGTGAGGGAGAAATAATCCGCGACCCCGGAGGTCGGACCGGCATAACCGAAGCCGCCGTTGACGTTCTGACAGGTGGCCAGATATTTGAGGCCCTTGTTGACGCCTGTGGTCATGCCTTTGAATTTGATGCCGGTGTGGCTGCAGGCCTTCAGGGCTTGGAGTTGCCAACCGGCAACAGATACATCGGTGTGGCCACCGGTTTTGGCATAGGCATAGGCCCAGCCGCCGCTGACATGCTGGTGATCGAGAATATATTGGCCGGCTTTGGTGGTGACCTCATCCAGGTATGGGAAGGGCTGTTTGATTTCCTTGCAGAAGACCAAGGCTTCCGCCAGCGCGTAGGTGGCGATGGCGTGTTCGTAAGACCAGTGGTTGGCGGTGAAATTATCGGCGATTCGGCCGTCGTTTATCATGCCGATGTTGACGAGATACGAGATCCCGTTCAGGCAGGATTCGCCGAACTCATCAGAGGCCGGGGTTTCGCAATGGCCGAAGTAGGCGAGCAGTGCCAGCCCGGTCATCGCCACCGAACTCTGACCGCTCCAGGAACCATCCGGGTTCTGATTGGCCTTGAGCCAGCGCAGGCCCTTGACCACGGCATCTTCACAGGCAAGCGTGCCGCCATTGTCACTGATGCGGCTGAGCCGGTCGCCCTTGGCACAACGCTTCTGCCAATCAATGGGCAGCGGACCAAAAAAGCGCGGACCCTTGATCGAACCGGGGCCTGCACCGGGGCCCTTGCCCGGACCGAACCCAAGACCCTCACCCAAGCTGCCCATTCCGCTGGGGTTGCCACCGCCGCCGGGAGAGACCAGCGGGGATATCGGGCCGAGGTGATCGCTTTGCTCAGGAAGGACGTAAGACGCGAACGCATTGGCTGATACCACACGCCGGCCCTGACTGTTGGGAATGAGGTTTCTCATGGCTCTTTCGTGGCGTGCGAGTTCCGCTCCGCGGGGGCCGCCACCGCCTCCGCTCGGGATAACCGGTTCCATGATCGCCTCAGGCTGGTTGACGATTTGAAATATCCAGAAGGCACCGATGGCAAGGACGAGCATGTGCAAAAGGATCGCGATGCTGAGGGAGCGGCCGCCAAATCGGTCCCAGAGCGTCGATGGCGGGGACTGATGAGTCATGGGTTCGATATCGATGGGCGTGTTCATGTTCGGTTGTTTGTTGGGTTGGGGTTATTTCGGAGCGGAATCAATCGGGGTCAACGGCTTGGAAGGTCACGTTGTGGATGTTGGTGCGGGTGAGGACGTCGAGGGTGTCGATGACGCGCTCGTAACGGGCGGCTTCGGCGGCGTAGATGCACACCATCAATTCGGCTTTCGCGGCGAGGCTGTTGTCGCGGAGTTGGCTGAGATTGTTAGCCAATTCAGGCAATCCCTTGCTAGTCGGCGAGTCGAGCGCCTCGTCATTGAGCAACACCTGGCCGTCGTCGTCGATGCGGATGGCAATTTCGTCGGGCAACGGGGTGGGCGAGCCACAGGCCATTGGCAGCTTGGTGATGAGGGTTTTTTCAACCTGGACGCTGCCGGCCAGAACCATGAAAAAGAGCATGATGACGAAAACCACATCGACCATGGGTGCGATTTGGAAACCGAGGTTGACGGCGGCGGAGGCTCTGCGGGTGGAGTGTGTTTTCATAAATGCGCTTTCTTGATGTTGATGGATTCACAGACTGAAGCTTAGGAAAAACCGCTAAATTGGCAGTATAACTCAATGGGTTATTGATTGGTATGACTGTAGCTGATTGGGCCGATTTACCAAGAATATTTTCCAAGATTTTCATTCGGTGACGAGATTCCTTGAAAAGCGATAGAGGTTGCGAGTGAGCCCGGTCTTGCACTCACGCCTACTGCCCGCTAAGACGTGGCTTGTGGCAGCGAAAACCAAACTTCCCCGTTCCGGCAATTTCTTTGCGCTCATCGGTAGCGATGAGGGCCAGGTGCGTGAACAGGCGCTGCTCCTCTACAACCAACTTACCGGTGGCAACGACGACGGCTTCACCCACGAAACCATCGACGGCATCGCTGACAATTCGGAGTCAGCCTTCACCCTTTGCGCCTCCACCGTGCAGGCCCTGCTCACCATCCCGATGTTTGGCGGCGACAAGGTGGTGTGGCTGCGCAACGCCAATTTCCTCGCCGACAACGTCACCGGCCGCTCGCAACGCACCGAGCAGGGCGTCGAAAGCCTCCGTGCCACGTTGGAGCAGGGCCTGCCACCTGGCGTGAAATTCCTGCTCACCGCCCAAGGCGTGGACAAACGCCGCAGCTTCTGGAAATTCATCGAGAAATCTGCCGAGGTCCGCGTTTTCGACCTCATCGATACCAGCCGCGATGGCTGGACCGACCAAGTCGCTTCCATCGTCACCAAGCGCTCCGGTGAACTTGGCCTGAGGTTCCAGCCCGACGCCCTTGCCCTGTTTGTCCTGCTGGCCGGCGAGGCCACCCAACAAATCGGCAACGAACTCGAAAAAATCGACCTCTACCTCGGTCTTGATCGGCGGGTGGTCGCCACTGAAGACGTTCGCCAGCTGGTTCCCCTCAGCCGTGCGGCCGCCGTCTTTGAAACCGGCCAAGCCATCCAAAAAGGCAACGTCGCCCGCGCCATCCAACTCATTGACCAGCAACTCGATGCTGATGAATCGGCCATTGGCATCATGCGTGCTTCGATCATACCGACCGTTCGCAATCTATTCATGGCGAAGCTGATCAGTGAGAATTTCAAGGTACCCAGTGGAAGTTACGGGGCGTATGCCGGGGGGTTGAACCGTTTGCCGGAGGGGGATCGGGCGTGGTTGCCGCAGAAGAAGGACGGCAGTGGGGTGAATGTATTTCCGATTTATTTGTGTGTGGAGATGGCGGGCAAGTACGAGCTTGAAGGGCTGCAACGGGTGATGGAGGCGACGCTCAGGGCGGATTTGGCGCTGGTGAGCAGCGGTCTGGACCACCGGCTTATTTTGCACCGATTGCTTGCGGAAGTGGCCGCAGCGCGCACATCACCGGGCAAATCTGCGGGCCCGACGCGTTGATGAAGCGGGTGTTTCTCAGGGCAGGTGGACGTCTGCGGACTCGCCGGGTTTCAAATCAAACTCGGCGATGGTATTTCCGGCTTGGATGACGCTGAGGTGTTGGAGTTCGCCGCGGCGTTCGACGAGCACATCGAAGTTGCGGTTGAAGGCACGCACCGAGCGCAGGGCCATGCGCTGCCAAGCGGCAGGCAGGCGTGGGGTGCAGCGGAACCGGTCGAGGCCGGTGGGCAGCATGCCGAAAAGCCCCTCGGTGAAGATGCGGCAATACAAGCCACTCTCCGACGATAGATGGCGCTGGTCGCCCTCCGGCCACGCTTCTACCGGATAGGGCACGTGATCGCCAAGCAGCCGGCGGTTGGTATAAGCCGTTAGATAGCGCAAGCCGGTGGTGGTTTCGCCGGCTTGGAAGACGCCGCGCAGGCCGTAGAGGGTGGAGCGGTCCCAGAACGCCAGGTCGCCTGCTTGAGAAGCCAGACCGTCGGAGGTCCAGAGTTGGGGTGAGAACAAGGCGGTGATGGTGCCATCGCGCCGTTCGGTGAGGCCCATGCAAAGGGGCAGGCAGATCCACGAGCGCAGCACGTCATTGCCATCGTAGTAACGGTAGGTATTGAATCCCGAAACGGTGGCTCCGAAATATCTGTCGATGGCCTTGGCCATGGCGTCGGCTTGTTCGTCATAGCTGCGTGCTTCGGCCGTCATGCCAAGAACCCGGCCCAGGTCGGCGGCGGAGCGCAGGCCGCCGTAGTACAAGCTGGAGGTGGACAAATTGGCCTTGCCTGTGGGCAGGCGGCCTTCGAGTTCGTCGGTGTTGGAAGCGATCACGCCAGCTGGGGTGGTTTGGCGGCGGGAGTATTCCAAGCACCAAGCGATGGCGGGCCAGAGTTCCTTGGCGATGGCTTGGTCGCCTCGGGCCAGACAGAATCGGGCACAGCCGTAGGCATACATAGCCGCATCCCCGCGGTCGCCATCAGCGCCACCCAAGCCGATGCCCTCGGAGTACAGCGAAGAAGGAATGAGTTTGTAGTCCGGCTTCATGTGCTTCTGGAAAAGCCGGTAAGTGTCCAGCGACGCCTGATTGCCGTTGCGCTCGCCCAGAAACGGGAAAAATGGCCCGGCGTATTCCACGTTGTCGTTGCACCAGGCGGCGGCGTAATAGGCGAGCCCGCCCGGGGCGAGCATCATGCCGCCGCGGGTGGCGTTGATCGACTCCGCGACGCGCAGCTTGCAGAACGTGAATGCGCGGTCGAGTTCCGGCAGGGGCGTCTCCAGGCGCAGGTCCTGCTGCAGTCCGCTGACGTAGGCACGGCGGGCGGCTTCCTCGGCGGCGACGTCGAGTGTGGCGGAGGTCTCCGTGTCGAGCCGGCCACGGAAGAGCACCGCGAAACTCATTTCCTTGTTAGGACCAAGCACGGTGGAGGCCGCGGCACTGCAACTCACTTCGGTGAGATTGAGGCCATAGGGGCCTTTTTCCTCGTATTTCACGGTGAGGGGGGCCACCGCCACCGTCCGCGCCACCTTGCCGGTATTGCGCAGCGTCCAGCGGTCGATAGCCGTCGGCTGCGTCGTGCTGGGGAAGGCGCAGCGGGTGACTGCCAGATCGTGGTCCGCCAATCCCTGAATCGTTAGGGTGCCGTCGAGTAGCACCCGCTCGACGCGGATGGCACCGAGCGGTGCCCCATCGACGGTGATGACCGGTTCGATTTCCTGGGGGGGGTAATTGCGGATGAGTCCGTTGAACATGCCGTTGTTACCGGTGCGCAGGGAGGGCCAGATGACACTGCGTTTCATCGTCAGCGCCCGTTTGGCGTCAATCCGATAGGAGACGACTTGCCCCACCCGCAATCCGCCCTGTTCGATAAAATCAGCGTGCGGCAGGCGTGCATCCCGGGTCACCGGCCACACGGTCGTCAGGCCATCACCCAGCAGCCACCGTGGCGGGGTGGGTGGCGCGGCCACTGTTGCGGGCTTGGCACCGTTCACCTGGAATGCGGCCTCCGCCCAATCCGCGTGGTCGTGGTCGGTGCCGTCAAATCCGTCTGTCACCCGCAGGGCGAGCTGCCGAACGCCGGTTAGATCGAGATCCACCGTTTGAGCTGGCATGCCGCCGCGCATCAGCGGGCTGCACCAGAGGACTTTGTGATCGCCCTCGATGATGAACTCGACGCTGCCGTTCTTTTTGTTAGCCTGCCCGTCATCGTCGATGCCCACCTTGGCGGTGAAGCGGGTAGAGCCGCCCTGAAGGTCCAGATGCAGGATGCTTGGGGCACTGGTACCGAGGCCATGGGCAAATGACTGGCCGGCGATGCGGAGAGGCTTGCCGTCGGTTGATAGATTGGTGGCGGGTTTGCCGTTGCCTTGCTGGGTGCGGCTGAGATCCAGCGACGAGAGGAGCACGGTTTCGGTGGCGGCGGCGCTGCCTGCCATCAGGCACAGCAGGAACAGGGATGACAAGGGAAGGGGGTACAAAGGCATGGGAAAGAGGGCTGGCCTTTAGGGTGCTTGATCGACTTGCCGTGTCAAGTCTTCTCAGCCATTCCCTCCTTCCGGGTGCCGCTATTGCAACGTGGCCATATCGATGACAAAGCGGTACTTCACATCGCTCTTGAGGAGACGCTCGTAGGCTTCGTTGATTTTTTGGATAGGGATGAGTTCGATGTCGGAGGTGATCGAATGTTCTCCGCAGAAATCGAGCATTTCCTGGGTCTCACGAATGCCGCCGATGAGCGAACCGGAAAAGCTTCGGCGGTTATGGAGGAGACTGAATACCTGCACGGGCAGGGGCTGGGCCGGGACGCCGACCTGGGTGAGCGTGCCGTCGCGTTTGAGCAGCGCGAAGAAGGCATTGATGTCATGGGGGGCCGAAACCGTGTCGAGAATGAAATGAAAACTGTTAGCATGCTTCTTCATTTCGTCGGGGCTGGTGGAAATGACCACTTCGTCCGCACCCAGACGCAGCGCATCCTCCGCCTTGCCCGGGGAGGTCGTCAACACCACCACGTGGGCGCCAAAGGCATGGGCGAATTTCACGCCCATGTGGCCGAGCCCGCCCAGGCCCACAATGCCGACCTTCTGGCCCTTGCCGACCTTGTGGTGGCGGAGGGGGGAATAGGTGGTGATACCGGCACACAGCAGGGGAGCGCAGGCGGCCAGATCGAGATTTCCCGGCACCCGCAGCACGAAGGCTTCGTCCACGACCACATGATCGGAATAGCCGCCGTAGGTCATGCCACCGAGGTGTTTGTCCGGGGCGTTGTAGGTGAAGATGGTGCCACTCTCGCAGAATTGTTCAAATCCGTCGCGGCAGTTTTCGCAACAGCGGCAGGAATCCACCATGCAGCCAACTGCGGCGAGATCACCTTCCTTAAAATGTTTGACCTCGGCACCGGTTTTGATGACGCGCCCGACAATCTCGTGGCCGGGCACGCAGGGATAGGTCGTGCCACCCCACTCGTTGCGGCTGATGTGCAGATCCGTGTGGCAAACACCGCAAAAAAGAATCTGGATATGTACATCTTTCGGGCCGGTCTCGCGGCGCGGGATGCTGGCAGGTGCTAGCGGCGAAGTGGCGGCATCAGTGGAATAAGCTTTGGCATTCGACATGTCATAAGCCTGTTGCCTCGGCACCAATCTGTCAATCAAGAATGAAAGAAGATTCCATGAAGGACTGGTACCCAAGCGTGTCCAGGCTCAATCGCCGGTCTTGAGCACCTTGATGAAAGCATCTTGAGGGATATTGACCTTGCCGAAGAGCTTCATCTTCTTTTTGCCTTCCTTCTGTTTTTCTAGCAGCTTGCGTTTGCGGGTGATGTCGCCGCCGTAACACTTGGCGGTGACGTTTTTTCGCATGGCGGAGATGGATTCGCGGGCGACGATTTTACCGCCGACGGCAGCTTGGATGGCGACGACGAAGAGGTGGGCGGGAATAACATCCTTGAGGCGGGTAGCCAGCGCGCGACCGTAGGATTCCGCCTTGTCGCGATGGACAATCGTGGAGAAAGCCTCGACCGGATCGCCGGCAATGAGGATGTCCATCTTGACCATCTTGGCGGCGCGGTAACCGGAGTGCTCGTAATCCATCGAGGCATAACCGCGGGTCATGGATTTGAGCTTGTCATTGAAATCCACCAAAATCTCGGCCAGCGGCAACACACAGGAGAGGATGACGCGGGTTTCGTCGATGGTTTCGGTGTGGGTCACTTCGCCACGCTTTTCGAGCACCAATTGCATCATGTCGCCGATGTACTCGCCGGGGACCATGATATAGACATTGACGATGGGCTCGAGGATTTCCTGGATGGTTTGCGGCTCGGGAAACAACGAGGGGTTGTCCACAATGACCTCCGAACCGTCGGTCAGCGTGACGTGATAGATCACAGACGGATAGGTCGAGATCACATTCATGTCGAACTCACGGCGCAGGCGCTCTTGAATGATCTCCATGTGCAACAGGCCGAGGAACCCGCAGCGGAAGCCGAAGCCTAGGGCGGTGGAGCTTTCCTGTTGATAGGTGAACGCCGGGTCGTTGATCTGGAGCTTGCCCATGGCCATTTTCAGACCTTCGTAATCGGATGAATCCACCGGATAGATGCCGGAGAATACCATCGGCTGAATCTCCTTGTAGCCGGGCAGAGCCTCCGGGCAGGGGTGGGTGACATCGGTCATGGTGTCGCCAACCTTCACTTCGGCGGCGGATTTCATGTTGGCGATGACGTAGCCGACGTCGCCGGCCCGCAGAATGTCGCAGGCGGTCATTTTCGGGGTGAAGATGCCCACTTCCTTGACCTCGTAGGTGTTGCCGGTGGCAAAAAGTTTGACTTTTTGGCCGCGTTTGACGGTGCCGGAAAACACCCGGACGTAGGAGACGACGCCACGATAGGCGTCGTAGAGCGAGTCGAAGACACCGCAGCGCAGCAACTTGTCCGGATTTTCCACCGGGGCGGGGACGCGGGCGATGATGGCTTCGAGGATTTCCTCGATGCCGATGCCATTCTTGGCGGAGGCCGGAATGCAATCCTCGGCCGGAAGGCACAGAATCTCCTCAAGTTGACGCTTGCACTTGGCCACATCCGCGGCCGGCAGGTCGATCTTGTTGAGCACCGGAATGATCAGCAGGTTCTGTTGGGTCGCCAAATGCAGGTTGGCCACCGTCTGGGCCTCCACGCCTTGGGCGGCGTCAACCATCAGGATGGCCCCCTCACAGGCGGCCAGTGCACGGGATACTTCGTAGGAAAAATCGACGTGACCGGGGGTGTCCAGCAAGTTGAGCTTGTAGGTTTTACCGTCCTTGGCGGTGTATTCCATGGCCACCGGATGGGACTTGATGGTGATGCCTTTTTCTCGTTCCAGGTCCATCGAATCGAGGAGTTGGTCCTGGCGCTGGCGAAATGTGATGGTGCTGGTGGTCTCCAACAGGCGGTCCGACAACGTGGTCTTCCCGTGATCAATGTGGGCGATGATCGAAAAATTGCGGGTCAGCTCGGTGGACATGGGAAAAAGGAATCGGCGGGGCGGGCGACGAACAAAGCAGGAAATTGCCGACAAGGCACGCTAATTCCGGCGCGGAAAATCGGCGAGCCAGGGGTTGGTGCGCGAGGCACCCAGTCACTGGGCGGGCTGGGGTTTCCCTTGAGTGGCTGCGGCGGCCTGTGGCTGGCCGAGCTTGATGATCTCACGATCGTAGGTCATGGCCCCGTTGCACTCGGTCTCGACGTCGGTGGTTTGGGTGTAAATGAGCGCGTCGAGACCGGCGCTTTCGCGGAGGGCGTAGGCACGGGTGATCAAGTTGACGAACGAGTCGGTGAGTTGTGAGGGGTTGGCGGCCTTGCGATACCCCCAGTTGCTTTCGACCCAGGTATGGCCAGGCGTGGGCAGGGTGATGCCGCCGCACTCGCCGCACACCGAGGCGCGGCCATCGGTCGGTTGTGGGGCGCAGGGGCCGGGATACAAGTGGCCGTCCATCACATCGCCGGCAGGGATATCGTGACCGCCGCTGGCGTTGTTGACCCAGCGCGACGGGTCGAGCTGCTTGACCCAGTTGGTGAGACGGGGGGTGTCGTATTGGCCCCAGCCCTCGTTGAAAACAATCCACATGACAATCGACGGGTGATTGCCCCGGCCTTCGACCATGGCTTTGAGTTCGGCCTCAAATTGGGCGGCACCTTCCGGGGTGTTCGCTTTGCCATCGGCCATGCTGCCATCCTTTTGTTTGATAAACAATTTTTCTCCACCACATTCAAAACCCTCCCTGGGTTCGCACTCGCGACCAGCCGGGTGCTGGCCCGCCGACTGCAGCAAGCGTCGCGGAGCATGCCAGTTTCCAGTGCGGCAGCAGTGGCCACCAAGCTGGACCCGGAAGCCCGGAAATTATTGCCCATCGAGTTTATCCAGCGGCACCGGGTCCTGCCGCTCCGGGTGGAGAACAATGTGCTGTACCTGGGATTTGTCGAAGATCCGACACCGACCGTGATCACCCTGGTCCGCGAAACTCTCCCCGGCATGGATCTCCGCCCGGTTTCGATTGATGCAGCGACTTACAATGCCGCGCTGCAGTCCAGCGCCGGCGGATCCACCCTGACGGCGGCGGTCTCGGGAGAGGATTTCATCAAATCCGGCGTCACCCTGGATCACATGCTCAAGCGCGTGGTAGCGGAACGCGCCTC
>Ga0118677_10013667_pt1 | contig 11621 bp, 8 predicted proteins | sample AliMusrvi5mmetaG_FD_86154 | JGI IMG/M metagenome (GOLD analysis project Ga0118677, IMG submission 86154) | reverse complement strand
CCACAATGCCCGCCCCGCCCCCGCTGGTGTGTATTTAGAATAGACTACTTACTCTTAGCCGGAGCCACCAACCCCGCTGCCAATGCACGCGCCCGTAGCGGGGCACCTACATCTCCAGCCGAATCCCAGAACAAAACTTGCATGAGTTGGGGATAACCGGCCAGCGCAGCGATCGACTTGAGCCAAGGCTCGGGATATTTCTGCGCCATGTCACCAGCAAGATCCAACGCGATCGCCAGATAAGCCGCGCGAGCTGCCTGCTGATTGTTCGCGATGCCAGCCTCGATCTCCGGCGCCAACCGCCGCCGCAACCCAGCCAACTGCTTCGCCGCATCGCCCAGAGGCTCGACATTCTTCGCCGGCTCCGTCACCACGCGGTAGGCATCACCCGCAACCGCCCCGCCATGCTCGTGCACATTCATCCGCGCCAGCGTAATCAGCCTGTCCGCATACCGGGTCATCGATTCATCCGGCAACTCGTCCCGGCTCGTATTCTTGAACTTGTCTTGAATCTTCCAGCCGTGGTCGGTCATCCACTTGTAGCCCTTGATTACGCCGACCACAGTCCCCGAAGTGGCCGCATTGTTATCCGCGTCCCAGCCGAAATTGAACGCGTGTTTCATCGTCTCCACAAAATCGCCGCCGCCATACAACAGGGCCGCGATCGTGCACGCGCCATTCAACTTCACGCCATTCATATCTGGCTGATACACACGATCGGGATGAATCGAATACGTCATCTGGATCAGCTTCCGCGTCGCCTTCCAATCCGCCGGATTCTCGCTATGCCATCGCCGCACGTCCGTCATGATCCGCCGCATCTCGCTCTTCGGATCAACCGCCGCGGCGCCGGCATCGAGAATGCGATCCATATCCTTCGTCACAAACGCGGTGGCGATCATCGCCGAGAACATCTGCGCCGATTGGATCGGCTCCAGGTCAACACTGGTATGGATGTAGTGCACCGAGGTGCGGGCTGCGGTCTGCGGCATGCCCGGAGAAATCAACCCCCACGACTCGCTCACGAACTGCCCGGACAGATTGAAGCCCGCCCACGGATTCACGTGCACCGAGCCGGTCAACGGCGGCTCGATTCCGATGTCCAGCAACTGCCGCAGATACTTGTGCGAGCACCAGATCCGCCGGTTGATGTGCCGCTTCCATAACTCCGCGATCCGCGCGGGAGGCAGCAACAACGACTTACTGCGCTCCATATCGACCAGGTAGATCCATTCGATATCGGTATCGTCGTCCGTCCAAGCGCCGTCGGGCAACGCAGGCACGTAATGCTCCACTTTACCGGGCTCAAGGATGTACTTGTTCTCATGCACCAGTCCGTTCAGGTCGCCCAACACCTGCCCAAGCAATCCTCCGCGAATCTTATCCTCAACCTGCGCCGCGGGCAGGCTGACTACAGGACCGGCAGCATGCAGCGAGAGGGCTGCGAATAGAAGTGCACTCGATTTCCACATATCTTTATCCTAGATCAACGTCTCCACGCGATTGTCAACTCTGTTTGAAACCGGTTTACGCGAAACTCCAACGGGCCACTCCCCTGCACCACACGCTGAAAGACCGCAATCGAATCGACCACCGTCGCGCCGGCGCGCAAAATCACATCGCCCTTTCGCAGGCCCAACGCAAAGGCCTCGCTCGCCTGCGGCACCTCCAACACAATCACGCCAGTCTCACCCGCTAGTCCCGATGCCGACACCTCACCCATCCCCGACACGTTCCGCAGCGTCGCGCCGAGCCACTTCACGGGAGTCAAGTCCCGTTTGATACGCTCAGACACATCGCCGGGACCCGGCAACTGCGGCGTCCGCGCAATCGCTTTCAACGAAGCGTTCTGCACCCCAAACTGATCCATCGCGAAATTCGCGAACCCCAACGCCAACGCCGGCGACCCGTCACGCACGCGATAATCCCCACGCTCTGGCGCGACAAATAACATGTCCGCCTCAATCGAATGTTCATCGCGGCCACTCATCGCCTGCAACCCTGTAGCCGCCACCGGTGCCGTCACACGCGGGCGATGGAACAGATTGAAGTCCACCTCCTTGCCCCAAGGCTTGTTCACCCGAATTGGCTTGTAAGGCGTGAACACGATGTTCTTGCGGAACACGTCCCCGCTGCCGCCGTACCAAACATGCGGATGGAACGAATTGTTAACAATAATGTTGTTCTCCACCCTGCGCCCATAACCCTCGCGCAGCTTCAGCCCGCCATGCAGGCAGAGGTTATTCACAATCACGTAGTTCGTCGAGCCATCGTCCAGGTCGATATCCCAGCCGTGATCGCACCGCCACCGGTTATTGCGAAGCGTGGTCGTCTTCCGCGCGTCCAAGAAAGGCAGCGCCTTCTCTTCCGGAGTTTCGAGCTTGTTCAGATCCACACCCAACAAGCCCCAGAAGCGGTCACGCCCCCAGGAGTTGAACGACCCGTGATCGCCAGTCTCCTTCACCGTATCGAAGATGTCGCAGAGCTCAATCACATGACCGCCCCACGTGCCTTCGCTGATGTTAATGCCCGCACGCGGCACATCGTAGATGGAACAATGCCGCACGGTGATAGCCTCCGACATGGAGATCTGCACCGGCGCCGTCTGCTTCTCCACGCGCCCCGTCTGATGAATCAGACAATCTTCCACCAATGAATCCGCCGGATAGTTATCGGTCAGCGGACCCGGCGTGCGGTCGATTTCGCCGATGTTCTGCTTCTCCTTCGCCGACCCGAAAAACAACGGACTCCGCACCGCCGCCGGATCGCCCACAAACGCAATGCCGTTGCCGCCGGTCCGCTCAATGTGGCATCCGCGAATCGTGACGCGCCGGTTGTAGTTGCTTACGAACACCGCATTGCCGCCCAGTTGATCGAAGTGCGACTTTTCGATCGTCACGTTCTCGGTACCAGTAAGAAACACCGCCCCGCCGCGATACGTCGTCCAGTCACTGCGCAACAGAGACTCCTTGTTCTCCATGAACGTCCGCGCCGCATGGCGAAACGTGAATCCATCGACCTTCACTCCGCGCACAGGCTTCTCGCGCGTGCCGCGGAACTCAATTAAGTGCCGCAGCACCACGCCCTCAACAACGGCCTTGCTCAAGTCCAAGCCAGCCGGAGGATAGAAGTACAGCGTGGATGTCTTCGTATTCAGAAACCACTCACCCGGCGCGTCCAACTCCTCGAAGATGTTTTCGACAAAGCGATACTTGTCGTGAATACCCAATCGCCGGTTGTTCTGCCATCCACCAACGAAAGTCACTTCACCATTCGCGTTCTTACCGGTGATTTCGTAATGGAAATCTCCCCACAAATGCTTGTGCATCGCATGAATAAAGCCACCCGCGGGATCGGCCCACCGCGCCGCGCGCTCCTTGCTGAACGCATCGGCCGACCACCCATCGAAGTACTGCGACTTCGGATCGTAGTTGGGGTAACGCGCCATCCGCTGCCGCTCGCCATTCACAAACAACTGATCGGTCTTGAACCCCTGCGGCACCTTCGCTTGCAGGATGCCATCGCGGAACTTGCTCCATCGCAAATTCAACCGCACGCCTCCGCTGATGACCACTTCCCCGCCCGGATCGGCCACGTAGGTTGTCGACGAATCGGCATCGGTAAATACCAGCGGCTTCGACTGATAATAAACGCCGGGCGCCACATGCACGACACTACCGGGAGCCCGCCGGGCCAGCTGTTGCGCGGCATCAAGCGTACGGACGCCTTTGCCGCCCGGACTCACCTGAATCTCTGCCGCACACAATCCAAAACTCAGAATCAAAATTGAAACAAGCACTCGCACGATCCAAACCCGCCTTTTGCAAAATCAAAATCAGTGATAAAATCAGTCTACGTTAACGTTTAAGCTGGCAAGCAAACAATGACATTCAGAACACTCCGCGGTACCCTCTGCCTGGTCGCGCTGACTCTTGGCGCAACCCATGCCCAAACACCCGCTCAACTTGAGCTCTTCGAGAAGAACGCCCGGCCTGTCTTCGTCTCCAAATGCCAGGGCTGCCACAATGCAAAACTCAAGAGCGGCGGCCTTGACCTCAGCTCTCCGGATGCTATCAAAGAAGCCGCATCAATGGGAATCCTCGGCAAAGCAACCGAGCCTGAAAAGAGCGTGATGGTCCGCGTGCTGCAATATGAGAGCACCATCAAGATGCCGCCGCAGGGCAAGCTGCCCGCCGAAACCATCGCCGGCATCCGCGACTGGCTAGCCGCTGGAGCACCCACGCCAGCCACCACACCCGCAGCCGGACAATCGCTCTCCGGCACTGGCGTCCGCCCCGTTGCACTTCGCGGCGTCATCTCCGACGCCGACAAAAACTTCTGGGCCTTCAAGCCGCTCTCCAAAGCTGAACCGCCAACATCAAAACAGAACGACTGGGCGCACAATCCGATCGATCAGTTCGTCCTCGCCAACCTCGACAAGAACGGACTCAAACCCGCGCCTCCCGCGGACAAAACCACACTACTACGCCGTGCCACCTTCGACCTTACCGGCCTGCCGCCAACCGAAACAGAGCTCACCGCCTTCCTCGCCGACAAATCGCCCAACGCCTTTGAGAAAGTAGTCGACCGGCTGCTCGCATCACCGCGGTATGGGGAACGCTACGGCCGCCACTGGCTCGACGTGATGCGCTACGCCGATTCCACCGGCAGCGACGAAGACCACCGCTATCCGCATGCCTGGCGCTATCGCGACTACATCATCAAGGCCTTTAATGACGACATGCCCTACGATCAGTTCGTGCGCGAACAACTGGCAGGCGACATCCTCGCCGCCGATCCGAAATCCGGCGTAGGCTATCGCGGCATCGTCGCCACCGGCTTCCTCGCCCTCGGCAAGAAAGCACTCGCGCAGAAGGATCTTCCGCTCAAGCGCTATGACGTCGTCGACGACCAGATAGAAGTGACCGCCAAATCCTTCATGGGCCTGACGGTCAACTGCGCTCGTTGCCACGATCACAAGTTCGATCCTATCGCCACCAGAGACTACTACCAGTTGGCCGCCATCTTCGCGTCCACGCTCAGCTACGCCAAAGGCGAAACCGGTGATCCCATCCAGACTCCGCTCGCCCCCAATGGCGAATTCGAATCCTTCAAAAAGAAGTGGAACGATTACAACGCCCACGAAAAGAAGATCACAGCCATCATCGATTTCGAACGCGACGCCAAGCGCTTCCGCGACACGGGCGAAAAACAGATCGCCACAATGATGCTGGCCGCCTACGGCCTCTACGCGCGCAACGAAACCGCCGACCTCAAGCTCGACGCGAAGCAGCTCGCCCGCTGGGTAGCCTACCTTAAAGACAAGTCCCGCCCCGAACTGGCAAAATGGCACTCCGCCACAGACGCCAACCGCAAAGAGATCGCCGCCGAATACCAGCAGGACTTCCACCGCAGCGCCTATCAATACGATCAGGACATGGGCTGGTGGCGCCAGGCGCAGGTCGCCTTCCCCAACTCCGGCAAAGTGGCCGGACCGCATCCGAAGATGTCTGCCGATAAGGACCCGTTCTTCGTCGCCGTCTGGCAGGAGAATGGTCCTCTGCATCGCACGCGCGACGAACAGCTCGCGACGTTGAAACCGGAGAAGCGCAAACAGGCCGAAGAACTTTTGATGCAAGCGGCGGTAATGGAAAAGTCGCTGCCAATGAAGGAGGTCCCCATGGCCTGCGCCGTGAAGGAGGGCGCGACGATGGACCAGAAAGTCTTCGTCCGAGGCGACTATCACAACCTCGGAGACAAGGTGGATCGCACGGTCCCCTCCATTCTCCGCATCAGCGCCCCCGCTCCCGAAGTGAAGACGAACAGTGGCCGCCTCGAACTTGCCAACTGGATCGTCGACCCGCGCAATCCCCTGCCCCCACGCGTGATGGCCAATCGCATCTGGCAGGGCCACTTCGGCGACGGCATCGTGCGCACGCCCGATAACTACGGCCGCCTCGGCGAACGCCCCGATAATCCGGAACTGCTCGACTACCTCGCCAACGCCTTCATCGAGTCCGGCTGGTCCGTCAAGAAGCTGAACCGCATGATCATGCTCTCCAGCACGTATCAAATGAGCGCCGTCTTCGATGAGGCAAAGAAGGCGAAAGATCCGGAAAACCGCATGCTCTCGCGCTTCCCGCGCCAGCGGCTCAGCATTGAACAGATCCGCGACGCGTATCTGGCAATCGGCGGCGACCTTGACCTCACCATGGGCGGAACCCTCGATCCGGGCGTCGGCACCGACGGCGAGACCAGCGCCGGACGCATCAGCATGAATCCGGAGAAGACCAACCGCCGCAGCGTCTATCTGCCGTTGCGCCGCTCGAATCTTCCCACGCTCTATACGCTCTTCGATTTCGGAGACGCTACCACGCCCGATGGCAAGCGCCCTGTCACCACCGTCGCCACCCAGGCCCTGTTCGTGATGAACAGTCCGCTCGTCATCCGCGAAGCCCGCGCCCTCACCGCAGCCGTAATGAAACAGGAGCAGCAGGACAAGCGCCGCGTGGATGCCCTCTACGTCCGCGTGCTTGATCGCCACGCCGATCAGAATGAAATCGATAAGGGCCTCACCTATCTGCAAAGCCTGCGCCAGAAGTGGAACCAGATTGACGAACTGAAAGCCTGGACCAGTTTCACGCACGCCCTCATGGCATCGAACGAATTCATGTTTGTGTACTAGGAGATCTCAATGGACATCAACTCATTCCTACGCAAAGCGCCCAAACCCTCGCAGCTTTCCCGCCGTGGCATGCTCCGCGCCGCAGGCTGCGGCTTCGGCTACATGGGTCTCCAGTCACTGCTCGCAGCAGCCGCCACCGATCCGCTCATCCCCAAGGCACCGATGCTGCCTGCCCGCGCCAAGCGCGTGATCTTCCTGTTCATGCACGGCGGACCTTCTTCGATCGATACCTTCGATCCCAAGCCCTATCTCGACGCCAACGACGGCAAGCCGCTGCCCATCAAGCAGCCGCTCACCTTCGCCGCAGGCAAGACCGGCGGACTGATGAAGTCGCCGTGGAAGTTCAAGAACTGTGGACAGAGCGGCATTCCCATTAGCGATCTGCTGCCCAATATCCGCGAATGCGCGGACGACCTGTGCGTGGTCCGCTCCATGGTGGGAGAAGGCGTCGATCACGGCGCGGCACTGCTCCAGACCTTTACCGGAACCTTCACGTTCACGCGCCCCAGCATGGGCTCGTGGGTGCTCTATGGACTTGGCTCGCAGAATCGCAATCTACCCGGCTACATCACCATCAAGCCTGCTCTTTCGCACGGCGGCGGCAAGAACTGGGCCTCCGGTTTTCTTCCCGGCTCCGTGCAGGGCACCGCAATCGGCAACGCCGGCATGCAGGTGAGCGAGATTCAGAAGGAGCCTATCGAGTACCTGGTCAATCAGGGCTTCAACCGAGAGCAGCAGCGCTACGAACTCGACATGATCCAGGCCATCAATCGCAAGCACCAGGAACTTTGGAAGCTCGATGACGAACTCGAAACGCGCATTCAATCTTTTGAAATGGGATTCCGTATGCAGACCGAAGCGGCCAAGGTCTTCGATGTGGCGGGCGAATCCGACGCAACGAAAAAGTTGTATGGCCTCGATGATCCCAAGACCGCCGATTTCGGCTGGCAGTGCCTGCTCGCACGCCGCCTGGCTGAAGCCGACGTGCGTTTCATCCAATGCACTCACAGCTACAAGTGGGACCAGCACTCCGATCTGTTCAAGCGCCACAATGAGAACGCCGCGGAAGTCGACAAGCCCATCGCAGGTCTGCTGAAGGATCTGAAATCGCGCGGACTGCTTAAGGACACGCTAGTGATCTGGGCCGGCGAGTTCGGCCGCACGCCAGTCTCCGAAAGCGGCAACGGCCGCGACCACAACCCCTACGGTTACTCCAGCTTCATGGCCGGCGGCGGCGTGAAGCCCGGCTTCATCTACGGCGCCACCGACGACTTCGGCTACCACGCCGCCGAAAACCGCATGCACATTCACGACTTCCACGCGACCGTGCTGGCCCTGATGGGCCTCGACCACATGAAGCTCACCTATCGCTACAGCGGCCGCGACTTCCGCCTCACAGACACTGCGGGCAATGTGCACGACGGCATCTTCGCATAACGTGCGCTCCCCGGATCTTGTTGTCCTTTACTGCTCGCCACCGTACGGAATATGTCCTATACCGTGGTTGGCCGAAAGTCCAAAGGAGGCCGCTTATGGAATTGCGTTGGAGTTTGCGCCCGCTACTTGTGGGCGCTCTTTTCACTGTTGTCAACCTGGATGGTCAGATGCCGGCGAAGCCGGATACAGTCGTTTCAATCCGGCAACATGAGCCGATCATCATACACGAACGTGAAGAACGACTTGTCTCAAGTACCAGCGAAAGCGGTTACGCAGTCACTGGCGCCAATGGCTCGGTGACACGCGTGACAGGCCCTGGATTGTTCCCGCTGTAATCGCACCGTGCGGAGGGACCGACGCCTACGCCTCTTTCTGGATCGGAATCGATGGCTACAACTCGAGCACCGTTGAGCAGATCGGCACCGACTCTGATTGCATTGGCGGCAAGCCAGCCTATTCGGCATGGTATGAATTCTATCCACATCCTGCGTACACCGTGAATAGCTTCGCCGTTAACCCGGGAGATCGGATATATGCAGAAATCACTTACGCCAGCAAGAGTTCAACATTCACGCTCACACTCAAGAACCCAACATCGATGCAGGCGGATTTGAGGGTTAGCACGAAACTGCCTAACGCAAAGGTCTCTTCCGCCGAATGGGAGATAGAAGCACCGTACATTTCCGGCATTACTCCGTTGCCCAATTTCGGGACTGCCCATTTCGGAAGCGACAACACCTCTATAGCGGATACCTGTTCCGCTACAATCGGCGGTGTGGCAAAGCCCTTCGGGAAGTACAATCTTTCCGCCCCAAACAATTTCTTTAACATCACTATGATCGATAAGAGCGGGAAGAACAAGGTCACAGTGACGGAGCCGTCCACAGACGGTACAAGCTTTACCGCTACCTTCCAGAAGGCAGGACCATAGCAGCATACACCCGTGGCGGTGCCTACGCGATAGGCATTCTGCGATGAGCTGTATTGGAATCAACATTTCCACGCCACAGTTTAGGCCCTGATGGGCCTCGACCACATGAAGCTGACCTATCGGTACAGCGTCCGCGAATTCCGCCTACCAGACACTGCGGGCAAGGTGCAGAACCGCATCTATGCCTAAGGCCGGTCCGTATCATTTCCCTACTCTTGCGATTCGGCAGCCATACTAGCAGTCTTCTTTCGGAATAGACACCCCCCGTTCCCGTGGCAATGTTTTTGGGATAATGGACGATTGCAACGTTCGACGCCTTATACCCTTTCCATTTCTTCAGGTGCATTTTTATTATTTGCCGTTCAGCCCATACTCGGGCGCACCTTACTGCCGCTGTTCGGCGGAGGTCCGGATGTATGGACAGTCTGCCTCCTCTTCTTCCAGACAGGCCTGCTCGGCGGCTACGCTTACGCCCATTTTTCGGGGCGGATCGCAAGAAGCAGCATGGCCAGTTATTATCACCTCGGCGTGCTGGCCGCTTCCCTGCTCTTCCTTCCCTTAGCGCCAAAGGCGATTCCCGCCGGAATGGAACCGCAACTGGCGGTATTGGCCGTGCTGGCGGCATCCATTGGCCTGCCGTACCTGGTGCTGGCATCGACTGGTCCGCTCTTGCAGAGCTGGTTTCACGAACAGTTTCCCGGCGAGTCGCCGTACCGGCTCTATTCGCTCTCCAACATCGCGTCGATGCTGGCGCTGGGGTCCTATCCGTTTCTGATTGAGCCACTGCTGACGTTGAGCGAGCAGCGGTTGGTGTGGTCGGCGGGATATGCGGTGTATGTGGGGTGCGCGATGTGGTGCGCGTGGGGACATCGGGCAGCGACCGCTTGCCATACGCGCCTCGAAACCTCGGTCGGATGGGGCGAGGCCGCCTGGTGGCTTGGGCTCTCGGCTGCGGGGTCGGTGATACTGCTGGCGACAACCAACCAGATGTGCCAGGAGGTGGCGTCGACCCCGTTCCTTTGGGTTTTGCCGCTGGCTATCTATCTGGTCACGTTCATTCTGGCGTTTGGCGAGGGGCGCTGGTACAACCGCGCTCTTTATTCGAGAGCGCTGGCGGTGATGGTGCCGGCTGCGTGCGCCGTTTCGGTAATGGGGCTGACGCTCCCTGTGACGGTGCATATCGTGGTATTCTCTGCGGCTTTGTTCGTCTGCGCGATGGCGTGCCATGCGGAACTGGCGCTGGCACGGCCCGACCCAACGCGGCTCACCTACTTCTACCTGGCGATCGCGGCCGGCGGGGCGATTGGCGGGGCGCTGGTGGCGCTGGGGGCGCCGCTGGTGTTTACCAGCTACCTGGAGTTTCCTCTGGGTTTGTCGTTGTGCTGCCTGCTGGTGATGATGCGGTCGCTGGCCGGTGGGAACTGGCGGGATGCATCGATACCGCTGCACAAGCGAATTGCGCCGGTGGCCGGGTTGCTGCTGGCGACTTTGATTCCGCTGGCCTTTCTGCCCGAAGGGAATGAGCCTCTAACGACCAGTACGTTCCGGAATTTCTATGGAGTGTTGCGATTCCGGGAGAGGAACAGTGCTGCCGGCATGCAGCGCGAGATGCGCCACGGGCATACTAATCACGGTTTCCAGTTCCTGGATGTGAAGAAGCGGTGGTGGCCCACGTCCTACTACGGGCATGCCAGCGGGATCGGCGAGGCACTGGACGGACTGGCGCGGCCGGCAAAGATCGGGGTGATCGGGCTGGGTGCGGGGACGCTGGCGGCCTATGGGCGGGCTGGGGATGAGATGCGGTTTTACGAGATCAATCCGGATGTGATTCAACTCTCGAAGAACTACTTCACATTCCAGCGCGGTTCGGCGGCAAAGATCACCGTGATCGAAGGCGATGCGCGGATGCGGCTGGAGCAGGAGGTGCGATCGTTAGGGTTGGATCTGTTGGCTGTGGATGCGTTTTCGAGCGATGCGATCCCATCGCACCTGTTGACTCGCGAGTGCGCGGATATCTACCGGCGGCATTTGAAACCGGGTGGCGTGCTGGCGATTCATATTTCAAACCATTCGCTCGACCTGGAACCGGTGGTGCGGGGAATGGCGGTCCACCTGGAGATGCAGGCGCGGCGGGTGGACTCGGGCGAGAGCCCGCAGTTGGGGACGAGCGAAGCCTCTTGGATGCTGTTGACGGCGGGCAGTGGACCAGTGACGGGCAGGAAGATCTTCTGGACTGACGATTTTGTGAGTTTGTGGCAGGTGATGCGGTGGCGGTAGGGGCGACGCCGCAGGCTGAGCAATGCCTGTTCGTTTATGGGAGTCTGCGGCGGCGGTTTCAGAATCGCCACGCGCGGCTGTTGCATGCCGGGGCGCGGTATTTGGGGACTGGTCGAATGGCAGGGCGCATCGGGCATGCGGGGCGGTATCCGGGGATTGTTTTAGGTGGCGGGGAGTTTGTGGAGGGCGAACTTTTCGCGGTTTTCGCTGAGGGCGTTTGGAAGGCTTTGGATTTGTATGAGGGGGCGGAGTACCGCCTGGTTCCTGCGGAGGCGGTGATGGAGTGTGGGG
>Ga0118677_10013664_pt1 | contig 11623 bp, 14 predicted proteins | sample AliMusrvi5mmetaG_FD_86154 | JGI IMG/M metagenome (GOLD analysis project Ga0118677, IMG submission 86154) | reverse complement strand
GTTGGCCAGAAGGAGCAGGTTGGTATTGTCGTCGCTGCTCTCCCAATCCTCCACGTTGTTGGCCCAGTTGTCCCGGCGGTCGAGCGTTTCCTTAACGCCGTGGTTGTTCACCAGCCAGTCCCCGTTGTCCTCGGCGTACATGATCCACGCCAACGTCAGTTGCTGAATATTCTTGGAGCAGGTCACCGCCTCCGCCTTGGCCTTGGATTTCGCCAGGGCCGGGAGGAGCAGGGCCGCCAGGATGGCGATGATGGCAATAACGACCAGCAGTTCGATCAAGGTGAAGGCGGGCGGGGAGAGGCGAAGTCCGAGATCCGAAGCCCGCAGGGAATCCGTTGGAATGGAATCCATATCGGTCTTCGCTGAAGTCGCCTTTGACTTGTCTGCGTTCATAGAAAGGGGCCGCTAGAAGCGTAGGCATGAGTCTTCGGACTTCCACCCCGTCAGCGGTATCAGCTCATCAGCGCCATCTGCTTGGGCGTGAGGAGCCACTCCAGCGTAGCGCAGCGGCCAGGCTGCAGCGATTCGGTCGAGAGCTTGCACAAACCGCCCTTCTTCATCACCACCGCGAAACTCGCATTGCCGGAAACCAGCAGCGAGATCAAACCACTCAAGTATGGTTCGTGGCCGACCAGCAGCACGCTCTCAGCAGAAGGCTGCAGGTGATTGAGCAGCTCCACCAGCTTCTTCATGCTGCCGCCGGGGGTGAGGCTGTCGGAGAGCTCCAGCCTCTTGCGCTCCTTCAGGGCCTCGGCGATGACCTCTGCCGTCTGCCGCGCGCGCAAATAGGGGCTGGAGAGAATGAGGTCGAAGGACAGTTCGAGTGCTGCCATGGCGGCGGCGACCTGCCGCAGCTTGCGCTTGCCTTCGGGCGTGAGTGGCCGGTCGGCATCCTTCGCAAACTCGTGGGCGGCTGGGTCGGTAGCGATGCCGTGCCGCAGAATGTAGAGATTCATCGTCAGTGCTTTCGCTTGGGCGACGCGAACGGCGAGGACGCAAGCCGGACCCGCGGATACCTGGCCTTGCCGTCAACCGGCTTGCGCGGCGCGTTCTCTTCCGGCTGGGCCAGCGCCATGAACTGGAACTGGCTGCGGCTCGGTTCGCCGCCTGGGACCGGGGCCATGCGCCGGTACAACCCGTCCGCGTGCAGAAACCGGGCCTTGCAATTGTCCGCCAGGGAAATCGCCAGCACTTCGCTGATCAGCCGCTCGCGCAGCACGCCATCCTCCACCGGAATGGCCAGCTCGATGCGCCGGAAGAAGTTACGCGGCATCCAGTCCGCGCTGCTGATAAAGAGCTGCGGCTGGCAGGCGTTCTCGAAATAGTAGATGCGGCTGTGCTCCAGGAACCGGTCCACGATGCTTCGCACCGTGATGTTCTCGCTCAGGCCCTTGAGGCCCGGCCGCAGACAGCAAATGCCGCGCACAATCAAATCCACCTTCACCCCCGCCGCCGACGCCCGATACAGCGCTTCGATCACCTGGCGGTCGGCCAGCGAATTGATCTTGAGGATGATGCGTGCGGGCAGCCCCACAAGGGCGTTGGCCGCTTCGCGCTCGATCAGGCCCAGCAGGCGGACATGCAGTTCGAACGGCGCCACCACCAGCCGGCGCAGGCTCTGATACTGGCAGATGCCGGTCAGGAGATTGAAGAAGTTGGTGACATCCTCGCCGAGCTCCGGGCGGCACGTCAGGATCCCCAGGTCGGTGTATTGCCTCGCCGTGGTGGGGTTGTAATTGCCCGTCGCCAAGTGCACATAGCGGCGGATATGGTGACCCTCCCGCCGCACCACCAGACAGCTCTTGGCGTGAATCTTGTACCCCACCAGCCCATAGACCACATGCACGCCCGCCTCTTCAAGCTGCCGCGCCCAAAGGATGTTGTTCGCCTCATCGAACCGCGCCCGCAGCTCCACCACCGCCGTCACCTGTTTGCCGTTCCGGACCGCGTTCTCCAGCGCGCCGATGATGCGCCGGTCGCCGCCCGTGCGGTAAAGCGTCTGTTTGATCGCCAGCACATCCGGGTCCGACGCCGCCAGCTCCAGGAATTCCACCACACTGTTGAAGCTGTCGTAGGGATGATGCAGCAAGATGTCCCGCTCGCGAATGGCGGCAAACAAGTCCGGCCGCTGCCGCAGGCAAGCGGCCACCGGCGCTACGAACGGCAGATCGCGCAGCTCCGGCGAATGATCCCCCTCGGTCAGCGCCATGAGCCGCGTCGGGTTCAGTGGGCCGTCAATGGGATAAAGGTCCTCAGCGGTCAGCCGCAACGTCTTGAGCAACGGCTCGCGCACGCCCGGCGGGCACTGGTGATCAATCTCCAGCCGCACCGCGTCTCCCTTGCGGCGGTTGTGCAGCTCGTTCTCGACCGCCTTGAGCAGGTTTGCCGTCTCCTCCTCGTCAATGTAGAGCTCACTGTTACGCGTCACGCGGAAAGGCCAGTAGCCCAGCAGCTTCGTGCCGGGGAACAGATCGGCCAGGTAATGCCCGATCAGCCGGTCGAGATAGACGTAATCCTGCCGCCCATCCGTGCGCGGCAGCTTCACGATGCGCGGCAGGTTGCGCGGGATCTGCACCACGGCGCTGTGCTTGAGCACCTCCCGGTTTCGCGCCATCTCCAGCCGCACGATGAGGTTCAGCGACTTATTCAGCAACTGCGGGAACGGGTGCGCCGGGTCAATCGCCAGCGGCGTCAGCACCGGCCGGACCTGCGTATGGTAATAATCCTCCACCCAAGTGCGGTCGGCCTCGTCCAGCTCCGCAATGTCCAGCAGCCGGATGCCGTTGGCCGCCAGCGCCGGCACCAGCTCCTCGCGCCAGCAGGCATACTGTTGCTCCACCATGCGGCGCACCCGCTTGACGATCGCACGGAGAGTTTCGGTCGCCGTCAAACCGTCCATCGTGCGCTCCGCCAACTCGCCCTCGACTTGCTGCTTCAGGCCCGCCACGCGCACCTCGAAGAACTCATCCAGATTCGAGCCGACGATGCAGAAGAACTTCACTCGCTCCAGCAGCGGGTGTTGCGGGTCGAGCGCTTCCTCCAACACCCGGTGATTGAACTCCAGCCAGCTCAGTTCCCGATTGATGAAATGAGCCGGCCCGAAAGTAATCGTTTTGGTTTTGGATTCCACTACGGCCACCAAGCTAGCCGCCCGCCGGTCGTTTGGAAAGTTACAAAGCGCCGGTGGCGCGGAAGGGCCACGGCGAGTGACAAAGTCCTCGCCAGTCATGGTAGGAGACGACGTCAGGAGTCTCTGTCCTCGCCGGCCGCCCAAACCTGGGCTTTCTTGGAACGTGCTTTCCTTCGGGTTTCGGGTTTCGGATAGGCATCCCGCCACCCTCGAGTCCTGCTTGAGCCGGAGTGCGCCCGTCCACGGGCGTAGCAATGTCCGCTGGTAATAGCGCCTTGAGATCTCATGACTGCAGTGGCCCAGGGCCCGGGCGGCGCGGGAAAAAGAGGGCAATTCCTATGGAGTACCTATGGAGTACCTATGGAGATCCTATGGAGTGCCTATGGAGCAACACGCGCCCAACAAGCCAGCAAGACGCCAGCAACACGCGTACATCACGCCTTCCCCACGCCTGCCACAAGCTCTCACGGGCGTTGCCCGTATGCGCTCGGCACCGGAAGCCCAGATTCCTGTAGCCAAACCCTCAGCCAGCCGCTATAAGCTCTTCAAGTTCGCGCGGCGAACGTAGCTTTGAAGATAATGAGCCATACACAACGGGTCACACGTCGGACATTCCTTCAGCGCAGCGCGCTGGTTGCAGGGGCGGTTACCTTGGCGCCGTCAGGTGTTCTGGGCCGGGCCTCGCAGCCGGGGGCGAATCGCCGCTTCGTTGTCGCCCACATCGGCGTGGGCGGCATGGGCATGACGCACCTGGCCAACATGCTCCGCTTCCAAAAGGACGGAAAGGTCCGCGTAGCCGCCATCTGCGATGCGGACGACAATCGGCTGGAAGCTGCCGTCGAGAACGCCAAGACCGGCGGGGCCAGCGTAATCCCTTACCGCGACTACCGCTATATCCTCGAGCGCAAAGACATTGATGCCGTGCTGATTGCCACGCCCGATCATTGGCACGCGGTCCAGACCGTGCATGCGTGTGAGAGCGGCAAGCATGTCTATGTGGAGAAGCCAGCCTCGGTGACCGTCCGCGAGGGACAGGCGATGGTCGCGGCCGCACGCGCCAACAAGGTGGCCGTGCAGGTCGGCGCGCAGGCGCGCACGGCCAAAGGGGGCTGGTACACCTGCCGAGCTATTCGCAACGGCATTGTGGGCAAGGTGCGGCGCGTCTCGTGCTGGCATTATGCCACTCCGGCGGATGATAAGCCGGTGCCCGACAGTCCGCCGCCCGAAGGCTTGGACTGGGATCTGTGGCTCGGACCATTGCCCTGGCGGCCCCACAACAAGCGCTACCAGCCGGGCACCTTCCGCTGGCTGCTGGAATCGGGTGGCGGGCAAATTCGGGATCGGGGCGCCCACCAATTCAGCACCGTCCTCTGGTGCATGAACGCGGATCAGCAAACGTCATTCACCGTTGAGGCCAAAGGCCGGGCGCCGTCGAAGGGCTTGTGGGACTGCCCGATTGACATGGACGTCGTCTATCAGTTCAAAGACCCCGATTGGACCCTGGAGTGGGGCCAACCGGGCAACAAGGTCGGGCAGACTGAGTTCGGCAATGTGTTCTGGGGCGACAACGGTCGCCTGATCCTGGAGTGGGAGGGCGGCTACAAGCCCGCCAATCCCGAGGCGACAAACTTCAAGCTCCCACCTGGCGGACAAGAGGTTTACCGCACCGACGAATACGAAGACTTCAACATGAACCACAAGGCGGATTGGTTTAAGTCCATCCGCGAAGGACACCTGCGCCCGGCGGTGGATATCGAGATCGGGCACCGCACCGCAACCTTATGCAACCTCGGGAATCTCTCCTACATCCTGGGCCGCAAGCTCACGTGGGACGGCGTGAAGCAGGAGGTCGTGGGAGATGAACCCGCCAATCGGCTGCTGAGCCGGCCACAACGATACCCGTATGTACTCTGACGCTGATATCCAAAGCCTGATAGATCGCATCAAGAACCCCGACGACGCTACGAGCGGCGCGGCATGGCAAAGCGCGGGACCCTACGGGGCGGCGGCCGTGAAGCCGCTGGCGGCGCTCATGGGAGATGGGAACTTCGAGCTGGCACGCAAGGGCAAGCGCGCACTGTACCTGGTGGTGCGCCATGCGGGCCGCCCCGGGGCCGGCGAGGAATGCCAGGCTGTGGAGCGAGAACTGATTCTAGTGCTGGGTTCAGGGCCCTCCCGCGTCCGCCGCGAGGTAGTCTGGATGCTTTCGGAGATTGGCAGCGCGGGAGCGGTGGAGGCGATGGCGGCGCTGCTGGCCGATCAGGAACTCCGAGAAGATGCGCGATGCGCGCTCACCCGCCTTCCGTCGCCGGGCGCAGTGACTGCGCTCAAGGCAGCTTTCGCCACCGCCCCAGAGGACTTCAAGTATGCCCTCGCCGAGTCCTTGCGGCAGCGAGGCGAAACGGTGGCAGGCTATCCCAGCCGCAAGCTTGTGCCCACCAAGCAGACCAGTGTGACGCCGCGGCAATAGAAGCTCGACCCAAGAGAGCGTGAGTTAGCCTGGCAGCGAAAGTTACAAATTAAAACCCAACAGGAGCAGACAGAGATGCAAGGGGCAAACGCTGAAGTGCTGAAATGGGAAGGGGATGTGAGCATGGGTCTGGGTTTCAGCATTTCAGCGTTTGCCCCTTTGAGTTTCCGCTGTTCCGTCCTGTTCAAGTCCGTCTTTTCCCGGATTGACCATCGGGCGCGCAAGAACCAAATTCCTAACAATCGCGCCTTCAAAGGAGAATTGTGAAAGGACAAGCACGCACAACATGAAACTCCGCTATCTCGTAAACCTCGAAAACTGCTTCCGAGAGGGGATCGACTGCAACTCGCGTGTTCAGATTCTCGAAGTCGATCCGAAGGAGATCCAAAGTGATTTACGGGCGGCCATCGCCGACCGGCTTACGGCTGGCCAACACCACGGCCAACAGGTCATGGACGTGTGCTGGATAGATGTTTTAGAAGCGGACGTGGAGGGAGGTATGCTCTGTCTGCCCCTCGGTCAAGGCGGGAGCTGGGACCCTGATTTTGGTCATCTCTTGACCGTGTCCCTGCCCGACCTTCCGAGCCTGATCAAGGCGATCGAAGAGGAAGAGAAGGCTTTGAATACGCACGTGCGGGCGAATAATCTGAAGTTCTCGAAAAGAATTGTTGATAAGGGGGTCCTGTGAAGTCTAGTCCGCTCGCCATCGCAGCGCGTGCGCCGGTTTGGATGGTCCCAGTGTTTCTTGTTCCCTTCGCGGCATATCTGCATTTCCGACTGGAGCCCCGCGGCCAAGGAGTTCGCTGGTTCGTCGCTCTCTCCTAGCAGTGTTTCTCGTGCGGGCGCTTCAGGCGGTTGCCGCGAGCCCGATTCTGAAGGTTGGCGTTCTGCTGATCCTGCTCGCGTTTTCAAGATTCGTAACTGTTCAGGTCGGAGCGTGGGGCAGACCTCCGGTCTGCCGGTTAGCCGGGCCTCTGGCCCGGTGTTCCGGCGACCCGATGGACACGGAGTCAGAGACTCCGTGAACCGGCAGACCGGAGGTCTGCCCCACACCTGAACAGTTACCTTTGCGTTGCGCTCCGCCGGCGCTTGGGCCTTCTGGTGATCGACCGTGTTCCGTGCAGTCAGTTCTTTCATCGTGCGCTCCAATATCCCGCCTGGTTTCCCCATCGCCCGGTCTTTACCCGCGTTTATGCCCGCCTCGAAAGGCGCGCGAATTGAATACCCGGTCTGCGCTTGCCGTCAATGGAGTAGTCATGGCGCAGAAACCGCTACTAATGATAACGCTGCTAGTCGCAATCGGCGGCCTATTCATTTACATAAACAGAGACTGGTTTCAGCGGCAGCCTATTCAAGTTTCGCACCGGCTTTACCGTTTTGCCGGCAGATTCGGTGGGGAGGATACCCCAACCCCAGTGATGTTCGAGTTTGATCGCCGGCTCAAGCTAACGTCCATTAAAATCGTGGATCTCGCCGAGAGCCTGACGAACAAATACCCCCACCCCCTCTGGCATATGATCTCAAGCTCTAACTCGGTTCCGACCAAGGGGTTTGTTTACGGCATGGATGTTCCGGGGATGCGTTCGGCAGTGAACGGCGCGACCGCTGACCCGCTGGACCCCCGGCAGACCTACCGGCTGCTGCTCGAAGCCGGCTCTGTGAAGGCGAAGCACGACTTCACTCTCGAACCGACCGAACGTTAACTCCGCCCGGACAGCAAAGTCTGACATGGATCTGGGTCATGGCCGGGGCGGGATAGAGTATTTCCATAGTTGCCTAAAACCGAAATCCGAAAACCGAAATGGGCCAGCCGCCCGCACGGCCTTCGGATTTGAGAGCTGCTCGCTGGGAACGGGAGAACCTTAGATCGTAACTGCTCAGGTAGTGGGGCGGGCGTCTCGCCCTCGGTCCCCACGCGGGCGAGACGCCCGGTACAGCAGGCGAGACGCCCGCCCCACTACCTGAGCAGTTCCAAATAATCAGCAGCGGAATCAGTGTAAAGCTCTGAAAATACACTTACCATCAGAGCGGATCGGAGGTATATTGAACTATGTCAAATCCAACAAGCAAAGACGCCAGCCAATACAACAGGCGGAGTTTCCTCAAGACCGGCACCGTGGCCGTGGCGGGCTTGACCGTCGCCGACTACGGTTTTGCCCGGGCGAAGACCGAGACGCTGGCGATGGCTGGAGGCGAGAAGACCATCACTTTCCCCAAGGATCAGTTCGCGGCACTCACCAAGTGGCCGCGCTACGGCGACGCCGAGAAACAGGCTCTGTGCAGCCTGCTCGACAACAACAAGTTCTACGACGAGCTGCCGGCATTCGAGCAGGAATGGAAGGATTACACCAAAGCGCCGTTTGTGAAGAACCACATCAACGGCACCAGCGCACTGACCAGCATGTACTTCGCGCTCGACCTGCCGCCCGGCAGCGAAATCATGGTGCCCTCCTACACGTTCTTCGCCACCTGCCTGGCGATGCGCTTCTTCGGCTGCGTGCCCATATTCGTTGACATCGACCCGAAGACCGCGACGTTCGACCTGGAGGACGCCAAACGCAAGCTCACGCCCCGCACTAAGGCGGTGGTGCCGATGCATTCGTGGGGGCTCCCGTGCCAGATGGACGCAATCAGCGACTGGGCTAAGGAGAAGGGCCTCATTGTGCTGGAGGATGCCGCCCACGCTCACGGCGCGTCCATGCAGGGCAAGAAGATGGGCACCTGGGGCGCGATGGGCATCTACAGCTTCCAGGCCTCCAAAGTCATGCCGTGCGTTGAGGGCGGCATGGGCATGTACAATACGCGCGAGTATTTTGAGCGCGCCACCGCCTTCGGCCACTACGACCTGCCTGGGAAATTCCCCAAGGACAGCCCGATATACGCCTACGACGGCACCGGCTTCGGCCAGAAATACCGCATGCACCCGCTCGCCGCCGCCCTGGGGCGCCAGCAGCTCAAGGGGCTTGACGCTGTGAATCAGCTCGTGGAGAAGAACGTCCGGGCCATGAATGACCCGTTGACCAAGCTGGCGGGCCTCACCGAGCCCCACTGTCGCGCCGACCAGAAACGGGTCTATTACTGCGGCAACATGGTGCTCATTGACTTCAAGAAAGTCGGGTTCTCGCGCGATGCCCTCGTCAAGGCGCTTAAGGCCGAAGGCGTCAATGCGAGCTTCTGGGACTACCCGGAACAGCACAAGTTGAAGATCTACTCCGAGGCCAAGTGGTGGAATCATCCGCCAACGATTCCCCAATCCATGCCTGGCAACGCCTACATCAACGGCAACCACCTCTTCCTGCCGCTGATCTACGGCGAAGCGCCTGAGCTAATCGCCCAATACGTCCAGGCCTTCGAAAAAGTCTGGGCCCACCGCACCGAGCTGGCCAAGACGTAATTCCCATCCAACTGCTTGAGGTCGCCCTTGTCCTGGGCTAAAGCCTTAATCCCACGCCAAAGTTTCCGGCGCGGTTCGGGCGCGAGTGTTTGCAGAAAGTCCTTTACCCTTTGTCCGACAATCACCCGGGTATTCATGCGGACATTTCAGCGTCAAGCTCCGCGACCTCGTACTGTTTGCCCCGCCCGGCCTTGTGTTCCTTCAGCGCCCGGACGAAATGCGGGTCGCTCAGCAGCTCCATGCTTTCCACCAGCGCCTCGATCCGGTCTTTGGATAGAAACACGCCCACCACCTTGCCGTGCCGGGCGATGGCAAAGCTGTCCTGCCGGATAAGCCTGGGCAGGTTCGCCTGCGCCTGGCTCACGGTAACTGTAGAATCACTCGTCATATTACAGCTAACCCACAACGGTCAGGGACGCGCAAGCACTTTCCCCGCCCTCCGACCTATGACCTCTGCCCCTGATACGCTATGATCACGAAATGCGGTTGGGAGGATATGCGCGGTGAGTTCAAGCGGGTGGAGCGGGGCTGGTGTTTGGGTGGGGAAGAGTTTCGGCGGGAGCTATTGGAGCAGGTGGACACGCGTCCGGGGCCGAGCCATTTTGGGGAAGTGGTGCAGGAGGCGGAGGCGGTGCAAGCCGAGCAATTGGTGATTGCGGGGCTGAAGCGGATGCGCTGGAGCGAGGCGGACCTAAGAGCCCACCGGAAGGGCGAGCCGAAGAAAGTGGATTTAGCCTGGAAGTTGCGGTCGCAGACGACGATGCCGCTGGTCTGGATTGCGGAGCGGCTGAACATGGGCACCCGCGGTCATCTGGCGTGGTTGCTGCAGCAACGGGGCAAGAGCCGGCCCGCCGCTCCTGCCAACAAACGAGTGCGAAGAAGCTGACAATCTCATTAACTGACCCCTTTATATCGTCGAGTGCGGTGGCTTGCCGTAGCCGACGAACGACTTCGCCAGCGTTCGCGGCAACGTGCCCCGTGCAATCAGAGCCGAATGGGCTGGCAGACGAGTTCGCGCTCGAAACGTCTCCCACGGATAGCGACCCTTTCAAGCCACTTCATCCAGCGATGTGCGCGAGGAGTTCTTCTTCTTGGTCGCCGTCTGGTCGGCCTGGGAATTGCTTGTGCTGGACGCTTCGCTGCTCTGGGCGCTTTTCTTCGCGGCCTTGGCTTGTTCTTGCTGGATTTCCATTTCGACTAACTGGATCTCCAATTCCAGCGCTTTGACTGTTGCCTCCTTGGTCTTGGCGTCGTCTGTCGTGCTCTGGTTTTCGGTGCTCAGCTCCTTTACCAGTGACTGCAGCTTCTGTTCGAGCTTGGCTATCGTGCTGCTGCCACTGGCTGCGGAACTTGAAGATGAGCCGGATAAGGCGGTCGAGACGGGTGAAATAGTCATAAGGATTGTTCGTTATAGGTATAATACCGTTGCGGATTCAATAAGCGAGTCGAGGAGCATCGTAACGTCGTAACGATGCGCCATTCTTTTTCTTGATGTATTCATTCGGCCAATTTACTTGCAGACGAGCTCCAGGCCCGAGCTCCAGGCCCGTTTGACTCTATGCACGTTATCGGACAGAAGGAAGAGGGCCTTGAGCCGCCCCTCTGCGTTTCATCCAGATTTCGACTGCATCCATCCGAATTGGCCAACCTGTCGCTTGTGTCAACAGGCGTGGTGACGCTTAGCTGGATTCACGGCTCGGAAGCTGCGCATTCAATATCTTGGGGCGATCTATCATGTGATGAATCGGGGCGACCGGCGGGAGGCGGTTTTCGAGGATGACCAGGACCGGGAGCGGTTGCTGGAGACGCTCACGGAGGCGTATGAAAAGACTGGCTGGCAGGTACACGTCTATTGCCTGATGCGTAACCACTTTCACCTGGCCCTCGAAACACCGCAGCCCAACCTGGTGGTGGGGATGAAGTGGCAGTTGGGCACCTACACCAGCCGCTATAATCGGCGGCACAAGGAATTTGGGCACTTGTTTAGCGGTCGGTATAAGGCGCTGATCGAATGGGGGTCAGAACAAACTTTCTCCACATTCCGGTGCGGGGAGGCGAGGGGGAAAGCTGAAATTGGGAAAGCAGAAAGCAGAAAGCAGAAGCCAGAAGCCCGAGGACGGGGGAGGACTGTCGGGAAGGGTGGTGCGGGCATTAGATAACTGGACCAGCCCGACCACACTACCTGTAGGGGCCTGACAATTTTGGAGTACCCCACATATAGCGCTTTCCGGAGCGTTATTGGCGCTGCGTGCCGGTGTCAGTCCTCACCATTGCCACAAACCGGTGATGAGAATGTAATGGGCGCATCACCCTAAATCCGGCAGTTCAGAAACCACGGGTGACACGGATGGGAATGGGCCTCGTCATGGTCGGAAACCTCTTTCGCGACCCAGCAATTCTCATTATGGGCAACAGTCAGGGAAAACCGTTGCAACGGTTGGACCGCAGCGGGGGCGTGGTTCACCCAACTGAAGTTGGGTGTTAATGAGAGGAAGACTCGGACTACGTTTGGCCCGTGAAGTCTTCCTGCTACTTCACTGGGCGGTTTCGGATTTGGGTTGCCCGCTAAACACGCTAAAAGACGCTAAATCTGCTGCCGGCTAAAGCCGGCGTTCCGCAGGTCCCCGAC
>Ga0118677_10013662_pt1 | contig 11623 bp, 9 predicted proteins | sample AliMusrvi5mmetaG_FD_86154 | JGI IMG/M metagenome (GOLD analysis project Ga0118677, IMG submission 86154) | reverse complement strand
GAAAAACCAGGACACGCTCGCACCGGTGACAGTTCCGAGTCCTCCCGCCCAGGCGCTGTACGACAACACATGCGCAATCACCCTGTCGGCGACGGACTGTGGCTGTGGCGTCGCAGCGACGTTCTACTCGCTTGACGCGGGCCCCACGCTCCAAGGGAACGTGGTCTCCGTGAGCACACCCGGTTCTCACTACCTTGAGTACTGGTCTGTGGATAAGGTGGGCAACGTCGAGGCGCGTCACGCGCTGAGTTTCACGATTGTTGAGGTCGCCCCGCCCGCGACCACCATCACCATCAACCGGAGCACGTCCTCCGTCAGACTCCCTACGCCGTTCGTGCTCTCGGGGGTGCTCACGCCCGGAGTGCTGAGCGCACCGTGCGTAGTGGAGGTCCAGAAGCCGGGGAGTGCGCGCTGGTCGTATTCGTCCGCACGCCTTGCCTACTCGACGACCGGCGCCGGGGCCAACTGGTGGTATCGGTATACGCCGAAGTTGCGTGGCACCTACTCGTTCCGCGCTCGCTTCGCTGGTGACTCGACCGGTTTGCCGTCGCTCTCACGAACGCTAACGGTGGTCGTGCGGTAGCGCCGCCGCCCGTCTGGATCCTCGGCTTACCAATCCAAGGGGTGCGCGCGGTCTGGGCAAACGCTGTCATGGCTGCTGGCCGTCGGCTAGACTCGGCATCGACCATCCGAAGTCACGCATCTGATTGGGAGCGTCGATGGATCTTCGCGGCAAGAAGGTCGTTGTCACTGGTTCCGATGGCTTCATCGGCAGCCATCTCGTCGAGGCGCTCGTTGCTCATGGGTGCGCGGTTCGCGCCTTTGTCTTCTACAACTCGTTCAACTCGTGGGGATGGCTTGACTCGCTTCCTGCCGAGACGATGGCGGCTGTCGAGGTCTTCGCTGGGGACGTACGCGATCCGAACGGCGTGCGCGTGGCTCTCATGGGAGAGGACGTAGTCTTCCATCTTGCCGCCTTGATCGGGATTCCGTTCTCGTATCACTCTCCCGACAGCTACGTGGAGACGAACGTCCGAGGTACGCTGAACGTGCTGCAAGCTGCACGTGATCATGGGCTCGAACGGGTTGTGGTGACCTCCACCTCAGAGGTTTACGGCACCGCTCAGTACGTCCCGATCGATGAGAAGCACCCACGACAAGGGCAGTCGCCGTACTCGGCCTCCAAGATAGGTGCGGACGCGATGGCGGATGCCTTCTACCGCAGCTTCGAACTGCCGGTCGTGACGGTGCGTCCCTTCAATACATACGGTCCGCGCCAGTCGGCGCGAGCGATCATTCCGACGATCGTGAGCCAGCTGCTTGCGGGCCGGACCACAATCGCACTTGGTTCGCTCGAGCCCACCCGCGATCTCACCTACGTGACCGACACGTGCGCTGGCTTCGTGGCTCTGGCCGAGTCGGATGCAGCGGTTGGCCGCGAAGTGAACCTGGGAGTCGGCGCAGAGATCTCCATCCGAGACCTCGCCAAGATGCTTATCGCGCAGATTGAGCCGAGCGCTCAGATTGTGAGCGATGCCGCCCGCCTCCGACCGCAGCGGTCGGAGGTGGAACGCCTGCTTTCCGACAACACCCTCGCGCAGCAGCTCGGAGGCTGGAGCCCAAGCGTCCCTCTTGACGAGGGTCTAGCTCGAACGATTGCTTGGATGCGAGAGCCTGGGAACTTGGAGCGGTACAAGTCAGGGATCTTCAATGTCTGATCCCTCCGTCGCCGCTCAAATCCCTCTGGCGGAGCCAGCGCTGGGTGGGAACGAGATCGACTACATGGTGGATGCAGTCTCATCGGGGTGGCTGTCGGCGGGTCCGTATGTGCGCCGTTTTGAGGATGCGGTAGCCGCTGCCACCGGGTCACGTAATGCGGTTGCGTGTGCAAGTGGAACAGCAGCGCTTCACGTCGCACTGCTTCTTGCCGGGGTTCGTCGCGCCGACCTGGTTGTCTGTCCCACCCTGACCTTCATCGCCACAAGCAACGCGATCACGTACTGCGGCGCCGACCCGGTCTTTCTCGGATGCGATGACTCGCTCTGTCTTGATCCTGACGCGCTTGCTGGATTCCTCGAAGATGGCTGCGAGACGACCGACGTTGGCCTAGTGGAACTCTCCACCGGGAGGCGGGTGGCTGCCGTTGTGCCCGTCCATGTCCTAGGCACCCCGTGCTCGCCACGCGTGTTCGATGTCGCCGCCTCCTTTGGGCTGCGTGTTGTCGAGGACGCGGCGGAGGCGATCGGCTCGCGATGGGTGGGGGAGTCTCTCGGGGGGAGGGAAGTAGGCACAGCGGGGCTACTCGGAGTGCTGTCATTCAACGGCAATAAGCTGATCACAAGCGGTGGCGGTGGCATGATCCTGACCGCCGACGACGACCTGGCGAAGCGTGCGCGCTATCTGGTCGACCAAGCCAAGGATGACGCGCTTCGCTACATCCACGGCGAGGTTGGCTTCAACTACAGGCTTGCGAATCCGCTGGCCGCACTTGGACTCGCCCAAGTAGAGCAGCTCGATCGCCTCGTTGCCGCGCGTCTGATCAACTTCGATCGGTATCGTGAGCGACTACACGGAGGAAGGGGCATCCGGTTGCTCGAGCCGCCTCCGGAGGTGCGGTCGAACCATTGGTTCTACCCCCTGGTGGTCGACCCCCAGGAAGCGGGGATCGATCGGGAGACACTGATGACCCGCCTACGGGAGCTCGGCATCCAGACGAGGCCTCTCTGGTATCCCAATCATCGACTGAAGCCCTACCTCGGTTCACTCTCCTTCAATGTCGATCGGGCAGTCTGGTACTGGGAGCGCGTCCTTTGCCTCCCGTGCGGTGCTGCATTGTCCGCCGAGGAGATAGAACGTGTTTGCGAGGAGATCGCCAAGGCGCTTCCTGCCGTCTCAGCTTGACCACTGGTTTCTGCGACCTACTTGACGTCCCAAGGGCACAGCTCTACTGTTCATTGGATGAACGGTAGAGTTGTGTCCTTGGGACGTGATAAGAGCCGTGCAAGGAATCGACAGCATAGATGCCGAGGCGATTCGCGAGTTGCGGATGCTTCAAGCTCTAGATGAGGACCCGACTGTGTCACAGCGCGCACTCGCCAGGGACCTGGGGGTCGCCGTGGGCGTAGTCAACTCGTGCATGCGAGCGCTTGTCCGCAAGGGCATCGTCAAGGTTCGAGGGGAGAACAACCGCACAATCACCTATCACCTGACTCACGAGGGTGTCGTTCGCAAGGCGGCTCTTGCGGTGCAATGGACCGCCAACACGCTCGAGTTCTACCGCTCAGCGCGGCGCCAGGTTGCCGATCGAATCGCAGAGCTCGTAGAGGCGGGGCATCGCGCTGCAATCCTGTACGGGGCGAACGAACTTGCAGAGATTGCGGTCCTAGTGGCCTCGGCGACGGAACTCAGAGTCGTCTCGGTCGTGGCTGGTGCCGATCGACCGGTCGCGGACTCGATCCTCGGCGTGGCGGTCGTGTCAGCAAGCGAAGCTACGTCGGTGGATGTGCGTGCAGATGTTGTCATTCTCACGGAGGTCGCCTCGCCTGAGCGAGTGGGCGCGTTGGTCGAGGCGTTCCCAGACGCGACCATGTGTAGTCTCCTCGGTCAGCTGCTCACAGAAGAGGCGTTGTAGCATGCCTACTCTTCGGTTCATGCGTCGGTTGCTGCGAGAGCAGCCGCTCAGGTTCTCGGCGGTTGTCGTTTCCGCTGCGCTCGCCGGGATCCTCGACGGGATTTGGATCGCCGCTCTGGTCCCACTCCTCGACGTGTTGGGCGGCCAAGGCTCCGGTGGGACGATTGGTGCGGGAGTGCATGCAGTCCTCGGCGTCGTCGGGCTGCCCTTGAGTCTCTACAGCATCCTCGGGTTCGTTCTCTTCTTCGTTCTTTGTCAGGCGGTGGCTACTATTGCCCAGGCCAAGATCGCGTATGGTTCGATCTACGGTTTCGAGTCTGATCTACGCAATCGTCTCTACGATGCGGTGTTCAGCGCACGTTGGCCGTTCTTCGTGCGAGAGAAGAGCGCTGACGTCGTTAATGCGCTGACCGTCGAGGCGACACGAGCCTCAGAAGCTTACAACTACCTGAATCAACTCCTCGGCATTGTTCTTACGGTTGCGGCGTACGTGGTACTCGCGGTCTTTCTGTCCCTACAGATGACCGCGATTGTCCTGGTTGCGGGCGCGACGTTCGCGTTTGCCCTGCGACGGCGCGTTGCGCGGGGAAGTCAGTATGGGCTCGCGGTTACTCGCCTGAACCAGAATGTTCAGAGCGCCGCCATGGAGAGCATCTCAGGTGCGAAGCTCGTGAAAGGCGTCGCCGCCGAACGTTCGTCGGTCAGCAGGTTTGTCACAACAACCCTCAACCTCGCGCATCAGCAGTACAGCATGCAGATGAATCAAGCGTGGGTGAAGCTCATCTACGACTCGCTGTCGGCGTTCGTCGTTGTGATTGGAATCTGGCTCGCCTCAACGAGATTTCACATGGCGCTTCCGGAACTCATGGTCTTCTTGGTCGTCTTCGCACGGATCGCGCCGCGGATAAGCAACATCTCAACTCTTCAGCACAGTCTGCTCTCGTTCCTGCCATCGCTGGACAGAATCGACGACCTCACCGGTAGGGCGGCCCGAATGCTCGAGGGCGGGGGCACGGTCCGCCTTCCCCACTTCATGGGCGCGATTGAGTTCCGTGGCGTCACGTTCGGGTACGACGCTGCCGCCCCCATCGTGCGAGACTTGGACCTCACGATCGCCGCGGGTCGAACGACGGCTGTCGTTGGCCCTTCCGGCGCCGGCAAGACAACAATCATCGATCTGGTCATGCGGCTGATTCTGCCTCAGGCGGGCGCTGCAGAGGTGGACGGCGTTCCCATGCGCGAACTCGACGTCCCCGACTGGCGCAGTCGCATCGGCTACGTCGCGCAGGACGCCGTGCTCTTCCACGCGACAGTGCGCGACAACATCGCTTTCGGTGCGCCCGACGCGACGGACTCGGACGTGCGAGACGCGGCTCGGCTTGCATTCGCCGACGAGTTCATCAGCGAGATGGAGTGCGGCTATGACACGATCGTGGGTGATCGAGGATTGCGACTCTCAGGCGGACAGCGCCAGCGAATCGCGCTTGCACGCGCAATCGTGCGACGCCCCGAGATCCTTATCTTGGATGAGGCCACGAGCGCTCTCGATGCCGAGTCGGAAGCCAAGATTCAGCAGGCCGTCGCCAAGCTCGCGCGGTCTCTTACCGTGATAATCGTTACTCACAGGCTTGCCACGGTGAGGGATGCTGATCTCATCTACGTGCTAGAGGGCGGTCGCATCGTGGAGCAAGGCACCTTCGACCAGCTTGTGGTCGCTCACGGTCGCTTCGAGGAGTTGCGCAGGTTGCAGTCGCTTCAAGGCGAGACGCACCCGCAGGGGGAGCGAGAAGGGGGCAAGGCATGAAGGCAAGCCAGAACCGAGGCACGCGAAATGCCCTTGTCACGCCTGACGCTCTAATCAGCGCAGCGTTGCGCCAGATGGACGAGTCTGGCGACAAGATTCTGATAGTTGTGGACAGTTCGCGACACCTCTTGGGCACAGCGACTGACGGCGACGTGCGTCGCTGGCTCATTGCGGGCAACGGGTTGGACCATCCGATAGCCGAGGCAATGAATCCCACTCCACTGAGCCTGTGCGTGGGCTACGACGTCGCCGAGGCCCGCCAGTTGCTACTGACGAACAAGATCGACTGTATCCCCGTGGTGGACGATGAGGGCGTGGTCGTCTCCGCAATCTGGTGGGTGGATCTTCTTGAGCAACCCCAACCAACTCTCCGTCAGGTCGGCCTGCCCGTCGTGATCATGGCCGGCGGCGAGGGCACTCGGCTCGCGCCCTACACGAAGGTCCTGCCGAAGCCACTGATTCCGATTGGTGAGACACCCATCGTGGAACTCATCATCGAGCGCTTCGTGTCGCACGGATGTCGCGAGTTCTACCTATCGGTGAATTACAAGGCAAACCTGATCAAGGCGTACTTCGCAGATCTGGCGCCTGCCTACGACATTCAATTCGTGGAGGAAGAGCGGCCCCTGGGAACCGCGGGAAGCCTCTCGCTTCTGCGCGGGCGCATCACGGGGACCTTCTTCGTCAGCAACTGCGACATCCTCATCGATGCGGACTACGCGAATGTTCTCGACTTCCACCGCTCCCAGGGCAACTTGATTACGGTGGTCGCATCTGCGAAGAACTTCACAATCCCTTATGGCGTGTGCGAGGTTGCCGGCGGAGGTCAGCTAAAGGGCATCACCGAAAAGCCCGGATTCGACTTTCTGGTGTCGACCGGCATGTGCGTTCTTGAAGCCTCAGTGATTGATGAAGTTCCGAATGATTGCCTGTATCACATTCCTGATCTTGTCAATTCGTGCGTGGCGGATGGCAAGAGGGTCGGCATCTATCCTGTGTCGGAGAAGTGCTGGCTAGACATGGGCCAGTGGGAGGAGTTCAGCGAGATGCGTGCGAGGTTTGGATCGTCGTGAGGGGGCGCGTGGAACGGATCGGACTGATTGTTGGGGAAGGCACTGCGCAGCCGTCCTCGACGCTGCGCGGATGACCAAGTGGTTTGACCAAGTGGACGTTGTCGACGTGGCCGAGAATCTCGGCACTCAGGTCCCGATGGGCCAGGTCAATGAACTCGAGCGCATGAGTGACAACATGGGGGTGCTCCAAATGTCGGTGCCCGTGCCTTGGAAAGAGGGACACGTCTACCTCATCGCGGAAGCAGGCGTGAACCACAACGGTTCGCTATCGCTTGCACACGAGATGATCGATTGCGCTGCGGAAGCTGGGGTGGACGCGGTCAAGTTCCAGATCGGTACGCCGGAGGCGGTGGTCTCCCGGTTCGCGCCAAAGGCCCAGTACCAGAAACAGACAACCGACGCATCTGAATCCCAACTGGAGATGATACGCAACCTCCAGCTGCCGCCTGACGCGTGGCCTGACCTGGTGTCCCGCTGCGTGCAAGAGTGTGTGGCGTTCCTCGCGTCGCCCTTTGATCTGCCGAGCGTGCGCTATCTCTCCGGCCTCGACACACCGGCGATCAAGGTCCCGTCGGGAGAGATTACCAATCTGCCGTATCTGCGCGCGGTCGGCGCCACCGGCATGCCCGTGTTGCTCTCGACGGGCATGTGCGATCTCGAGGAGGTGCGCTGCGCAATCGGCGTTCTCGCGAGCAATGGGACCCCTCGCGACGCTATCCTCGTGCTTCAGTGCACGACCGAGTACCCCGCACCCGTCGAGGACGCGAATCTGCGGGCTATGCAGACGATGGCCGTCGAGTTCGGCCTGCCCGTGGGTTACTCGGACCACACCCTCGGGCTCGAACTCTCGTTCGCGGCGGCAGGCATGGGCGCGCGAGCGATTGAGAAGCACTTCACGCTGGACAAGACAATGGAGGGCCCGGACCACGCCGCCAGTCTTGAGCCAAACGAGCTGAACGAGCTCGTGCGGGCCATACGCTCGATCGAAGTCGCACTGGGCGACGGTGTCAAGAGGCCTGCCCGATCGGAGATCAAGAACCAGCCGATCGCTCGAAAGAGCATCGTGGCATCTCGGGCGATAGTAGCGGGGGAGGCGTTCTCGGAGGAGAACCTGACCACCAAGCGCCCGGGAAGCGGCGTCAGCCCCATGAGCTGGGACGAGGTCGTCGGCACTTGTGCGACGCGTGCTTTCGAACCGGATGAGCTGATCGAGCTATGACGCGCGTTTGTGTTGTCACAGGAGGTCGCGCGGACTACGGACTCCTGCGTCCGGTCATGCGACGCATCGCGGCATCGGACGTGCTCCACCTCGCGGTTGCGGCCACTGGCGGCCACCTGTCGGCGAGGTTCGGCATGACGGTGCGCGAGATCGAGGCGGACGGCTTCGTGGTTGACATCGCCGTGCCGATCCTTGGCGATGGTGATGATGACGTTGCGGCAGCGCATGCGGCGGCTGCGGCAACAGGAGGATTCGCAGACGCGTGGTCACGGAACCGGCCGGACGTAGTCCTCTTGCTGGGCGACCGCTATGAGATTCTCGCAGCCGCCACGGTGGCGCTCCTTCTGCGGATACCAGTCGCGCACATCGCGGGTGGCGAGGTGACCAAGGCTGCATTCGACGACCAGATCCGGCACGCCATCACGAAGATGGCGAGTCTGCATTTCGTGAGTGCCCAGACGTACCGTCGACGCGTCATCCAGATGGGCGAGCGCCCGGACCGCGTGTTCCTCGTAGGCGCGCTGGGTCTGGACAATGTGCTCGGGCTCGATCTGTTCGACCGCTCGGAAGTCGAGAAGCGTCTCGGCATCGGACGTGGATTGAAGTACGCGGTTGTCACGTTCCATCCGGTCACGCTTTCGCCCGAGACCACTCGCGTCGGGATCTCCGCGGTCCTCGAAGCGTTGAGCTCGCGGTCGGAGCTGTTCGCAGTCTTCACGATGCCGAACGCAGATCCCGACAGTCGGGTCGTCGAGAAACGGATTCGGGCGTTCGAGCAAGCGCGCCCAGGTTGTTGCAGCGTGCACGAGGCGCTTGGGGTGCAGCTCTACCTTTCGGCTGTGAAACACGCGAGCGTCGTGATCGGCAATTCGTCGAGCGGGATGGCTGAGGCTCCTGCGCTCGGGACGCCAGTCGTAAACGTGGGTGACCGGCAGCAAGGCCGGCTGCGCCCGTCGGGCGTTATCGACTGCGAGCCGACCCCTGAGGCCGTGGAGGCGGCCATCGACCGCGGTCTCTCCTCGGAGTTCGCTGAGGAGTTCGCGGCGGGTAGCGCCATGCTGGGCGATGGCCACGCTGCCGAACGCATCGTCGAGGTTCTGGAACGGACTGCGCCCGATTCGCTCGAGCTCGCCAAAGGATTCAGAGACCTTCCTGACGTCGACACCGGCGACGGGTAGCGATACTGCGCGTGACCGCATGCCGGGCTCCGGGTGTGGGAGCGCGCAAGTCGCCATACACACCATTCTGACGGACGGTGAAAGGGGCACGACGACATGACTGATTCCGAGAAGCTGGACGCCGCGTTCAGGGACGCGCTCAGCCTCGACGACGACCTCAATCTCGCCCACGCTGCCTACGGCGTGACGCGTGGTTGGGACTCGACCGCCCACATGCAACTTGTGGCCGAGATCGAGGACGCTTTTGACATCATGCTCGACACCGATGACGTGATCGGCATGAGCAGCTACCTAGTCGCGAAGGACATCTTGCGGAAGTACCATGTCGGCCTCGACGATTAGCGGCGCAGTCGCCTCCATGGCAGGTTCGGGCTGCCGAATAGCGACTTGCGCTTTGCTGGAGAGTGCGTTTGCAGGCGTCAGAGGAGCCGTGTCGACATGACGGTTCTGGGGCTTGAGGACTTCGACGGACCTGCGCTCATCGACTCCGTGTCGGGGCTCAGGCTCTCCCGAAGCGAGCTCGTCGACGAGGCGTTGTCCTTTGTGTCGCCGATAGGCGTTGCTAGGTCGCTCGTCCTTCTCTTGTGCGACATGAGCCCTTTCACGCCTGTCTTCTACGCCGGTGCGCTCCTTGCCGACCATCCGGTCGCACTTGTCGACGCGAGGGCCCCTGCCGTCGCGACGGCAAGCACACTCGCCGCCTACGGGCCGGAATGGGTCGCGGGTCCCGTAGGCACCGCGAACACGCTGGCCGAGGCCGGCATCGAAGGCGCAGTCGCAAGGACGAGTCTCGGCGGCGAGCTCGTCCGCCTGGCCGTCGAGCGGCGCGCGCCCCTCCATCCAGAGCTCGCGCTGCTGCTCGCCACATCGGGCACGACGGGCTCGACCAAGTTCGTGCGGCTGACACGGGCGAACGTGGAATCCAACGCGAGGGCGATTGCCGAATACCTCTCGCTGACGCCTGACGAACGTCCGATCGGCTCTCTCCCTCTGCACTATTCTTTCGGCCTATCGGTGCTCAACAGCCACTGGTCGGCAGGCGCTCCACTCGTGCTCACGCCAGCGAGCGTCTTGCAGCGGGCCTTTTGGGGCGTCATGGAGACGCATGAGTGCACAAGCCTTGCAGGCGTGCCCTTCACCTACGAGATGCTCGAACGCGTCGGATTCCGAGAGATGGAGCTGCCGGCGCTTCACACACTCCAGCAGGCCGGCGGGGCACTCGACATCGGCCTCGCAAAGGCGTTTGGTGAGCACATGGCGGCGCGCGGAGGCCGGTTCTTCGTCATGTACGGCCAGACCGAGGCGACTGCGCGTATCGCCTACGTCCCGCCAGACAGACTCGCCGACAAGCCTGGCTCAGCCGGCATCGCCGTGCCGGGAGGTCGGCTCGGGGTCGATCCCGGCCGAACGACCAGCGACGACGGGCGCTCAGTCGGGGAAGTCATCTACTCAGGGCCGAACGTCATGATGGGCTATGCGAGCACCGCCGCCGACTTGGCGCTTGGCGACAAGCTCGGCGGCGTCCTGCGCACTGGAGACATCGGTTATCTCGACGACGAGTCCTTCCTCTTCCTCGTCGGACGCAGTAAGCGCATTGCGAAGGTGTTTGGGTTGCGTGTGAACCTCGACGAGGTCGAGAGACGTCTGCGAGCAGACGGTCCGGTTGCGGTCGTCGGCGCCGGCGAGTCAATCTGGGCGTTCATCGGCTTCGGCGACGTCGAGAAGGCCAAGCAGATCCGGCAGGTGCTTGCGCAGGAGTATCGGGTGCACAAGAGCGCACTCCACGTCGAAGTCGTCGACCAGATTCCAACGACGAGTTCAGGCAAGACCGACTACGAACAGGTGCAGACGTGGATACCCAGCTAGCCCATCTCCTGGAGGCGGCACAGTACTCCGTGCCCGTGGCGGCCAAGGAGCCACTCATGCTCGAGGGGCTGAACGATCTCTCGCGCCACCACTACGAGTGCTCCATCGAGTATCGGCGGATCGTCGACACGGTGTTCGACGGTAGGGTGGAAGCGGCGCGGTTGGGTGACGTGCCATACGTTCCCGTGCGGCTCTTCAAACTTCTCGAGCTCAAGTCGATCGCGGACGAAGAGGTCTTCAAGTTGATGACATCGAGCGGCACGACGGGGCAACAACCCAGTCGCATCTACCTGGACGTTGCGGGCGCTCGGATCCAGACCCAAGCGCTGTCGAGCATCGTGACGCACTACATCGGCAAGCGCCGGTTGCCCATGCTTATCGTCGACCATCCCGGAGTCGTCAAGGACCGCGCGCAGTTCAGCGCCCGTGGCGCCGGTATTCTCGGTATGCTGAGCTACGGTCGAGATCACCTTTACGTTCTGCGCCAGGACATGACAGTCGATCGCGCGGCCCTCAGCACGTGGCTAACGGAACATGCTGGACAAGACCTCTTGATCTTCGGGTTCACGTTCATGGTCTGGCAGTACCTGTTTGAGCCATTCAAAGCGAGCGCAATCGACTTGAGCAAGGCGACCCTGGTGCACAGCGGCGGCTGGAAGAAGCTCACCGACCTAGCCATCACGAACGAGGCATTCAAGACCCATCTCCACGATGCGTTCGGTATTACCCGCGTGCACAACTTCTACGGGATGGTCGAGCAGGTCGGCAGCGTATTCTTCGAGTGCGACGCCGGCTACTTCCACCCCCCGAACTTCGCAGATGTCATCATTCGTGACCTTCTGAGCTGGGGCG
>Ga0118677_10013660_pt1 | contig 11624 bp, 12 predicted proteins | sample AliMusrvi5mmetaG_FD_86154 | JGI IMG/M metagenome (GOLD analysis project Ga0118677, IMG submission 86154) | reverse complement strand
CTTCACCGTGATCCCGCGCTTCTTCAGCTGGTCGTACAGCTCGCGCACCTTGTGCTGCGCCTGCGCCACCGCCATCCCGTAGCCGGGGATGATGACGACGAAGCTCGCCTGCTCCAGAGCCTGGGCCGCCCCTTCCGGCGTCTCGGACTTGTAGACCTTCTCCTCGCCCCCCGCCTTGGCCTGCTTCACCTGGCCGAACGCCCCGAACAGGACGTTCGTGAACGACCGGTTCATCGCCTTGCACATGATGATCGCCAGGATGAGGCCGCTCGAGCCGTCGAGCGCCCCGGCCGTGATCAGCAGCTTGTTGTCGAGGACGAACCCCATCGCCACCGCCGACAGCCCCGCGTAGGCGTTGAGGATCGCGATGACGGTCGGCATGTCCGCCCCGCCGATCGGGATGATGAGGAGGACGCCGAAGAGGAGCGACAGGACGATCACGCCCGAGAAGGCGAGCGGCGCCCAGGCCGCCGCCGGGTTCAGGACGAGCGCCGCCGCCAGCGCGAGGGTGACGCCGAACAGCCCGAGGTTCGCGACGTTCTGGAAGGGGTAGGTCACCGGCCGCTGCGGGACCCACTTCACCTCCTGGAGCTTTCCCGCCGCCATCAGGCTCCCGGTAAGGGTCAGGAAGCCGAGGAGGACCTCCGCCAGGAGCGCGATCATCCGGAACGTGGTCAGCTGTCCCGGGCCCTCCATCCGGCCGAGATAGAACTCCGCCGCCCCGACCAGACCCGCCGCCGCGCCGCCGAAGGCATGGGAGAGCGCCGTCCGCTGAGGCACCGCCGTGAGCGGCACCCGCGACAGGGGTACCCCGACGAGAAACCCCGCCGCGATCGCCAGGACGATCCAGAGGTGGGGCGAGACGCCCGGCAGCGCCCAGGTCGAGAGGACCGCGATCGTCGTCGCCGCGACGCCCGCCCAGACCCCCTTCCGGGCGGTGGCGGGCGTGTTCATCCAGTGGAGCGCGAGGATGAAGAGCGCCGAGGCGACGAGGTAGGAGAGCTGGGTGACGTCCGACATCACGCCTTCCCCTTGCTCTCGCCGGGCCCCGCGGCACCGCTCCCGGGCGTCTTGAGCATCTTCAGCATCCGGTCGGTGATCAGGAACCCGCTGACGATGTTCGTCGTCGAGGCGAAGAGGGCGACCGCCCCGAGGACCCGGATCCAGGTCGGCCCGTCGCCTCCCGTCACGATGATGGCGCCCACCACGGCGATGGCCGAGATCGCGTTCGCCAGCGACATCAGCGGCGTGTGCAGGAGGCGCGAGACCCGGCGGATGACCCCCAGCCCGATGAACGACGCCGGGACGAAGACGAACAGGGTCGACCACATCTCGCCGATCATTTCCGTCCTCCTCCCTGCGCCGGGGTCTTCTCCAGCGCCTCTCGGCTCTTCGCGTGGGTGACCTGCCCGCCGAAGGTGATCAGGGCCCCCTTCTGGATGTCGTCCTCGGCGTCGAAGGCGAAGGCCCTCTCCTTCGTGAATGCCAGGACGAACGCCGTGAGGTTTCGCGAAAAGAGGAGGCTGGCGTGGACCGGCATCGTGGCCGGGAGGTTCAGGGGCGCGAGGATCGTCACCCCTCCCGTCCGGACCGTCTCCCCCGGCTTCGACAGGGCGCAGTTCCCTCCGCCGTCCGCGCCCAGGTCGACGATCACCGACCCCGGCTTCATCGTCCGGACGGTCGCCTCCGAGATCAGCTTCGGCGCGAAGACGCCCCCGATCAGGGCCGTCGTGACGACGACGTCGGACTGCGCGCACTCCTGCGCGAGCATTTCCGCGTGCCGCTTCCTGTCCTCTTCGGATAGCTCTCGGGCGTAGCCGCCCCCGGCCGCCGCGCTCTCCGAGAGCGTGATGCCGACGTACTTCGCGCCGACGCTCTCGATCTGCTCCTTCACCTCGGGGCGGACGTCGGTCGCGACGACGTTCGCCCCGAGGCGGCGCGCCGTCGCGATGGCCTGGAGGCCCGGTACGCGGGCCTCGTCTCCGGCTGGTACTCCGGAGCCGGGCGGGTCGTCTGGGCCTATGGGACGACGCTTTTCCTTCCGGCAGCCAATTCAGACACAGGGCCGGCCTTCGCCGGCGACCGGGGTCAGCCCAGGTAGTCCTACAGCAGCCCTTCGTCGTGCCGTAGTACCCCGCTCCCCGAATACCATGACGTCACCGCATTTGTAGAGCGCCTGGGAAATCGCGCAGAGACTGCGTCGGGCTCCCCGTGAGCCCTCTCCTGGGGGGGCGGCGACGCTGCGAGCCAGTTCGCGCAGGACGACGCAGGCGAAGAGCAGGACCATGAAGATGACGCCGCGCGCACCTCGCGGTACGCCCCGCTGGACCGCGCCCAGGGCCAGGGTCGGCCCGAACGAGGCGTGGACGCGGACATCGATCCCGACACGCGGCCGAGGGGAAACGACCCCTTCATGAGCCCCTCCGTTCGCCTGCCTACCGCTTCGATGTTGACGCCAGCCGGAGCGGCGCAGTGACCCCGCCCCTCACCCTTCGAGGGGAGGGACGTAGAGCGTCGCGCTGCGGCGAAAACGGACTCCAGCCAGCTGGCCCAGCGGCAAGTACTGACTGACCGGCTCGACAGCCGGGTTGCGGCTCGCTTCGTAGACCACGACCCGGTGATCGGGTCCATAGCTGCGGAGCAGCAACTCGGTGAGTGCAACGAGACCCACGCGGTCGATCTCCGCCGGCGGACCGGGCTGGCCGACCACTCGAAGCTGCCAGAGAACGAGAGGCGTTCCGGTGTCGAAGATCGGCTGCCTGCTCAAGAACAGAGCCGCGCTGTAGCTCTGCCAGCCTCCGGGCCCAGGGTCCACGAGCAGGTCGCAGATCAGGCACGCTTCGGCCGAGATCCCGGGAAGCATGACCGCCGGAAAGCCCTCCTCCCTCGCCCGACGGATCGCGTCCCGGGAGAACTGGACGAACACGCCCGGGTGTCCGTAAGCCGCCGCGCAGGTCCGGTGCCCGGCGCGCAAGGATCCGAGGATGATGTCCACCCACAGGGCATACGTCTCGCGCCGTGGCCTGCCGGGGAGGTAGCTGGGCAGTTGCTCGGCTGCTGTATTCAGCTCGCGTAAACGCCGTTCCGTCATCGCGTCGGCCACCACATAGTGGACCTTCTCCGCGAGCCGGATCGCTTCGAGCGCCTCCTCGGTCATGTGGGCCCAGACCTTCATGCCGGTACCCACGATCGTCAGCGACGCCCGGTCCGGGCCAGGCGTTCCTCGCCGATTTCCAGGGGTCGCGTCCGGCATCGGCGCCTCTTCGATCGGCGTGGCGCCGGCAACGCCTCTCGCCCCGGGACAAGCCTGCCGACCCCATCCTTTCTCGTCCACTTCGTGACCGGTCCGTTCGATCCTCCCAGGATAATCGACTCCCGGCCGATCGGGGGGCGCTTGACGGTTCTGGCCCCTCGCACCCAAACTCCTCGTATGCGATGGAGGCCTGCCCAAGGCGCTCCGTCTCGCCATCCAGCTATCCACGCACCCGCGGTCCGGGGATCCGCCATCTGGAGGTCACGATGAGGCTGGCGTACGTTCATCGGAGTCTTGAGCGTAGGGCTGACCAGCCGGATCAGGCCGCGAAAGAGGAGAAGCTGGCTTGACGACCCGTCAGGGCGCATCTCACGGTGCCTCTACCGCGGTCCCGGAATTCCGGCTGTTCGGCCCGGGGACGGCCTCCTGGCTCTCGAGCCCGCTGAGCACTACCAGGGTCCAGGCCCGGCGCCGCCGGCTTGCCGACCTCGCGGACGCCCTCGGCCTGGAGTCGTCTCCCGCCGACCTCGCCCAGGGTGTCTCGTTGCTTCGCTCGAGACATGCTCTGGCCTCCGCCGAGGATGTCCGGGCATTCCGGGGGCGGACGGGAATCGGAGAGGACGACCTGGTCTTGCTCCTCGAGGGCGAGTGGCTTCACGCCACGCTGAGGCGCACCCTGTCAAGCGCCGCCGCCGTGCAGAGGACGTTTGCGACCCATCGAGAGCTGTTCGAGACCGTCGAGGCTGCCGGGCTTCCCTTCGACGAGCGAAACGCGGCTGACGCGCTGCTCGAAGAGCTGCGCGCCGGCCGGGTGCAGCTGCCGGTCGAGCTCCCGCCCGATTCCCTGGTCCTTCCCGAACCCGCGACGAGCGGCTACCTGGGCATCGTGACCCGTGCCGATCTCCCCCCGGAAGTGGCCGAGGCCCTCTTCGCGAGCGGTGTACGGGAATTCGTGGGCCCCGTGCCCTACGACCGCCAGCACTGGGTCTATCAGCTTCTCCAGCGAAAGAGCGCTGACCTCGACGAGCAGGTCTGCGCATACTGCGAAGACCTCCTGGTCGAGGAGGAGCTGGACCGGCTCGCTCACCTTGCGAAGAGAGCTCCCTAAGACCGACGTGCATCGCTTCCAAACCAACGGACGACCAGGAGGACGGTTACAATTCCGCACAATTCCGGTCCGGGTGATTCTCTGTCCCGGCCGGCGGTCGGTCGGAAGGAGGCCACGATGAGTCTGGAAGCCGTTCACGAGTTTGTGCGGAAAGCGAACCAGGAGGCCGGTCTCAGGACCGAGCTGGAGCGCGCCCTGTCGATGCAGGAGGGCGCCGTGGCGGCGTTCCTGGCCATCGCGGCGACTCACGGCTGCCAGTTCACCGCCAGCGAATTCTTCGCTGTCGCGCAGCCGCCGGTCGCCGCCGGGGATTTGGCCGAGCTGAACGAGGCCGACCTCGAGAAGGTGGCAGGTGGAGGGGCGCTCACGAGATTCCAGTTCTCGGGCCTGAGTGCCGGCCTCCTCTCACGGGCTGCCCACCGGATTGGCTCGTTGCGGGCCGGGCCGGGCGCCCTTCTCCTAGGAAAAGGTCTCATCGGAGGCGCGGAGCTGGAAGAGGAGCTGGAGCCGCCGTCGCCGCCCTAGCCCGCGACGGCGAACTGCTGCAGGGCGGAGGCGACCGCTTCGCCCGGCAGGCCGAGGAATCGACGAGCACCTCCGGAACGGTCGAGGGTATTTTTCAGAGTCGGGCGCCCTCGTACACCTCACCGCTGGAACGGGCCAGGGCTGCTTTGCGGGGTTTCCAAGCCCATGGCGAGTCCGCGGACCCTTTTCCGGAAAATCTGGGACTCTCGCGCCGTTTCCCAGCTGCCCGGAGCCCCGGCGATCTTGTACATCGACCCACAGTTGATCCACGAGGCGTCCTTGCCGGAGACCTTCACCGGCCCTGCATCCGGGGGCCCGAAGTGCGGCGGCCCGACCGGACCGTCGCTACCGAGGGCCACAGCATCCCGACGCGCGGGCCGGTGCCCGACGAGCAGCACGTCGGGGAGCACCGGCGAGCCCAAGGGGGTGATGCACAGCTTCCGGACGATGTGGTCCGCCTTCGCATTCGCGGAGGTGACGGGGCTGACCTCCTCCGACAGGCTCATCTCGTACCTCCCGCTCGCCCACGTGGCGGAGCGGGCGGTGCTCGAGACGACCCACTTCCGGACCGGTTGCCAGGTCTTCTTCGTCGAGAGCCTCGACACGTTCCTCGCCGACGTGAGGCGCGCACGGCCGACGTCCTTCGGGAGCGTCCCCCCCGGCCCTGGCTGAAGCTCCGCGCCGGAGTCCTCACGAAGATCCCCGAGAGAAAGCTCGCGTTTCTCTTGCGAGCCCCGGTATTCGGCGGGATCGTGAGGAAGAGAGTGCTGGAGGGCCTCGGCCTCGACGCGGTCCGCTTCGCCGCAACCGGCTCCACCCCCAAACCCGCGGAGCTGATCGACTGGTACGCCTCGCTCGGGATCCGGATCTCCGACATCTACGGCATGACCGAGAACGCTGCCGGCTCCCACTGCGTCCTTCCCGGCCAGCACCGCAACGGATGGGCCGGCTCCCCCATGCCGGGAGTGGTCTGGCGGATCTCCGAGGCGGCAGAGATCCTGGTCAAGAGCCCGGGGACGATGGTCGGCTACTACAAGGCCGATCACCTGACGCGGGAGGCAATCGACGAGGACGGGTTCCTCCGGACGGGCGACAGGGGGGGAGATGGACGCCGAGGGACGGATCCGGATCAGCGGCCGCGTCAAGGAGATGTTCAAGACCAGCAAGGGGAAGGTACGTGGCGCCAGCCCCGATCGAGACCCGGCTCCTCGCCCACGCAGAGCTCGAGCAGGCCTGCGTGACCGGTCCGAGCATGGCCCAGCCACTCGCCCTCGTCGTCCTCGCCGAGCACCTCCGGAATGCTCCCCCGGGCAGCCCGGAGCGGGAGGCGCTGACTCGGCAGCTCCAGGACCAGCTGGCGGCGCTCAACGCGGAGCTCGACCCACACGAGCAGCTGGAGAAGCTGGTGATCATGTCGGAGGAGTGGACCGTCGACAACGGCCTCCTGACGCCGACGATGAAGCTCAAGCGGTCGGCGATCGAGTCCCGGTACGCGAGCCTCGTCTCCGGCTGGTACTCGGGAGCCGGGTGCATCGTCTGGGCCTTCTGACCCCCTTCCGGCGACCAATTCAGACGCAGGGCCGGCCTTCGCCAACGACCGGGGCCAGACCAGGTACGCCTGGAGCAGCCCCTCGTCGCGCCGCAGGTCGTCGGTCGACTTCTCCCTCAGGACCCGGCCCCGCTCCATTGCGCCAGGCCCATCGAGGGTTCGTCGAGGAGGAGGTGACCCCGGGCCGAGTGGGCCCTGGCCTTCCTCCTCCCGGAGCCCCCGTTCCCGGGTTTTCGATTCCCGATTCGCCCCGGTCAGATTCCGTACCCCCCTACGGGAAACGCCCGAGGAGGGGAGAATCCGCCGCCGGCACCGAGGACGTCCGGAGCCACAGGTTGATAATGGCTCCCACGAGACGGGGTGCTCGACGCCATGACCGAGGAACTTTGGATCGAGGCGGCAACGACTGACCTTCGCACCGTCCTTCAGGCTGCAGCACGGGGTGTCGTCACCGTCTTGACGGACAGTGGCCAGCCGTTGGCAAGGGTCCTCCCGGGCCAGAGCGAAAAGGGCCGTCAATCCCTCCGTGCCGCACTGCACGAACTGGAGGAGATCCGGACGCGGACCCTTCCGGGCCCGGAATCCGCCTCTGACCTCATCCGGGAGGGGCAGCGTTGATCACGGTCACCGTCGACGCCTCCATTTCGCTTGCCCTCGTGCTGCGGGACGAGGACCCGACTGTTATACGGGGACTCCTCGAGGCTGCTGTTGCCGGAGACGTCATGCTGGTGACAGCACCCCACTGGCCGCTGGAGGTCGGGAACGGACTCCTCGGGGCCGTACGCCGCAGGCGCATCGCTTCGGGGGACGCGGAGCGGGCCTATGCGCGGCTTCTTGGTCTGCCGATCGTCCTCCGGCCACACGTCCCCTACGAGGACATTCTGGCGCGCGCGGCGATCGACGAGCTGAGCGCATACGACGCGGCTTACCTCGCGATAGCGATCCGCGACGGATCCAGCCTGGCTACCAGCGACCGGCGGCTCGCCGCGGCAGCGGCTGTCCACAGGCTTCTCTTCACTCCTCGCCCCTGAAAGGCCGAAGGCCCCCGCGCGGGGGGGGGAGCGACTTCTTCCCGTCCTTTTTCCCCGTCAGGTAAGCCTCGCCCGTCCGGACCTCGGGGAACAGCGCGCCGGCTGCATCCTCGGCGCCCTTCCGGGACGCCCCGACCGCCTTGCGCCCGACGGGCTCGGCCAGGAGCGCGAAGCGTCCGGGTCGTCGCACTTCACGGCGATGAAGACGTACCGGTCGTCGTACGTCACCCACGCGGTCGTCTTCACCTTCGAAGGGACGTTGTTCCCCGGCGAGGTCTCCCAGAAAGCGCCGATGACAGCGGCCTTTTTCCAGCCGGCGTCCCCGAGATCCCCGTCGATCGTGATGAGGCCCTTCACCCTCGAAACGGAGAGCGGAGGAGGGAGCCGTTCGACGACGGGCGAGGTACTGAGGCGCGTCAGCCCAGGTAGGCCTGGAGCAGCCCCTCGTCGTGCCGCAGGTCGTCGGTCGACTTCTCCCTCAGGATCCGGCCCCGCTCCATCACGTAGGCCCGGTCGGCCACCGCGAGGGCGCTCGAGGCGAACTGCTCGACGAGGAGGAGCGTCGTCCCAGCCTCCTTGAGCCTCCGGATCGTGGCGAAGACCTCCTGGACGATGATCGGCGCCAGGCCCATCGAGGGCTCGTCGAGGAGGATCACCTTCGGGTCGGCCATCAGCGCGCGGCCGATCGCGAGCATCTGCTGCTCTCCTCCTGACAGCGTCCCCGCCGCCTGGGTCCGGCGGTCCTTCAGCTTCGGGAAGAGCCCGTAGACCCTCTCGAGCCCCGCGGCTGCGTGCCGCCGGTATCCGAAGAAGGCCGGCAGCCGCCGGAAGGCGCCCAGGAGGAGGTTGTCCTCGACCGAGAGGGGGCCGAAGACCTTGCGCCCCTCGGGAGAGTGCGCGAGCCCGAGGCGGGCGATCTGAAAGGCCTCGAGCCCCTGGACCTCGCGCCCGTCGAGGATCACGCGGCCGCGCGCGGGCTTCAGGAGCCCCGAGATCGCCCGCATCGTGGTGGTCTTCCCGGCGCCGTTGGCGCCGATCAGCGCGACCAGCTGCCCCGCGCCCACCTCCAGGGTGACCCCCTGGAGCACCTCGCTGGCCCCGTATCCCGCGTGCAGACCCTCGACCCTCAGCATCTCCGGCTCCTCACGCTTCCGCCGCCGCGCCCGCCGCCGGCGCCTGCCCGAGGTACGCCTCGATCACCTTCGGGTGCCGCTTCACCTCGTCCGGCGTCCCTTCCGCGATGACCCGCCCTCCGTCGAGGACCGTCACCGTGGTGCAGAGCTCGCTCACGACGTCCATGTGGTGCTCGATCAGGATCATCGTGACGCCCCGGCTCGCGATGCGCCGGATGATCTCCACCAGCCTCATGACGTCCGGGTGGGCGAGGCCGGCCGCTGGTTCGTCCAGGATCAGCAGCTCCGGCCGCCGGGCGAGGGCCCGCGCGATCTCCAGGAGGCGCTGGGAGCCGTACGTCAGGTCCTTGGCCGGGGTCCGGGCGTCGACGCCGAGCCCCGTCAGCTCGAGGAGCGCCAGCGCGTCCGCCTGCGCTTTCCGTTCTTCCCCCCTCGCCGCACCGAGGAGGACCAGCGGCATCGGCGTCCGGTAGGCGCCCCGGAGGGCCACCATCACGTTGTCGAGCGCGCTGAGCCCGGAGAAGATTTGCAGGTTCTGGAACGTCCGCGCCACGCCGAAGCCGGCGACCCTCATCAGGCTGCCGGTCGGGAGGAGTCGCCCCCGGAGCGTCATCTCCCCGGAGGTGGGGGTGTAGAGGCCCGAGACGACGTTCACCAGCGTGCTCTTGCCCGAGCCGTTCGGCCCGATGAGACCGTGGATCGCGCCGGAGACGACGTTCATCGAGACGCCGTCAACCGCCTTCACCCCTCCGAAGTACTGCTTGAGGTCGATCAGGCGCAGGAGCGAGGAACCGTCGGAGGCGCGGGCGGGAAGGACCTCGTCGAGCGATGCGGCGGGCGGGAGCGCCGGCGGCTCGAGGTGGAAGAGCTTCGACAGCGCCTTCGCGGCGAAGCCCATGACCCCCTCGGGGAGACCGACGACGACAGAGAAGAGCATCAGGGCGAAGATCGCCTTGCGCCAGTCCTCGGTGTTCTGGACCTTCAGGCCGCCCACGACGAGGAGGCCCATCGCGACGACCGGGGCGAGCGCCTGGAACGGCCGGGTCGTCTTCTTCACGAGGCCCCGGGTCCCGGAGTAGGCCGCCAGGAGGAGGCCGAGGCCGGAGAAGACCTGGAAGAGGAGCCGGTTCGACAGGAGGTTCGGCAGGAGGACGACGAGGCACGCGCCCAGGAACGCGCCCCACAGGCTCATCCTCCCGCCCAGGACGACTCCGAGGAGGAGGATGACCATCAGGTCGTAGGAGTAGCTCTGCGGCTGGAGGTAGAGGAAGTTGAGGGCGTAGAGCCCACCGGCCAGGCCGCCCAGCGCCGAGCCGAGGGCGAACGCCGCCACCTTGTGGCGATACGTCCCCACCCCCATCGCGTCGGTGGCGATCGGGCTGTCTCTCAGCGCCTCGAAGGCCCGGCCCCACTGAGAGGCGAGGAGGTTCCGCATCGCCATCCAGACGAGGGCGAAGAGCGCCAGGCAGAGCCAGAAGAACCCGGACGCCGACAGCGGGTGACCGAGAAACGGCGGACGGAGGATGGAGAGCCCCTGAGCCCCCCCCGTCAGCGCCTCCAGCTCGTTCAGCGCCGTGGCGGTGAGGGTCGCGAAGCTGAGCGTCGCCAGGGCGAACTGCGGCCCCTCGAGCCGGAGCGCGGGGAACGCCAGCAGACCGCCGAAAACCAGCCCGACCAGCGTGGCGGCCGCCAGGGAGAAGGTGAAGCCCCCGTGCAGACGGACCACCACGAGGCCGGCCGCGTAGGCGCCCAGCCCCAGGAACGCCACGTGGGAGAGGTTCACCTGGCCGAGATAGCCGACGGTGACGTCGAGGCCGATCAGGAGGATTCCGTAGATCGCGAGGAGCGTCAGCAGCCCCAGCGCGTACGGGTTCGTCACGAAGAGGGGGATCGCCGCGAGGAATCCCAGGACCGCCAGCTCGGGGCCGCGCGTGAGGACCAGCCGCCGAAGCATCGCCGCCGGTTCCTCTCAGACCTTCCGGATGGTCGCCTTGCCGAAGACCCCGGTCGGGCGGACGGCGAGGGCGAGGATGAGGAGGACGAGCCCCGGCGCCTCGCGCCAGCCGCTCCCCACGGTGAGGCTCGTGACGGCTTCCAGCGCCCCGAGCAGGATCCCGACGACGACGACCCCGAACCCCGAATCGAGGCCGGCCACCACGGCGACGGAGAACGCCTTCAGGATGAGGGTCGACGACATCGTCGGTCCCACGGTCGTGATCGGGGAGACCAGGATGCCGGCGAGGGCGGCGACCATTCCCGACAGGCCGTAAGAGAGCATGATCGCCCGCCGCGCGGAGATCCCCATCAGCTCCGCCGCGTCGCGATCGGCCGAGACCGCCTCGAACGCCTTCCCTAGCAGCGTCACGCGCTTGAAGAGCTCGACGAGGCCCATCACGGCGAAGACCCCCACGGCCACCGAGATCTCCAGCGGCGTGATGTCCACGCCGAGGAGGTGGATCGGGTCGGAGGAGATCGGCGTCGGGAAGGGGCGATCGTCCCGCCCCCAGACGTTCTCGGCCGCCGAGAGGAAGAAGAGACCGAGGATGATGGTCATCAGGATCCATCCCTCGCTCTTCTGCTCGAGCGCCAGCCGCACGCCGGCCCGCTCGACGAAGAGCCCCAGGAGCGCCCCGAAGAGCATCCCCGCCGGGAGGACCAGGCCGTAGGGAAGGCCGGCGTTGACCAGGGAGAGGCTGACGAAGGCCGAAACCATCACCAGCTCCCCCTGGCCGAAGTTGATGCTCTTGCTCGTGGCGTACGTCAGCTGGAACCCGTACGCGACGAGCGCGTAGACGAGCCCCATCAGCGCCCCGCTGACGACGACCTGGGCAAGGACGGCGGCGGTCATCGGAGGCGGATCAGCGCCCCTTCGTCCCGGCCGCCGCCTTCTTCAGGCGCTGGCGGTCGGCGTCGTTCCCGAAGACGACGGCGCCGTCCTTGACCATCCCCATCACGACGTGGGTCAAGCCGTACGCCAAGTGGGACCCGAACAACGTCGAGTCGCACGAGGCGTTCCGCCGCGAGC
>Ga0118677_10013659_pt1 | contig 11624 bp, 9 predicted proteins | sample AliMusrvi5mmetaG_FD_86154 | JGI IMG/M metagenome (GOLD analysis project Ga0118677, IMG submission 86154) | reverse complement strand
ACCGGCGAACGCAAATGGCATACTGCCCAGTATCCAGGCTGATGAGCGCCCTTCGGATGAGAGCGTCCGAATTTTACCGCGAAGTTTGACGCGTTCGCGTACGGTTCTGGCCAACTCATCGAGTACTTCGGTGAGGTTGCCGCCAGTTTCGTGCTGGATCAGTACCGAGATGACAAAGAAATTGAGGTCGGTGTTTTGAACGCGATCGCCGAGCTGACTGACGGCATCTTTGAATGGGATGCCGAATGAGATTTCATGAAAGACGGTTTTGAATTCGTGACCTATGGGGTCGGGAAACTCCTTGCTAACCATGCCGAGGGCAGCGGTAAGACCGTGACCGGCGCGCATTGCTCGTGAGATGTAGTCGAGCGTTTCCGGGAGTTTGTCTCCAAAGATTTGGCTGCGTTTGTTGGCTTTTTGAGATAGCCACAGAACCGGTGTGCAGGAGATGGCGGCGGCAAGCACGAGCAGAAGCAACGGGTTGGTTTGGTGCAGAAGACCCCACACCACAACCAGCGTAAATAAGGCGAGCATTAGGCCCATTAAGCGCCCGGCAGAGAGGGGGCTGTGGGCGCGTTGGACAAGTTTTTCGAGTTTTTTAAATGTTTTAGAGTTCGAGCGTAGCCAGGTTTCGAGTTCACTTTCCTGCACGCTACTGAGGCTTTGCCCACCAGAGTGAACAACGTTTTGGATGCCCTGCAAGCGCTGTTTTTTTGCTTGGTTGCGTCGGTCGAAAAAGTGGAACCACACCCAATAGAGCAGCAGCATGATCAGCATGACTGCCACAAAAGCAAAGAAGGGAATCAAAAAAGTCGTCATGGTTGGTATAAGTTAGTCGTTGGCGCCGGGGTCGAACATACCGTCACTGAGGACGATGCCGTAGGTTCGAATTTTCTCAGACACTTTAGGACGCACGCCCATGGCTCTGAATATACCTTGCACGGATCCGTCCGGGTTAGTGCCTGTGCGCTTGTAGGAAAATATTTCCTGGGTGGTAATCATGTCGCCTTCCATACCGCTGATTTCTTCGATGCTGGTGATCTTGCGGCTGCCGTCATTTATTCGTGTGATTTGGACGATAAAGTGAATCGACGAGGAAATGAGTTGGCGGAGTGCTTTGCTTGGTAGACTGATGCCACCCATGCCTACCAGGTTTTCGAGCCGGGCCAGCGCATCACGCGGGCTGTTGGCGTGAACGGTGGTGAGCGAGCCATCGTGCCCAGTGTTCATGGCTTGCAGCATGTCGATCACCTCGATGCTACGTACCTCACCCAGCACGATGCGGTCTGGTCGCATACGCAAGCAGTTTTTCACAAGTGCGCGCATGGTGATTTCGCCTTTACCTTCGATGTTTGGTGAGCGCGTTTCCAGTCGAATGACGTGATCTTGCTGAAGCTGTAGTTCGGCAGTGTCTTCGATGGTGACAATGCGTTCGTTGTGGGGAATACAGCCCGAGAGAATGTTGAGCAGCGTAGTTTTACCCGAACCAGTGCCCCCTGAAATGATGATGTTGGACTTGACTTTAACAAGGGCTGACAACAGTTCTGCCATGGGGGGGGTGAGTGTGTTTTTTTGTATGAAGTCGTGCATTTGCAGGGGCACAACCGAAAAGCGCCGAATGGTGAGGACAGGGCCGTCGAGAGCCAATGGCGGAATGATGGCGTTGACGCGCGACCCATCGGGCAAACGGGCATCAGCCATGGGACTGGATTCATCGATGCGGCGGCCCACACGAGAGACGATTTTGTCGATGATTTTCATGAGGTGTGCGTCATCGTTGAAGCGGATTTCGGTGAGCTGAATGCGTCCTTTTTTTTCGATATAGACTTTTTGGTACCCATTGACCATGATTTCAGAAATGGCGGGATCGGCTAACAAGGGCTCTAAGGGGCCCAGACCCATGATTTCGTTTTTGAGGTCGCCCACCAAATTTGCGCGCTCCTGATCATTAAGGGGGGTGGACTCTTCTTTGATGAGCGCGACAAGCAAGATCCCAAGCTCGTTGCGCAGTTGCTCGGGGGTCATGCTTTCGATTAAGTTGAGGTCAATGTGGGTGAGCAACTTTTGGTGCAACTTCATTTTGGTTGCGTAATAGTCACCCCCTGGGGATGCTTTGGTTTTTATCTCCAGTACTGGCTCAGGCGAAGGTATAGCCTCAACGACGGGAGGTTGTGCGGGCGCCTCAGTGTTTGACGGCGCCGATGCAGGGGGAGCAGCAACCCGTTTAGAGGAGAGGTTCCAGCGAGCTATTTGATCTTTAAGCGTTGCCATAGCGAAAGTTTATGATGACTGCTGCCTGTGAGCTCCGCGGCCCAGTCGACGATGGTTTTGGAAAGTTTGGATTTGGGTGCCACTTGTATGAAGGGCTGACCAATCAAGAGAGATTCCTGCACGGTTTCGAAGTCGTTGGGAAAGCGATGGTTAATTGGCCTGCCGATGACTTTTTCGATTTCGGTATTGGAGATGGAAACATTTGTGTCAGCACGGTTGAGGATCATTTCGATGCGCGACATGGGTTGTTCATATTCTTTCCAGAGTTTGAGTAGCTGGCTAGCCCGTCGCAGCGATGGCAGCGATGGGGTGGATACGATACAGAGTTCATCAAGGTGATCGAGAACCAAGATTCCTACCTGGTCAAGAGATGTGCCAATGTCAAGAAGAATGTAGTCGTAAAAGTTTGTGGCAATGTTAATGAGCTTACTCACGCGCTCGGGTTCGATATGGACGATATTTTCGAACGTGGTGGGCGAGGGAATGAGGTCGAGCGTGGGGCTGAGGTGCTGCACCATGCTGTCGAGCAACGACTGGTCGAGCCGGTCAGATTGACTCGAAATGTCGGCTAAATCCTTAGAGAGGGTATTTCCAGTAAGGTACATGTCAAGGTCGCCAAAGGGTAAATAGATATCTACCGCCAGCACGCGGGTGTCGGGCTCTTGAGAGAGTGCAAAAGCTAAGTTGGCCGCTATGCAAGAGCTGCCATCTCCTCCTTTGGAAGAGACAAATCCAAAAACTCGACCATGTTTAATGCTGGTGCCTTTGGCACGAAGGTGAGCGCGTTCAATAACTTGTTGCAGGGTTTCAGAGGCGATGTCGACAATGACTTCCCGCACACCAGCACGCATAAGAGATAAAAAAAGTTCGGGCTGTGCTTCTGGGTGCAGAGCCACGATGACGGCATGCGGCAGGGCAATGCAGAGTTTCTCTACCTCTTGAAGATAATTGGGCTCAGTGGGTTCAAAGCCCGCTAGAAATACAATGTCGGGTTTTTGGGCTGTGAGTTGGCGCACCATGACTCCTGGCTTGCCAACCAGTCGGGTTAGTTGGTGTTGACCCAGTTTAAGTTGTCTATCGGATACCTCCCAAGGCTTGGGAGAGTAAGTAACTATATTCATGTCTGTTTATTGAACCATTTGGGGTGCAGTGAAGGCGCCGTATAACGTCCCGCTGCCGTCTCCCAAGGTGAGGCCGGGGAAGGAATATCCGTCGATGAAATGACCAGTAATAGAGCTGTTGGCTCCGTTTTGATGAATGGAGTCAATTTGAAAAGCGACTATCGCAACGATTATATTACCGACGTATGTGCCTTGATTAAGTTGTGCAACAACAGGTACGGCATAAACTTTGCCAGGAACGTTGTAATCATTTGCATCTTTATACAGGTTTTCCTTTGTGCCATTTGCTATAAAAATGGATTGACCTATTGATAAATAGTTAGTGTTTCCTGTTGTGATCAATCCATCTATGAATGAGTCGGCTTGGGTGTTTCCTGATAAACTGGTCCATTGGCCATCGCCGCCTTTTTGGACGTTTGTAATAGTTACTGTCTTTTTTTGCGAACCTGCTTTCCAATTTGAGTTGAAAAAGCTTTGATCCATGGTGAATGGGAACATGCCCGTACCGCCCGCGGGTGCGCCTGTCACAGCAATGGCACTGGCTTGAATGTCACTTTGGGCAATGCCAAAAATGGGGGCGAAAAAAAAATTCACGGGCCCGTGGTTTTTGGCACTGGATATCGTAACCGTAGCGCGGATGGCAGGGACATATCCGGTTCCGCCGGTTGTATTGAAGATATGGGTTGTGAGGTTCCAGAAACCAGGGTCAATAGTCGAATCCGTAATCTTTTTACCATTGGCAAAGTTGGCTGATGCCACCTGAGTCGCTGTTGCCGTGGCCGCTGTCCAGTTGTAAGGCTTGTCCTTCGTTGCAGCAGATGGGATGCTGATTGAATAAGCGCCGCCTAGAGCAGCAGCATCGGCCGCGTTTTGAAGTTCGACCTTGATTAGGTTGAGGCGGGCCAGGTCAACTGACAAAGCGGCAAGGCCCAGCAAAACCGGCAAGCACAGGACAAACAGAATTGCTGTATCGCCACGCTGGTTGCGCAGCAGTTGGATGATGTGGTGTGACCGTATCATTGATATTCGGTCCTCATCGTGGAAGAAGCTGAGATCGTTATTGCCGAAGGAGAAATGTAGAGTCCGGTGAACGAGATGCTTGCGTCGACTATGATCATCTTGTTGCCATCAACGGAGGAAGTGACGCTGGGAGTAATACTGGACCCAAAGGAGATGAGTTTGTTTTGACAGACCGCCTTGGTGGTGTTGGTGGCGGTGTTAGCTGCAGCGGTGTTAGCTGCAGCGATGTTGGCTGCGGCAGTAGCAACATACATAGCTCCAGCACGCGCGCCTTCCCGGGTGGCCATGGTGAGCACGGTTTTGTTGTACAGGGCTAAAGAAAAAGTAACCACCCCAAAGAGGAGAGTCAGAAACACGGGCAGAATGAGCGCAAATTCGACCAATACACTTCCCTTTTGGGATTGAGCATGCTTCGTTCTTTGGGCCTGAAGCATAGCGACATCCGCACGCATGGTGGTCATTTTACCCGTGAGCCTTGAAGCTTTCCGTCGAAGAAAAGCTCTTTTTGAGTAGGCGGGATAAATCTGTCGGTGGGGAGTTCTGGTGCGGAGACGCTGGCTTTGGCCAGGGTGGGGCGAATAATAACCAGGAGTTCGGTTGTTTCAGAACTCTTCTCGGTACGTCGGAATAGCGCGCCGAGAATGGGAATGTCACCCAGCAAGGGCACAGCCCGTATGACTTCGGTGAGTTTGTCGTGCAGAAGTCCGCCAATAACTAGGTTTTCACCCTCGTTCATTTGGACGGTGGTGGAAGCGTAGCTGATTTTAAAGGCGGGCAAATTGTTTGGGGTTCCCGCAGTGACAGGTTGTGTGTTAGGCTCAGAGACCTCGGGTGCAACCTTGAGCGAAATACGACCAGCATCCAGCACGGTGGGTGTAAATCGCAAACCAACACCGTAAGTGCGTTCGACGTAGTCGACTGAGCCATTAGCTCCGACAGTGGGCGTATAAATTTTTCCGCCAACCAGGAAGTACCCATCTTGACCACTCATGGCTACAATGGTGGGTTCGGCCAGGATTTTAATCAAACTGGCTTGGCGCTCGGCTTCCACTTGGAGCTGGTTGCCATGCAGCAAGAGGTTGAGCGTGGCGTTGCTGACAAACCCTGTCATGAGACTGCCTTGGATATTTCCCGAGCCTTGCGTCCAGCCGAGGCCCAAGGTTTCGATGTAGGACTTGGAGACTTCAGCAATGTGGACTTCGAGGCGGACTTGCTGAGGGTCGCGGATTTTGAGGAGGTTGACCACTCCAGGTATGCCAGAGGTCGAGCCACCATTGGCCACGCCAGGTATGCTGGCAGGTGCCGCAGAGCCACTGTTAGCTACCCCAGTTATGCTGGCAGGTGCCGCAGAGCTAGTGGCAGAGGCACTATTGGCCTGAGATGATTCGGGATTGACAACCGGAACAGTGCCGCCCGAATACGCTTTTACCAAGCGGTAGACGGTTTCTGCAGCCAGGGCGTTAGACACAGATCCTGCCACTACCAACGCTGGCCCCCAGGCGAAGATCTGTATGTCATTCTCATGCGGTAAGACGACTTTCAACATGACTTTTATGGGGTTGACGTTCCGGCTGACTTGAAGCGGTGTAGACGTGAAGTTCCCTTGTTGGTCCCAGACAATAAGATTGGTTGCGCCTGTTTTTTTACCCAGAAGATAGAGCTCGGAGGAGTTGAGTATAATATAGTCTGCTACTTCGGGGTTACCCACAGCAACACGTGTTATGGGTCGTGCGACCCGGTAGACTCTGGATTCGCCCACAGGTACAAGATAGATCGAGGGAGAGGCCATCGCAAACACGGGTAAGGTGCTGGCAAGAAGTGCCACAAGAGCACTCATCCTACCGGCTAGACGCATTATGTATTTCAAATTTATATGCATATTGTCTAAGGTGTGGCAACTGGTTGGCGGCTTGTGCCACGGATTTCTTCGGGTACCTTGCTTTGACGCGAAGGCGCAGCAACTGTGTGGGAATCTTGTGCCGCTTGTGTAATTGGCGAAGAGGTCGTGGCACGAGTGGACTGTGTATTGACAATATCGGACAGACGTACACCTGCGGAGTTTATTACGCCGGTGTCGAGTTCGTTGCGCAAAACCAGAGAAAGTACCCCGATGTTGCGGGCCAGGTCGAGCTTTTCAGATTCGAGCGGAGTTAACTCGAGGGTTACGGCATTAACCAATTTTGGTTTATCGGGGTCTGCAGTGGTTTCCTGGGCCACGGCCAATACTTTGATGCGCGACAGCACTGTTCGCGAAAATTGCTGATTGTCGGTGTCTTTGCCGCTAACCAAAACATCCACATAGCTACCTGGTAGGGCAAATCCGGCAACCGCAATCACCTCGTTTACATGAACTGTAATGGCGCGTTTGCCTTTTGGGATGGTCGAGGATAAGCCGCCAGTCGCGTTTTTTTGGGCCAATTTCCCAGGTAAAACAGGTTCACCCGGGATCATGGATACGCGGGCAATTCGACCCACCACGTTGGCGGTTTGAGTGAATGCATCCTGTGGAACGGCCGAACCTGGCCAATCGATGGTTTTAATTTGATCAGCAGTAACAGCCTTGCCAGCTTCGATGGGCTGCTCAACGATGACGACCTTGAACCCTGAAGTTTGGTCGACGCTCATCCAGTGGGAGGCGATAAACGCTGCCATCGCCCCCAGAGTGAGTGCGATGGCGAGAACGAAGACTGGTAGTTTCACAGCTTAAACTGTAAAAGAGTTTCTAGAGAGCAGTAGTGAGGGCTGTTGAGATACTGGTAAAAACTGCTGTCAATTGGGTTCCAACAAGAGCTAGAGCTGCAATCGCAACAACAGAAACCAAAGCAGCTATCAAAGCGTACTCAATCATGGTTACGCCTTTTTGTGACTTGATGTCGAAGAACTTGTATAACATAATGTCTCCTCACAATTATTTGGTTAAATAAACTACATACAGAGATAGCAATACCACTATTGTCCTTCTTCAAATGTAAACAAAAATTGCTTACAGTTTCAATAGCGTTCATATAACAAGTGTGTCGTAGATAAGCAGTTACAAGGGGTGAGTGTCTGACCCCTCGAACTCGGCTTGCAGGAGCAGGGTGCAAGTTGGACTTGCAACCATAAAAAGGACACATTAGGCAAGTGACCTATTCCTAAAAAAATGGACCGATCTCAAGTAGAGTTTTCGGGCAATGAGTAAATTGAACCAAAGGAAGTAATATAGACCCAAAAATACGTAACACCTCCGAATTGAATTTTCTAACCAATTGTGGTGCGAATTCTTGAGTTCAGACTAACTGATTTTCCAAGCAAAAGTACTTTCCCGGATTGGGGTATGACCCGGGCAATCTAACCCAATTTCACCATGAATAAGCCACTTGACCCGTTTGGCGTATGCTTGCCGCTTTCCCTGAAAAAGGGAGAGGTTTTCTGCTATTCCCTTCAAGCCCTTGAAAACAGATGGCCAGGATTAAGTTCTTATCCCAAAACCATAAAGGTTCTACTCGAAGCAGCGTTGCGGAATTTCGATAACTACACGATACGCAAGGCCGACATCGAGGCGATAGCGAATTGGGGGCTGTCGACGAAGCCGCAGGTCGAAGTTCCATTCAAACCGGCAAGAGTCGTTTTGCAGGATTTTACCGGTGTACCTGCGATCGTCGATTTGGCTGCTCTGCGTGAAGCGTGTGCGGTCCTTGGTGGCGATGCTTCACGGATCAATCCCCTCGTTTCATGCGATCTCGTTATCGACCATTCCGTGCAAGTTGATTATTTCGGGGCACCCGATGCTTTTGAGAAAAACCTCGACAGGGAATTTGAGCGTAACCTTGAACGCTACAAGTTTCTTAAATGGGGTGAAAAGTCGTTCAGCAATTTTCATGTTGTTCCTCCCGGTACTGGTATTGTACATCAAGTGAACCTTGAATATTTTTCCGATGTCGTACATCTCGACAACGGTGTCGCATATCCTGATTCCCTTGTTGGTACTGACAGTCATACCACCATGATCAACGCGCTTGGTGTTCTTGGCTGGGGAGTTGGCGGCATTGAGGCCGAAGCCGTCATGCTTGGTCAACCAGTATACATGCTGCTGCCCAATGTTGTCGGCGTCCGGTTGTCTGGTGCTCTGAATGAAGGCGTTTGTGCGACCGATCTCGTACTGACCCTGACATCAATCTTACGACGTGAGGGCGTTGTCGGTTCATTTGTAGAGTTTTTCGGACCAGGCATTTCTTCTCTTTCCCTGCCTGACCGCGCGACGGTGGCGAACATGGCGCCGGAATATGGTGCGACTACAGGCTTTTTCCCCGTCGATGAAGAGACTCTCGACTATCTTGCCCTCAGCGGGAGGGAAGATCGCTGCGAAATTGTCGAGCGCTACTCGCGCCAACAGGGGCTCTGGCACGAAGTGGCTGATATACCCTGTTTCAGTCGGGTGATCGAGCTTGACATGTCCACGGTTTGTCTTTCGCTGGCTGGCCCGAAACGGCCACAGGATCGGATAGACCTTTCCGCGATGAGCAGCCAATGGATGAAAGACCTCTCGACGGTTTTCGCTAAGCCTTCCATACTGGAGACTGATGAGATGGCTTCCGAAGGTAGCGTTGTCGTTGAATCACATCCCGATTCGGTCAGTAAAGGGGTCGATATCACTATACATGGCCAGAAGGTCTCGCTCCGGGACGGTGCTGTGGTTATTGCTGCAATTACCTCATGTACCAATACGAGCAATCCGGAAATCATGATTGCCGCCTCACTCATGGCAAGAGCCGCGCGTAAACGCGGGCTTTTTCCTAAACCATGGGTCAAGACCTCTTTTGCTCCCGGTTCACGGGTGGTCGTCGATTACCTTGCATCGGCCGGATTTATGGATGATCTTGATGCGCTTGGATTCAGTAATGTGGCTTTTGGCTGTACCACCTGCATCGGTAATTCCGGCCCATTACCTGAACCCGTTGCCCAGGCTGTCAAGAAGGGCGATCTCGTTGTTGCCAGTGTGCTTTCTGGAAACCGCAATTTTGAAGGAAGGATCAATCCGCTCGTCAAGGCGAACTATCTGGCCAGTCCGCCTTTGGTCATTGCCTATGCCCTTGCCGGTACCATTGCCATTGATTTCGAGCGCGAGCCCCTTGGAACTGATGGCGAAGGCCGCGAGGTCTTTCTCCGGGAACTTTATCCCTCTGACAAAGAGGTTCTCGATATCGCCCGATCTGTCGTTCTGCCGGAGTATTTCGAGAAGCTTTACGGCGAAGTTTATGAAGGGCCGGAACGCTGGCGGGCGATCGAAACGGCAGGCGATGCTTTTTATCAGTGGGATCCTGATTCGTCTTATATCCGCAAACCTCCGTTTTTCGATTGTATCGGGCCCGATCCAGAGGGGGCTGCGTCGATTCGCCGAGCTCGTTGTCTCGCGCTGTTCGGCGACAGCGTGACAACCGATCATATCAGTCCGGCCGGGATGATCCAGCCTGGTCAACCGGCTGGCGCATACCTTCTATCAATAGGGATTTCTGAAAAGGATTTTAACACGTTCGGGTCAAGGCGCGGAAATCATGAGGTGATGGTTCGCGGCACCTTCGACAATATCAGGATCCGCAACAAACTTGCGCCAGGCACTGAAGGGGGATATACGACCCTGTTCCGCACCGATGGTGATGGAGAGGTGAGAAGCATCTACGATTCGGCCATGCATTACAAGGAGGCCGGGGTTCCGCTGATTGTTATTGCCGGAAGGGATTATGGGATGGGAAGCAGTCGTGACTGGGCGGCCAAGGGTACGGCGATGCTTGGAGTAAGTGTGGTTATCGCCGTGAGTTTCGAGCGTATACACCGTTCTAATCTGATCGGTATGGGTGTTCTGCCACTCCAGTTCTGCGATGGTCAGGACGCCACCAGCCTAGCTCTCACGGGGCGTGAAATTTTCGATATAGCTATCAGCGATTCCCTCAAGCCGGGTGAACTTGTCAATGTTGTAGCGACCGATCCGAAAACTGCAAAGATGATTTCATTCACCCTGCAATGCAGGATTGATAGCCCTATTGAGGTGGAATACTTCCGGAACGGAGGGATATTGCAGACCGTGGTTCGACGGATTGCGGCCGAAGGACGATAACGTAACTCTCTTGGAGGGTCTGTCAAGTTGGTGTGTCGTAGACAAGCAGTAGAAGAGATGAGGGACGGTCCGTGTGTTCAGCAAAGGCTGGAGTCTTCAGCAGGAAAAAGACTTGGCAAAAGTCAGAAGCCCCTTAATTTGGATAGCAAGGTGGAACATGAACCTAATATCCCATATCATTTTGGTTCAGATAATTGGGCTCACTTGAGCAAACCTGCTAACGGGGTTGTGTTTATCGGCAGAGATCCAAATCCGGATACAGCTCAGATAGTTGGTGTCCGTGGCGGTCGTTCTGTTTTTAAAAATGAGATATTTCGGTTTTGAGACATCGCGGTCCTCACGGAAGACACTTTTTTCATCACAAATCTTTTAAAGTACCTTTGGCTCACTAGCATCGGGACCCCTTATCCAGAAACAGATGACTGGGACGCAAAGCTAAACAAGGACTTTGCGCATACGTGTTTTAGTACGTGGTTAGTTCATGCGCTAGATAGTCTTCCATCGAGACTTTTTATCGCCACAAGATTATTGTATAGTCAGCGGTATGTAAAGCTAAGTTTATTATCTCTTTTTATATTAGTAAGTTAGCGAGAGCCGAAACCATTTGAGCCTTCGCCTTGCTCAGCTCCTCGACAATCTTCTCAATCAAATTATCATTCTGCTTGAATTCATCGTTGGCAGGCATGAGGTATTTGCCGTCTTCCTTCAAGGCATGATGCTGAGGGTTGAGTAGAAAGAGGTGTGGGTTTAAGGCTCGGCCCATTTTGCGATGTCGCGCCAGCTCATTACCGACACCCCGCTCCGCTCGTATGAAGAGTTCCCTCCATAAACAGCCAGGGCTGAAGTGCTTCTGAAGCGGCAAATCTTCCGGCTTTTAAGCCTGCACGAATATAGTCATCGGTGATTGTCTGACCGGATTTGATTTCTACAGGATGCTGTTAGTTTACGGTAGAGCATAGCGGGTTATACAATTCCCCAAACAAATCTGCAAAATGTATAAATGCCTCGGATCGTTGTGCTGGATGCGGAGGAGCGAGTGACGAGGAAAGAGTTGCAAACGGCAGCGGCAATCAAAAAGAGGAATAGGACCTATAGGACAAATGGGGCCTATAGGACTG
>Ga0118677_10013658_pt1 | contig 11624 bp, 12 predicted proteins | sample AliMusrvi5mmetaG_FD_86154 | JGI IMG/M metagenome (GOLD analysis project Ga0118677, IMG submission 86154) | reverse complement strand
GCGCATAACCGCAAGGAGCTTGGTCCGGCGCTTGACCTGGCCGCCAAGTACGACCGCAAGCTGGTAGTCGAAGCCGGCGTCGGCGGCAAGAAGAAAAGAGCCCGCGAACTCGAGGTCGGCGTCCTGGGCAACGACGATCCCAAGGCCAGCGTGGTGGGCGAAATCATTCCCGGAAAGGAATTCTACGACTACGAGGCCAAGTACCTGTCAGAGGGATCGATCCCGGTGATTCCGGCACCGCTGACCAAGGCGCAGACCAAGCAGATCCGCGAAATGGCCGTAGCTGCATTCAAGGCCTGCGACCTCTCCGGCCTCGCCCGCGTTGACTTCCTCATGGAGCCGGACGGCAAGCGTCGCATCTTTCTCAACGAGGTGAACACCATGCCCGGCTTTACCCAGATCAGCATGTACCCCAAGCTGTGGGAAGCCACCGGCATCGGCTACAAGGACCTCATCACCCGGCTGATCGAGCTTGCGCTGGAACGGTACGCCGAGAAGAGCCGCAACACCTACAGCCGCGAAGAGTAGGACAGTGGTTTGTGATCAGTGGTCAGAATTCCGAGGCACGGCCAGATGTGCGGAGGTTTCAGTCCTTGGGAACCATCGGCAGAGGGCCGGTGTCTATAGAACAAAGGGCAATGCGTATATGCTGTATTCGCAGGGCAACTGATCACCAACCACTGATCGCTGACCACTGCCTTTAAGGAAGTCTCCAATGACTCTGCTTGACGCTCCCGTCTTTGACGAAGTTCGTGACCGGCGCCGCCGCGTTATTCTATCCAGCGCCGTGACCCTGCTTTTTGTGCTTTTTGTGGGTTGGTGGCTGGTGGCCGGGCGCCCGGTGGACTGGCCCTGGAATTGGAACAGCTACCTGCAGGGCCGGCACACGGTCGACAAATTCCTGACCGCCGTCGAAAAGAACGACCTGCCCTCGGCCTACGGCATCTGGATGAACGACAAGAACTGGCAGCAGCATCCGGACCTGAAAGGCCCCTATCCCTTCGCGCGCTTCCAGGAAGACTGGAGCACCACCAGCCCCGACAACGAGTACGGCGTCATCCAGAGCCACAAGATTGTGCTGGCTGGCCGCTACGGCAACGGACTGCTGGTGGCGACCCTGATTAACGGCCGCAAGAGCAAGGCGCTCAACCTGCAATACGATCCCAAGACAAAGACGTTGGCCTTCTCGCCGCCCGGCGTTGAACTTTACCTCGGACCGTAGCGCCCCGTGACACTTCCCGATGTGCCCAACTTTGGTGCGCCCAGCTTCGACACGGCCACGGACCGCCGCCGTCGCATCGTCATCTTCTTCATTGTTACCGTGCTGGGGGCCGTCTTCGGCGGTTTCTGGCTCGCCTCCGGCGCGCCCTTTGACTGGCCATGGACCTGGAGCAGCCATCGCGCCGGCACCATCGCCGTCGATCAATTTCTGCGCGACGTCGAGAAGAACGATCTCCGGGAAGCGTATGCCGTCTGGAACAACGATAAGGACTGGCAGCAGCATCCTGCCCGCTACGCCTACACCTTTGACCGTTTCCAGCGTGACTGGGCTCCCAACGGCCAGGAAAACGACTATGGCGTTATCCGGACACACGTTTTGAAGATGGCGCATGTCTACGGCAACGTCCTCGCCGTGGGCGTCCAGATCAACGGCCGCAAAGACAAGGCCCTCTACCTCGACTTCGACCGCCGCGCGCACACGTTGAACTTCTCAGTGGATGAGTACTACATGGCGCCCTAGGCCGTTCGGCGGTCCTGGCACCGAGTCGGCGGGGTTTGCGACACCGTTGGAGAGTTTCCGTTGATTCCCGGCATGTTGCAAGCTTCCCCGAGTCCGCGCCCCGACGGCCTGCATCCAACATGCCGAGGAAAAAACCATGCCCCAGAGCTCGCACAGCCAATCCGCTGAACTTCACAATCTGGCTGCCCATGCGCACGCCGCTGCCGCCGCTGCCCACGGCAAAGCAGATCACCTGACCGCCCACGAACTCAGCAAGAAAGCTCGCGAACTCTCAGAGAACGCCCACCGCCACACCGAACAGCTAGCCGAGGAAAAGCAAAAGGCAGCCAAAGCCTGATAAGCGAGAAAGCCGGGTGCCCCTGGTCTCGATTTTGAGACCAGGGATGCCACAGTCCCGGGGACCGCGCTCTCTACTCAGCGTCAGCCAAGCCGGCCAGCGCAGCCTCAAGGCTGCCCGCATCTTCCACATTCAGCGATTTGAGCGCCGGATCGATCTGCTTGAGCAGGCCGCACAGCACCTTGCCCGGTCCTACTTCAATAAAGACCTCAGCACCCGCGCCGACCAGCGCCTGCTCGCAATCCATCCAGCGCACCGCGCCGGTCACTTGGCGGGTCAGCGCATCCTGCGCGGCGGCTGCGGTTGTTACAAGGCCGCCGCTTACGTTGGCGGCAACCGGGATGCGCGGATCGGCAAGCGTCAACGCCGCAAGCACGCGCGCCACTTCTTCCTGTGCCGGCTGCATCAGCGCGCAATGGAAGGGTGCGCTTACCGGGAGCATGACCGCGCGGCGTGCGCCCTTGGCTTTGCAGAGAGCCGAGGCCTTTTCAACCGCCGCCAGCGCGCCGGAGATCACCGTTTGTCCGGGCGAATTCAGGTTGGCAGCCTGCACCACCAGGCCGGTTTCAGCCGCGGCCTCTTTGCAGGCCTCCACCACCAGTTCCGGAGCCAGTGACAGCACCGCCGCCATGGCGCCCTGTCCGGCTGGAACGGCCAATTGCATGGCGTGCCCACGCGCCTTCACTGAGCGCAAAGCGTCGGCAAAGGAGATGGTCCCTGCGGCCACCTGGGCACTCCACTCGCCGAGAGAATGTCCGGCGGCTAGCACCGGCTCAATGCCGTGCTCGGCCAGTACGCGCCATGCGGCAACGCTTACCGTCATGATGGCCGGCTGCGTGTTTTCAGTGAGCTTCAGGTCCTCTTCAGGACCTTCAAAGCAGAGGCGCGAAAGCGAAAAACCGAGAGCCTCATCGGCCTCGGCAAAGGTTTGCGCTGCGACAGGAAAACGCTCGGCCAGTTCGCGGCCCATGCCAACCGCCTGCGAACCCTGACCCGGAAAGAGAAAGGCTAGTTTTTTTGACATTTCAGAGAGATTTTACCGGAAGGGGGCGTGATCGCGCTGTGAGCGGCTTGCCGGTTCCACTCAAAAAAACTTAGACGCAGGTTCTTCGACTCGTAAGCCACGGCTGACTCCACTCACGAGGTCAGTTCAGTTTCAAGGTTCAGTTCCAGCGCTTCTTGTCGTCGGGGTCGTCATCCAGTGGGCGGCCTTGGCCGTCAAACCGGACGGTGCGTCCCTGGGAGCGCATATACACCTCGAACTTGCGCGATGCGCGGCGGCGCTTCCAGCGGTAGTAGCGGTTGCGCAGGCCATACCAGCTCTCGCTGAGCATGAAATTGACGCCCCGGCGCGGGGCCAGGCGGATGTAAAGCAGCCCGCCAAGCGCCCCGCCTAACTGGGCAAAGGCGTACCAGCGCTGCTCTCCAAAGACCATGGCGATGGAGATAAGCGCGTAAATGGCCGCCATGTAGCGCGCCTTGACGCCGATGGTGAAAAACAGCAGGAACTGCGTGTCGCCGTAAAGGGTGCCGATGGCCACTAGCAGGCCAAAGATGCCGCCGATGCAGCCGGCCAGCGGGACCGCGGTGGCAGAAAAGCCCAGCGTCCCGGCGCAGGCATAAATCGCGGTTGAGGCGGCGGCTGTCCCCAGAACCGAGGAGGCATAAAGGCCCATCACCCAGTTTGAACTGTGGTAGTTCTCAAGAAACCCGGCCAGAAACCACAGCGAGAGCAACTCGAAGAGGGTGCCGATAAGGGTGATATGGACAAAGCTGTAGGTGAAAGGCTGCCACACGCCGCCATGCAGAAAAAGCTGGGGCTGAAAGGCAAAGGCGTTAAAAAGCCCGGCTGCGAACCTCGGCGACGTGAACCCAATCAGAAGGAACGCAAAGTAGCCGCACAGGTTTACCAGCACCAGGCGGCGGGTAGCGCCGTTGAAGTCGGGGAGGGCGAACGGACTGGAGCCAACTCTAGGCATCGTCAGTCTCAGGTTAACCCGTAGAAGGGCTGGGTGTCATTGCCAGGGGCGGTTCTGCTTCGCGGGACCAATCAGGTTCTGCCGAGTCAAACGATCTGCGGAAATCGGCCACGTATCCTTCGCGGGCTGCAATTCGTCTCACAAGTGTGATCTGGGCCACTTGACCTGTGAGCGGTTTTGACCTAAAACTAACGCTGTCGCACCCAAAAGTGCAGTCACTGAACGAAACGAAATGCCTTGGAAAGAGAGGAGGCTGCCATGCCCACCTGCCCCGAATGCGAGAATGAACTAGACGTCGAATTGGACGAAGTAGAAGAAGGCGATGTGGTCGCCTGCGACGAATGCGGCACTGAGTACGAAGTTGTCGGCGTTGAACCGCTGGAACTGTCGCGAGTTGACGACGATCTAGACGAAGACGACGAACCGGTTGAAGAGGACGAGGAGGAAGAGTGAAGTTGAATCGCACAAGTTGGGTGGCCTGGGTGGCATTTGCCGCCTTGGCGGCTGGCCTGCTTCCAATTGCGCCAAATACGGGCCTTCTTGGGCCTTGCACGGCGCAGGCGCAGAACATCGGCCAGCGCGTTGTTTCCGGCTACGTGGTGGATGCAAGTGCCACGCCGCTGGTCGGCGCCACCGTCTTCCTCAGGAATGTGAAGACCAAGTCCATCCGCAGCTTCACTTCGGTCGCCGACGGCAAGTTCCGCTTTGCCCAGGTAAACATGGCTGAAGACCACGAGCTTTGGGCTGAAAAGGACGGAAAGAAGAGCGCGCCAAAATCCATCAGCAGTTGGGATACGCGCAAGGAATTTGAGGTTGAACTAAAGATCGGCAAATAGAAAAGCGGTTGCGGCGCCACCTGATCGGCGCCGCTGCCCAAACTACGCTTCCAGTTTGCGGGTCACCAGTTCATTCAGCAGCGCCGGGTTGGCCTGCCCCTTTGACGCCTTCATTACCTGCCCCACAAAAAATCCCGCCATCGTCTTTTTGCCGGCCTTGTACTGCTCCACCTGCTTGGGATTCGCGGCAATCACCTCGTCGATCATTCTCTCAAGTGCCGAGGCGTCGGTAATCTGCTCCGGCTTTTCGCGATCATAGACGGCGGGGAAATCCTCGCCCTTCTCAAAGCACACGTCGAAAATTTGCTTCATCTGCTTTGAGCTGATCTTGCCCTCGTCCAGCAGGTCGGCGGCCATGACAATGCCGGCCATTGACACCGGCGACTGCTCCTGCTCAAGGTTCAGCGCCTTCAGCCGTCCGCCTACCTCGCTCAGCAGCACGTTGGCCACGCGCCGGGGATTGCGCGCCGTCCTGGCGGCGGCTTCAAACCGGTCGGCGAACTCCCGCTCAGCGGTCAGCGTAAACGAGTCCTGCCGGTTCAGTTCGTACTCGGCCACCATGCGGGCACGCCGCGCTTCAGGCAGTTCGGGCAGATTCTTCTTTGTCTCCGCCAGGAACTCGGGCGAAACGATCAGTGGCGGCAGGTCAGGCTCGGGGAAATAGCGGTAATCGTGGGCCTGCTCTTTTGAGCGCATGGAGTAGCTGCGGCCCTCATTCGAGTTCCAAAGGCGGCTTTCCTGAATCACGCGCCCGCCGGACTCGATGACCTCAATCTGCCGCTCAATCTCGTACTCCAGCGCGGCCCGCACAAAGCGGAAGCTGTTCACGTTTTTCACTTCGGCCTTGGTGCCCAGCCTGGTCTCGCCCCTCAGCCGCACACTGATGTTGGCATCGCACCTGAGCGACCCCTCTTCCATGTTGCAGTCGGAGACGCCGCAGTAAAGCAAAATCTCCTTCATGCGCGTCAGGTACTCGAAAGCCTCGTCCGGCGTGCTGATGTCGGGGTCGGAGACGATCTCGGCCAGCGGCGTGCCGCAGCGATTCAAGTCAACATACGTCCGCGTCGCCGAGTCGGCGAAGCCGTCGTGCAGGCTCTTGCCCGCGTCTTCTTCCATGTGCAGGCGGGTAATGCCGATGCGCTTGGTCGAGCCACCCGCCGTGGGCACCTCGATCCATCCATGCTCGGCCAGCGGCTTGTCGAATTGCGAAATCTGGTAGCCCTTGGGCAGGTCGGGATAGAAGTAATTTTTGCGCGCGAAGATGGAGCGCTCGCGCACCTCGCAGTTCAGCGCCAGCGAGGCCAGCGTGGCAAACTCCACCGCCTTGGCGTTGAGCACCGGCAGCGAGCCGGGCAGCCCCAGGCACACCGGGCAAATGTGCGTATTGGGCTCCGCGCCAAAGTGGTTGGCGCAACCGCAAAAGGCCTTGGTCGCGGTGAGCAGTTGCACGTGAACCTCGAGTCCGATGACGGGCTCGTACTTGGCCATAACTTCAGGGGACAGCGCGGCGGCGGGCATATTGGAATTCTAGCGCGAACAAAAGGACAGCCACTGCAAAGGTGAGCGCCGTTTCCGCGCTGCTCCCTTCACAATGGCTGCCAATGATGCTGGACGCACATCTCGACGCTGGCGGTTCGGCCTTACTCCGTCGGATCGTCCGCCGTAAACGGCGAGCAGCAGGGCTTCTCCGTTGCGTGGAAATTCATCAGTTCAAGCCGAATGCCGTCTGGGTCGTACAGGTTGAACTGGTACTTTCCGTCCAGGCCGATCTTGGGTCCGTCGTCGTAGCGTCCCTCAAGCCGTTTGGCTGCCTTCAGTCTCTTGTAGGTCTCCGGAACCGACATTACGCCTACCGAGAGGTGGTCCAGAACGCCCAGCGTCTTCTGAGACATGCCCGCCGGGATGCCTGTCGTTGCGGCGCCGCCATGTGTCTCCTCAAGCATGTACTCAACCCAGTCGTGGCTGTCCGGTGTCTGCAGGCTCACCCAATCTATCTCGCCATCCTTTTGGCCGCCCCACCAGTAAGGCCTGAATCCAAGCAGGTCGAGGTAGAAAGTATTTTCCAGGGCCCGGTTATGTACCAGCAGGCCCATGTGCATGATGTGGCGGCCGATCACGTCCGATGTTAGAACAGCCTTGGGCAGGCGCGGCGGCTGCACAAACTCCACCTTGTTGCCCTCGGCATCGTTCACGCTAAACCAGAAGCTGCCGTCCGCGCCCTTCTGCACGGTGGGCGGCGTCTTCCAGGATTTGGAATTCAGAAACTTGCGCAGCCCTTCGGCGTCGTCGGTGTTGTAGGCGGTATGGTCAAGCCGGTTGATGCCCTGGCCCGGCGGCAGCGGCAACACCTCGACAAATTGCACGCTGTTGAACGCGTAGCGGACACCCTTCGGGTTTTCGGGGTCGGGCAGCTTGGCCGCGCCCATCAACTCCCGGTAGAAGTGGTCCGTGGCCGCGGCGTCAGACGTGTAAACGGCCAGGTGTGAAATGCCCGTGATCTTTGGGCGCGTGATCGGCTTGTCCGGCATTTGGGCGGCTGCGGAGACAGCAAAAGTAACAAGAAAAGCGGCGGAAACAAACCTGGAAAGCATTCAGCACCTCGAAAGTAGTGGCCGCTCCACGATAAAACGATTGAGCGGCCTACGCAAGCTGAGAGCGCGCTCAGTGCCCGGGCTGTCGCGGCCGCGACGCTCAAGGGAACCGTATTGCATTTGGGAGCGTAAGACTTTACAGGATGCGATGTTGCCGGTTCCTTTGCAATATCCGAGCAAGGCAATCCGTTCAATACGCACGAGTCCAGGAGGAAGCGAAATGGCTGATCGAGTTTGTCCGTGGTGGATGGGTTACCTGTTGGCCAGCCCGTTCCGGCGCTGGATGCAAAACCCTGAAGACGTGGTTGGCCCCTTCATGGAACCGGGAATGACGGTGCTGGAGCCGGGACCGGGAATGGGTTTCTTCACCCTGCCGATGGCCGAACTGGTGGGCCCGTCCGGCCGCGTAGTGGCCGTGGACGTCCAGCCGAAAATGCTGGATGGACTGCGCCGCCGTGCCGCCAAAGCCGACCTTCTGCCTCGTCTGGACGCGCGCCTGGCGCAGTCCGGCTCTCTTGGCGTCGGCGATTTGAATGGCAAAGTGGACTTTGTTTTGGCCTGTGCCGTCGTCCACGAGATGCCTTCTTCCGAAGTGTTTTTCCGCGAGGCCGCGGCGGCGCTCAAAACAGGCGGCACGCTGCTGCTTGTCGAACCTGCCGGGCATGTTGATCCGGTACGCTTCGCGCATCAAATCAACGTTGCGCGCCAGGCCGGCCTGGAACAGGGAGAACGCACCGTAGTGCGGCGTTGCCGCGCGGCAGTGTTCACCAAGAAGGCGGCCTGACTGCGGTCCGGCAAGGTTGCCGCCCCTGCCCGCCTTATACAATTCCGGCATGTGCTCTCTCTTTCGCTGTATCCTGCCGGTTGTCGTCTGTTCCGCGTCGCTTTCGCTCATTGGTGCCTCGCAGGCTGGTCTGCCCACCGCTTCGCCCGCTGATCGCGCCGAAGCGCGCGACATCTTCAAGCAACTCATCGAGATCAACACCACCGACACGCCGCAAGGCAGCGTAACCGCCGGCTCCGAAGCCATGCGGCAGCGCTTCCTGGCTGCGGGCTTTCCGGCTGAAGACGTGCAGCTGGTTGGCCCCGACGCGCGAAAGATGAATCTCGTAGTCCGCCTGCGCGCCGCCGGCTCCGCCAAGCAAAAGCCGGTGCTGTTTCTCTGCCACATGGATGTGGTGCAGGCTCTCCGCACGGACTGGTCTACCGACCCGTTTCAGTTCGTGGAAAAAGACGGCTACTACTACGGCCGCGGCACCCAGGACATGAAAGTATCCGATGCCGGCCTGGTGGCTACCTTCCTGCGCCTCCATCGCGAGGGCTATAAGCCCCGCCGCGACCTGATCCTGGCTCTTACTGCGGACGAGGAGGGCGGCCAATTCAACGGCGCGGCCTGGTTGGTCAAAGAGCATCGCGAGCTGGTGGATGCGGCATTTGTCATCAATCCCGACTCCGGCGGCGTGGTTCTTGACCATGGCCGCGCGCTGGTGGGCACCGTCGAGGCCACTGAAAAAATCTACTCCGACTTCCAGATCACGGCCACTAATCGCGGCGGTCACGGCTCGCTGCCCCGGCCAGACAACGCCATCTACGAACTGACCTCCGCCCTCAACAAGCTGGCCGGTTACACCTTCCCTTTCGAGATGAACGAGGTGACCCGCACCTACTTCACCAGCCTCGCCAGGCAGGAAACAGGGCAGACAGCGGCTGACATCAAGGCCATCCTGGCTTCGCCGCCCGACCTGGCTGCCGCGGCCCGCCTCAGCGCCGAACCTAGCTTCAACTCAAACTTCCGCACCACCTGCGTGGCCACTCGACTGGCCGGCGGCCATGCCAACAACGCCCTGCCGCAAACTGCGCAGGCCACGATAAATTGCCGCATCTTCCCCGGCCACTCGCCTGAAGAAATTCGCCAGCAGTTGGCGGCCCTCTTCGCCGATCCCAAGTTGACCGTGAAATACATCTCCGATTCTTACGTGGTGACGGATACCGCCCCGGAGCGCAAAGCCATGACGCCTCCCGCGCCGATTCCCGAAGTCTTTGAGCCGCTCGTCCGTCTCACCCAGGCCATCTGGCCCGGTATTCCCGTGACCCCGGTCATGGAAAACGGTGCCAGCGACTCAATCTACTTCGCCCTGGCAGGAATCCCGTGCTACGGCTACTCCGCGGTCGCGCTTGAGCGGGACGACGACCGGGCGCACGGTCGCGACGAGCGCCTGCCCGTGGATTCCTACTGGAAGTCGCTGGATTTTATGTATGAGTTTTCGAAAGCGGTAGGCGGAAAATAAATATGGCGGCCCCAGGTCCCGGAGCCGGGACCTGGGGCGCGAACTGTCTCATTAACATTTAATCGCCGGCTGCCCTACTTGCCGGGTGCTGCCGTCGTGGGCTGCGACATCTTGCGGATGTAGATGATGATGTTCCACACGTCATCGTCCTTGGCGCGGCCTTCGGCCTCCGAGGGCATCTTGTCTTTGCCGTTGCGGATGGTAGCAAACAGGGTCTCGTCCGTTACTCCGGCGAGGGTAGACGGATTGGACCAATCGCCGAGCTTCAGTCCCATCCCGCTGGCCAGGTCGGTCTTGCCGTTGCCGTTATCGCCGTGGCACATCGCGCAGTCCACTTCGTAGAGTTTCTTGGCCTTTGCCTGCGACTCGGCGGTGGGCTTCACGGCCTTGTGGGTCGGAGCCGTAGTCGGCGTCTGAGCCGCGTCCTGGGCCGTGGGCCTCAGGGCCGGCGACGGAGCGAAGATAAACAGAATGAGCGCAGTAACCAGCATCATGGGGTTAAACATTGAAGCCTCCTCACATGCGGGTGCCCTCTACAGGGCTCCTCGCAAGTGGAAATATTTTGTCGCCCCGAATTATAGGCCAAATAGGAGGGCAATTGCTGAATGGACGTAAAAGTCGACCGTTGAGACGCACCTCGCTTGGTTGGCGCATCGTCCAAAAGCTTCCCGCCCTCGCTGCTAAACTGGCATTACATGATTCTCCCGTTTGTCCGCGAAATTTTCGCGGAACTGGAGCACTCTTCCGCATTTGAGCGCGTACGAAGGCATCTGAGCCTGGGTGCGGGGCGTAGGCGTGTCTCTGGAATGACCGCCACGGCGCGGGCGCTCTACTTGCCGCTGATGGCGCGGGCCGCCAAGCAATTAGTCGTGGTGGTGGTGGCCGACAACAAGGCCGCCGAAGCGCTGGAACCGCTGCTCAAAGCGGGCTGCGATCTTACCGGCGCAATCGATCCCGCGCAGGTGGTCCGGCTGCCCGCCCACGACGTCCTCCCCTTCGAAAATCTTTCGCCCCACCCCGACGTGCAAGAGCAGCGCGCCGCAGCGCTTTACAAGCTCGTCACCGGGGCGGTCTCCATCCTCATCGCCCCGGTTGAAGCGGCTGCCCTCCGGCTCTTTGACCGCGACTACTATGCCGGCCTGGCCGTCACCCTCAAGCGCGGCGAAGAAGTTGACGTGGAAGTGCTCACCGGCCACCTGGCCAGCGTGGGCTATACCCAGATGGATCTGGTTGAGATGCCTGGGCAGTTCACCCGCCGCGGCGGCATTCTCGACGTCTACTCGCCCGAATCCGACCGTCCGGTGCGCATTGAGTTTTTCGGCGACGAAATCGAGACCATCCGCAAATTCGACCCCGAGACGCAGCGCTCGCAGTCCGGCCTTGACGAAGCGCAGCTGCTGCCGCTAACTGAAACCCCGGTGACCGAGCGGTTGCTGGCCGCCGTGCACGCCCGCCTGAGCCGCCAGCGGCTCGAAGTTGATCAGGCCGGCGAAGACGCCGATATGGCTGCCCAAATGGCTGCTGCCGGTGGCGTCAGCGTCTTTCCCGGCTGGGAGTTCTTCAGTTCCGTTGCTGGCGCCGAGAGCAGCCTGCTCAAACTGGTGCCCAAGTGCGCCTTGTTTGTTGAGGAGCCGGCCATGGTCCGCAATCAGATCGACCGTTGGTGGAACAAGGTCGAGCAGCGTCACGAACGCTCGGGCATCGGATCCCTTGTTACGCCCGAAGACATCTACCTGCGCCCCGAAGTGCTCCAGGCGCAGCTTGAGTCCCACTTTGGCTTCGATATCGACCAGCTTGGCGTCGTGGACGTGCTCGACGAAGACAACACGCTCGGCGAGATCGAGCTGAACAC